>Ga0194060_10000683_pt1 | contig 24637 bp, 28 predicted proteins | sample SepL225m_MetaG_FD_163427 | JGI IMG/M metagenome (GOLD analysis project Ga0194060, IMG submission 163427) | Anoxic zone freshwater microbial communities from boreal shield lake in IISD Experimental Lakes Area, Ontario, Canada - Sep2016-L222-5m | ecosystem: Environmental > Aquatic > Freshwater >... | reverse complement strand
GGTCTCCAGATCCCGCATGGCCGTTCCCTCAGCCAGAAATTCCGGATTGGACAGGACGTCGAAGTGGACTCCGTTATTCCGGGTATTGAGGATCTGTTCCATGGCGAGGGCCGTCTTCACGGGAAGGGTGCTCTTTTCGATGACAATTTTGGATGTGGTGGCATTTTCCAGGATCTGCCTTGCTACTTTTTCCCAGTACTGGAGATCGGCGGCCATACCCGCACCGACGCCGAAAGTCTTGGTCGGTGTGCCAACGCTGACAAAGATTATGTCGTGTTCCCGGATGCCACCGGCGATGTCCGTGGAAAAGAAGAGATTCCGGTTTCGGGTCTCCCGTACCAAGTCATCGAGACCGGGTTCATAGATGGGAAGGCGGTCGGAGTTCCAGGCGGCAATCCGCTCTGGACTTATGTCCACAACGGTTACCCGGTATTCCGGACACTTCCGGGCAATCATGGCCATTGTCGGACCTCCGACGTAGCCGGCGCCGATACAGAGGATAGTAGGTTTGATCATTACGTGGCCCTTACATGATTAGTATTGGGTTAGATCACTTCAGAGTATCGCGGAAATAGGCGATGGTGGTTTTCAGGCCTTCTTCCAGATGCACCTGCGGGGACCAATTCAGAAGACTTCCAGCCTTTGTGATATCAGGCTGCCGTTGAACAGGATCGTCCTGGGGAAGGGGCTTGAAGACGATTTGCGAAGAACTCATCGTCAAACTGATCACTGACTGGGCCAGCTCCATAATCGTAAACTCCCCGGGATTCCCCAGATTAATGGGTCCAATGACGTCGTCGGGACTGTCCATCATGCTTATCAGTCCATCGATAAGATCATCTACGTAGCAGAATGAGCGAGTCTGGGCTCCTGCACCGTACACTGTTATCTCCGCTCCTTTTAGGGCCTGGATGATAAAATTACTCACCACGCGACCATCATTCCAAGCCATCCGTGGACCATATGTATTGAAGATACGGACAATTTTTATCTTTACGCCATTCTGGCGCTGGTAATCCATCATCAGACACTCGGCAGCCCGCTTACCTTCGTCATAGCAGCTCCGAATGCCGATGGGATTCACTCGGCCCCAATATCCTTCCCTCTGAGGATGTTCCTCAGGGTCACCGTAAACCTCCGACGTAGAGGCTTGGAGAATCTTTGCTTTGACTCTCTTAGCTAACCCAAGGGCATTGATGGCCCCCATGACGTTCGTCTTGATGGTTTTGATGGGATTGTATTGGTAGTGCACCGGCGATGCCGGGCAGGCCAAATTGTAAATCTCATCTACCTCCAGATAGATAGGATTGATGATGTCGTGACGTATGAACTCGAAGCGGTGGTAATCCAAAAGATGACGGATGTTATCCTTGCTTCCCGTAAATAGGTTATCAACACACAAAACTTCGTGACCTTGGGCAATTAGACGATCACAGAGATGAGAGCCGAGGAATCCGGCGCCGCCGGTAACTAAGATTCTCTTCATTAAATGTCCTTTAGCGTTCACACTGTATCAGGCTTTGTTCGCCATCACGGTTTCGGACATTACTGAGATAGTCCTTTACTTTAAGACAGACTGAATCTGCAATAGATAGGCTGCGGTCTATTTTACCTGAAAAGACCGTTAAATAACCTTCGCCATAATCGGTGACAAATGAAGGGCGCGCATCATCCTTTTCATGCTTGGGAAGAACCATGCGCGGCGATTCAAGATATCCGCACAATTTGGCACCCGCAAGCGCCGGCACATAATCAGAGCATGATTTCAAAATTTTATTGAAATGTTCATTTCGATCAATTTTGCTGAGCGGAGACGTATGCGGATCAAGCCAATCACGATGCAGTATCTTGTTTATGTCTGTTTCAATTACTGAATAATCTACGTGATACAATAGGAACTGCTTTGTTTTGCCATAGGGAAAAACAGTAATAAATGGACCGTCCATAATCGTAATCGCTCTGGCAGGAAAATCCAGATCGATGATAGGAACTACCGTGTATTCATACTGACTGGCACAGACTTCATACCCAAGTTGCTCTGTGAGGGTATTTATATTAGCGTAGGAACAATTTATAACTACATCAAAAGATTGCTTTGATTGGATCTCTGATTGAAGCGAGAGCTCATATTCATGGGTATTTTTTTTAATTGTCACAACTTCCGTGTCGCATAATAGCCGCACATTTTTATTATTATTAATTCTTGAAATAATAATATCTCTAAGTATATCCGAATCAATAATAGTCTCTGAACAGGATATTGCAAAATTACAACCTTCAATTTTCACACTGAAGCGATCCAAATCTATCGCTGAATATGAAAGCCCGAGAAAATCACAGAATTTCACAAACTCTTCTTTTGATGTTAATGAATTTTTCTCCGCTATGCAGTAGATATTAGGGTAATCATCAAGCAAGGTCTCGCGGAATTCTGCTTCAAACCTCCGGTAATTATCTCTGCATTCGGTAGCCGTTTGTATGTCTCGCGGGTAATGAAATCCTTGATGGACTCTATTTGTATTATTCCTACTGGTACCCATAAGGATACCCGGAAGACGTTCCAATAAAACAACCTTATAGCCAGCATCTGCAATAGCTAATGCGACACTACAGCCAAAGATGCCTGCGCCAACAACGGCCACTTTCTTAACATCACCTGAAACATTGTCTTGCATTAAAAATCACCTCTCCTCATTTAATTTCACCTGACATATTGCCCTGCATTTAAATCAATACATGCTCCGTTTAAATGCTTCCAGTGATTCTGGGACATATCATAAATAATGTCAGATAGATCCGATATATTTAACAATTCTCTATTCGAGGTTTGTGACCTGTGTACGTCGCGCCTATCTGAAGACATTTCTTGATACATTGTGCTACCCTCAATCAGCCCCGGTGCTATTGCATTGACGCGAATTCCGTCTAAGCCAATAGCCAGCGATTTCACAAAAGAAAGAATAGCACCCTTTGATGCCGCATAAATTGGGTCATAACTTCCTCGCTGAGCCGATATGGACGAAATCATGATAATTTGCGAGTGAGAATCTAGCAGGGGCAGCAGCCCTTTGATAACTTTTGCCTGACCGGTAAAATTGACCGTCATCACTGTTTCCATATCAGTTAAATTGTATTCTTTTAAGTTTTTACCCGGCAATATTCCGGCGAGAAATATTGCCGTATCAATATGCGATACGATCGTCGGTACCTCTTTAATAAGATTCTCTATGCTTTGATCTTTTTTCAAATCAAGCTTTAGATGGCTGATGTTTTCCTCATGGATAATATTCTGTTTTGAATTATATGTAGTAATGATGTGCGTTGATGGTGAGCGCAATTTTGAAATTATTGCACTCCCAATGCTTGATGAAGCACCAACAATAATAATATTCTTTTCTTTCGTCATCATTTCCCCAAACCAGCCACCGACAAATTATTCGAACTTGTAATGTTCCATCTTTTCTTGTTCAGTAAGTTTGTAAGCTTCTAAGCCTACCGTGGTCTCACCCGGACGCGGCAACACATAAGTCACAACTTGATCCAAGAAACCCATCCTTACGCCAGCACGATATATTCTGTCTTGTAAATCGGTATCCCAGACGCGATTCCAGCTTTTCCGCCAACATTCAGGATTGTATTTCATAAAGTTAAGATAGGATCTGTATAACCATGTCTGCACTCCACCGATTCTCGGCTTTTCATCTTTTGCATCCACGGTAATTCGTTTGCCGTGCCTTTCAGTTATATATGAAGCGGAAACAAACTCCCAATTTCCTTTCTGTGCAAATCTCAATAATGTCTCAAGATGATCAGGAGTCCAAATATCATCATCATCATTCCGAGCTATCCATTTACCTGTTGCAAGAGATAGCGCTTTATTTGCAGGTATCGCGCCACCAACAAACCAATGATTTTCAACAGAAATTGGATAGCGTCGTTTTCTTTTTTGCATGTTGTAAAATTTCAGCCGAGGATCATCAATTTGAGATAATAGTTCGGCTGTATTATCGGTGCAGCAGTCACCGACAATAATAATTTCGAAATTTTTATATGTCTGAGCCAGCACAGAAGAAACGGCTCTTTCAACAAGTAATGATGCGCGATTATATGTCGGGATACAAACACTAATAAGGGGATCGTCTTCTATATTTGTGTATAGATGTTCATATCTCAATCTATTCGCTTTTAATAAAATTGGCTCAGTAATAAAAAAACGCCATGCATTCAAATCGCTTATTAAACGATCCTGCATGCTGCGTCTGCGCTGTTTATCTGGATTCATATGTAAACTCCTTATTCGACATCATTCAAGCATTCTCAATCAATGCTAAATCGGTCAGGCCGGTTGCCATTACTTATAATTCACTATTTGACAATTGCATAAACAACCGTCTCTTGGAGGTGCAAGGCATGGTGCCTCATGAATAGATTATATTCTGGAACCATTGATATTATGAGCAATGGAATTTCCCAGATATGTTCGGGGGAATGGTAGGCACATATAGCGAGGCGGGGGTGATCCCGTTTAATAACCTCCTCGCCGCCATGCAGAGCCAGCAGCTCAGCACCTTCGACGTCCAGCTTTACGAAATCAATTCGCTGATCTAAGAATAGTTCGTCAAGCGATATTAGATTCACTTGTTCCGTATGTTCTCCTGTTTCAGCACCCATGTGAAAACCAGCCCCATTTCCCTCAAAACCGCACGATACTCTCTTGTCCGATAAACCAAAACTGTGTGGTATCACGCAGCCTTCTAATCCTTGTTCTCCAATATACTTTACCAAACAATTGTAGTTCTCGATGTTTGGTTCGAAGCAATGAATGGCCTTGAAGCTTCTGCCAAATCGCAAGATGATTTCAGCGACCGTATCGCCTATAAATGCGCCACCGTCAATAACTGTGTCGCCTGGCCTAATGAAAAATCGGGGATCAAAAAAGTACTGGTCTTGATCATAAATATTCTTCAGTATTTCATAGTTAAGAGAAAAGGCATGTTCGATCAGACCCAAAAGTACCAATCGAGAGCGGTCATCAGCCAATTGATCTGCAAGCGATAATATTTTCTCAATGTTGCTGCGGTAACATTCTCGATTCTGCATTGCTAAAAACGCCGCATATAACGTCTCATCATACTCCGTTACTTGCATTTGTTGCAGCTGTTGTGTAATTCCACCAAAATCCCAACAACAAATAATGACGAAGACATTTTTTATTCCCCGCAGAGATGCGGGTGGAATAACTGGCGTTCCATCTAATTGTGTATGCCAGCGCTCTGGTGTATTATCAGTAAAATATGCTGGATATATGCCGTGTGCATTGAGAATGTTCTTGGACAACCGTCCCGCCGACCCAGCACCGAACAGTACTATTGTTTTGACTGTGTCTTTGATAACTGCAAGCTTAGACAGCAGTAGTGCGTCGCCTTGCGACTGGAGTACTTCCAAATCAAATATTTTTGTCATTTGCCACCTTTCAATTTTCTATGCAAAACCGGATTGTTGCGGCGCTATTTTTCAAATCCAAATAATTTAACGTCTCCCATCTTGCTAAATTTATTCCGCTCTCCAGTAGCTGCCTGCGGGCATTCGGAAAACCTTGTCCTATAAAGTTGAATAAGTTAGCCGTAGCTGCTGCATCCACCAGATCATGCTGCAGACCTTCCAGAAGGTGATGCCAATTCCCTGCACCACCGGCAATAATAATGGGTACTTTCACGACACTTTTAAGCTGACCTAAAAAATCGAACAAATAACCATGACCCGTTCCATCTCTGTCCATCGAATTAATATAGATTTCTCCAATACCAAGATTAGTAGTACGATCAATATATTCATCAAACGCCATTTCAACTTTTGTGGACCCATTATCAATAAAAACCTCTGTTTGGTCATTCCGTCGCTTAACATCCATTGATGCAATAATACACTGGCTGCCATATATGCTGACTAATTCTTTCACAAAGTTCGGTGCCCTAAATAATGCTGTATTTACAACTAGCTTATCCGCACCAGAGTTCATTATAGCCTTCGTATGTTCATATGAGGTAATACCGCCACCCGCAGCAATAGGGATAAAACATTCCTCCGCGATAACCTTAATATGATCACAAAATCGCTCCAGGTTTCTTTCGCCACGGGATACATCCAAGATAATCAGCTCATCAATCGTAAAAGCGATATTTTTGAAATTATAATTGTTCTGCAGCCATTTAATATTTCCAGCTCGTTGCAGTCGGAAATTTCTGCTGAGCATGAACCCGCCGTCTTGATACAGAAGCGTAAAGATTAGCCTTTTTTTTACCATTTAAAAATTCTTAATAAAGTTTCTTAGCAAAAGCAGTCCGTTGGTTTGACTTTTCTCGGGATGGAATTGCGTACCGCAGATATGCTCCATCTCAAAAGCAGCAATAAAGGATTCTCCATGGTGGCAAATCCCAGCCGCATAAGACTGATCTGTATATTTCATCCTGTAGCTATGCGTAAAATAGAAGTCGGCCTGAGTATCCAGACCGCCAAACAATTTACTCTCTTTACTCACAGAAACTGTATTAAAGCCGACGTGGGGAATCTTTAAGCCTTCGGATTTCCTGTCATCAAAACGTTCAACTGGGCTATCGATTAATCCAAGACCTTCGCTAACACCATCTTCTGTACTTGACTCCCCCATCAACTGCATGCCCAGGCAAATGCCTAATATAGGTACTTGCCTGGAAATAACGGTGTCTCTCAGGACTGCGACCAGACCTGATGTGTGCAAATTTTCCATGGCCTTATAAAAAGAACCGACACCCGGCAAAATTATTTTGTCTGCATTGATAATTGTATTTCTATCAGAAGAGATGATCGATTCGGCGCCTAAATAACGGATCGCTGATTGAATCGAAAAGAGATTCCCCATTCCGTAATCAATAATAACAATCGTAGTCATCGTCTATTCGACAGCAAAAGTTGGTTGCCAGCGTCCATCTATTTTATTAAATAGTTCTTTGTTGACCCATTTATCGAGCACGGCGTCGAATTCTTCATGGGTCATTCGATAATAATTTAAATATTGTTCAATAAATTCTTCAGGATAATGGTTATCGTAAAGGCGAACTAATTCAACGGCCTGATCTCTTGTCATGGCGCCGCGCCTGATTTCGATACCTGCATCCTGAGTAGCTCTGCCAAATCCGAATTTCAGATACATAAGATATGTATGTAAAGCATAGAGCGCCTGATCGTTCTGTGCGAAATTGGTAAAGGTGCCGGCGTTTGTGTCATCAATTTCTTTCAGGCCGCAATGTTCTTTGGCAATGAGGTAATTTTTGTAAGAATCCCAAGCTTCAAAATAGCTCCAGTGGGTAAAACACAGTTCTTTCCCAGCCAAGTCTGCCTTTGTAGGAAACGTAAAGAAGTAGAGATCTTTTTCTTTAAGATCCAATTTGTCGAAGACTTTTTCATAGCCCGCCTCGAAATAGATGCGCTTCATATATTCCAGATCAAATAAACTATTGTTCCTGGTTTCGATAGAACCACCATACTCCATTTCACCGTCTTCCCCATAAAACAATAGTGGAATATTGAAATTGACGGCCACCCTGATCACAGCGGAGAAAATGGCAATGAGCCAGCCAAAATAGGGAAAACCTTTTTCAATAAAGCCCAAAGTGTTTATTTTACGCATTACATTAACATCGGGACTCACGTGAATATGATTAAAGCCGTGATTGATAAAATTGAGCAGATTCTCATTGCCAATGGACAATTCCAAGGCAGGTCGTACCGTAACAGCCAATGGATGCATACCGTACAGATCCCTCAATCGATAGGCAACACTGCATCCGTCTTTACCTCCGCTGACCGGCACAATGCAGTCAAACCCACCAGACTTTGATCGATATTTATTAAGCAATGCATCCAATTCTTTTTGTCGCGGTGCCCAATCCATCTTTTTTTTTATTTCCATCCACTGGCAGGCATTGCACCATCCACGTTCGTCAAAATTAATCCTTGGCCGTGTCGACATATTTAAACAGTGCGTACACCAAAATACCTTTTGCTCCATATCTCTCTTCCTTTTTAACCTTTCGACCCTAGAAATTCGGCTATTCTGAAATCAAAATCATCATCAATATCTACTGATCGCTCTTTAGGCATAAGATAGATCTTTGTTTTATCTAAGAATATTTTCTTCTTTTCTTTTAATAATTCCTTCCACCATACATAAATAGAAGAATTCATGTCATATACCAACGGAGCTGCCTGTCTAGTGGTGAAATTACCCTGCTTAGCAAGTCCAGCGTAACCGCTTTTGTTAATCTCAACCAAATTAAAATAGGGATTCCTGTGTGCCTCAGCTACGGAAAAAACATTGTCAGCATTTTCTTCCACAAGGAGTTCGATACTTTCATTGATGTCTTCGACGCTCCTCAGAGGTGTCGTGGTATGAAGCAGGAGAAGGATGTCAAAGGCATACTGATCCACATGTTCCAGCCAGTTGATCGCATGCAGCAGGACATCGACGGTACTGGAGCTATCTCCCGCAAGTTCCATCGGCCTCATAAAAGGTACTTCTGCGCCATATTCCAATGATATTTTGGCTATCTCTTCCGCTTCCGTTGATACGATAACGCGGTCGACGTACTTTGATTGTTTAGCCTGTGCAATCGTGTGGGCGATAAGAGGCTTGCCGCAAAACATCTTGATATTCTTGCCCGGAAGCCCCTTAGATCCTCCCCTTGCAGGAATCACACACACGACGGCATGATTTTTATACATGGTCGCCCTCTATTAACTTCAGCACTTCAATGCCGTCATCCAATGTAATTTGAGGCGTTTTATCTTTCTCAATACATTCGATAAAATGATTCAACTCACTCCGGTACGATTCATCAACATCAAACAAATGCGCATCTTCAATCAATGATATCTCGCCGCTATTTTTTTGCACCCTTATATTCTTCTTTATAAAATCGCATTCGATAGTGCCCTGGCTGCCGACGATATTTATTACCCTTTTCTTGTTGCGGCAAATATAGTCCGTATGAACACTGCATAAAAATCCGCTTGAAAATCGATATATGCCTTTGAAAAGGTCCTCGGAATTTATATCGAGGTCGCTTACTTTTGCCTTCATGATTTTCCAGGAAACAGGGCCACCAAAAAGATAACGCATATAATCTATTTCATGAGACAGATCTAACGCTGCCCCGCCGCCTTGTTCCTTCCGGGCGCTATAACTTGCCCGGTAATCTGTCATGGGCCGCCAGTCAGGCAAATACTGGCCCACTTCTATTTCAGCAAAGCATAAGTTGCCAACAACTCCCGAGCTTATTTGGTTTTTGATATATTGCAGCGCCCCTAAAAATCTAAAATTATAGGCAACAAAAATCTTGATATTGTTTTTTTCAGCTATCTCTTTAAGGGAAATGGCCTTTGCTGCCGAATCGGAAATGGGTTTTTCAATGAAGAGATTGATCCCGGCCTCTGCAAGAGCATGAGCAGTTTCAATATGTTTATATGTTTCGTTCGCGATGATCGCAAAATCAAATTGCCTCCCCTTGCTTATTAGGGAAGACAATTCTTCAAGAGACCATATTAATTGCAGTTTTTCTTTATTGAGGTGGTTTTGAAAAGAACCGACGTGGCTCGAACAGACAATTGCTTGATCGACTTGCCTCAATTTCAGAAGGTTATCGACATGCCTCTTACCTATCGAACCATAGCCGATAACGAGCACATTCATTCTACTTTTTCCAATGCTTAGCAGGCTGTCCAGCCGCCATCAACAATCAGATTACGCCCCGTCACATAGGACGATGCGTTCGAAGCAAGATAAAGGACAGCCCCGACGGTATCTTCCGGGGTTCCCATACGCCCAAGCGGTGTTTTTGCTACGTACCTTTCTACAAAGCTGTCCGGCTGCTTGTCAAAAACACCTCCGGGAGAAATACAATTTACACGGATCTTATCCTTCGCATAATAGGTGGCCAGATATTTTGAAAGCGCTATAATTCCGCCTTTTATGGCCGAGTAGGCTACGGGCATGGTCATCGCTGAACCCTCATATATTGAAAAATCAGGGGCAACAACGCCGTAAATGGAGGCGAAGTTAATGATTGATCCTCCACCTTGACGCTTCATCTGTTCCGCCACCTTTTGACAGCACAAAAAGTAGCCACCGAGATGGCTGTTCATATTCATTTTCCAGGAATCAAAACTGACGTCCTCGCATCTTGCGCCCCAATCGCCTGTGCGAGGATAAGCACAGTTTATCAGAATATCAATCTTTTTATGGCGTTCGATGACAGCCTCTAAGGCTTGATGAATTGAATCTTCAGAGGTTATATCAAGATATTGAAAATTAACATTGGCAAGGTTTTTTAAGCTTTCCATTTGATGTTCGTTTATATCGGCAACACAAACTGATGCCCCAAAATCATGCAGCCCCCGCACAATTTCTTTTCCGATTAGGCCAAGGCCACCGGTTACCAGGGCAACTTTATCTTCACATGAAAATAAGTTATTATACATTATTCTCCCCGTGCCTGCCGTAGTTGCTGGGGGGACCCAACATCAAGCCACTCCTTTTCTACGGGAAAAGTTCCACAGACCAGATTATTTTTGATGGCATCTTCGAACAGTGTCGTAATGGGGAAATAGGTATTCTTTGGAATGGCCGATACAGCCTGTGGTGACAGCACATAGATCCCCGCATTCACCATTTTTTCAAGGACTGGTTTTTCCTCCAGGCCTGCCAATCTGTTACCGTGCATTTCAACACACCCAAAGGGCACTTGGTGGAAATAAGAATACACCCCCATTGTTGCGTAAAAATCGTTTTGATTGTGAAATTCGATCATATCGGTAAAATTGGTATCAACAATCAGATCCCCATTCATGACCAGCAAGGGTTGTTCGGGGATTCCCGGTAAAAGGGAGATGGCCCCGCCGGAGCCAAGGGGATTATCTTCGCTGAGGTACTCAATCTTTGTCCCATATTTTGAACCATCTTCAAAATAGTCCTCAATGACCTGCGCCAAATGATTGACCGAAATAAAGATACGACCAATGCCATGACTGACAAGATGCAGGATGATCCGCTCCAGTAAAGGCCTACCTGCAACCTTGATCATCGGCTTGGGTAATTTTTCAGTCAATGGGCGTAGCCGCATCCCCTTGCCGCCTGCCATTACAACAGCCCAGTTAGGCCGCACGATATTTCCCAGCATATCATGCAGAAGATGAAGTCCAATCACCTTGCCCTGTTCGTCAACAATGGGTACCTGCTCGAATCTTCTGGCCTGCATAATATCCAATACTTCAGCCCTGGGGACAGTTGACAATACATGATAACAGTTTCGATTTATATGGGAGGAAACCGAGCTATCCAGCGGATGGCCCTTCAGCAAAGCCTTCCGGATATCGCCATCGGAGACTGTACCAATCAAGTGTAATTCGCTGTCAACCGCAAGTGCAATACCGGTACCAGCAATGTCCATGCTTCTCATACATTCGATAAGGCTGGTGTTCGGTTCAACACAATAACGTTTCATAGTCTTATCTCATGAGGGAACTTTAGATCATGGAAGGTTTTTTTAGTAATGCTCAAGATATCTGTCTTTTCAAGCGATTCGACAATGGCTGCACAGGTGCCCGGCCGGTCGTAAGGGTTTGATATACCGGAGAGACCTTCCCGAAAAGCAGTTGATATTGCATGGTTTATTGCCTTCTGGATTGCATTGGCATCGGGCAAGCAATTCAATGTGCTGTCTGCCTGTATACGGCCCTTCTGGCGGTCGCCAATATTGACGGTGGGAACCTTAAAAGACGGCGCCTCTATGATGCCGCTGGAACTGTTGCCAATGACTGCGGTTGCATACTTCATAGCAGATAGATACCGAAGCGCCCCCAGTGATGATACCGAGAGACATCGTTCCGGTTGCCTTTCTGCATATTCGTCAATCAAGTGGTTGACGACCCTGCCGTCCGTATCTGCATTGGCCTTTGTAAATATTATATTGTATTGCGGAAATGCATCCAAGGCTTCCAGCAATGACCGGGATTGTTCCTCAGATGTGTCTCTTTCCAGGGTTACCGGATGAAATGTAACGAGGAAATAGGGCTTTTCAAGGTTAAAGCCAATGGATACTGCCAGTTCGCTACGTTCCATTAGCGAAATCCGCCGGATATTTTCAACACCGAGGGCACCCACATTGAACACTCGGTCCGGGGCTTCCCCCAGTTGGATGATGCGCTGACGGTATTCTTCGCAACTGGCAAAATGCAGATGAGACATTTTTGTGATTGAGTGGCGAAAAGCCTCGTCAATAGCGCCTTCCGTGGTCTCTCCTCCATGAATATGGGCAAGAGGCACCCGGCAGACTTGTGCCGCAGCAGCCATGCAGAATGTTTCGAACCGGTCGCCAAGTACCACCACCATATCGGGTTTCAGTCTTTGGAGCGCCTCGCCATAGCCGATCATGGCCAGTCCCATGGATTTACAAATGGCGGTTGGGGTGTCGCCGGACAGAAGTATTTCTACCGTTTCATCGGGCGTAAAACCGTCAGCCCCGATTTCCTGGATAGTCATGCCAAACTCAGGTGATAAATGCATCCCACTGGCAAGAATTTGCAACTGAATGGTTTCAGTAGCCTGAATTTCCTGCATCACGCTGCGCAGCAGACCATACTCAGCTCGGCTGGAGGTGTAGATGCATATTTTTCTCATTTTTTTGCCCACAGATTTTCAGCAATTTCTTTGTTGATCCCTGCCTGTCTCCAAATCGAGCTTAAAGTTCCCTGTGGGATGCTTCGCTTATTCCGGGGAACAATCACGACCCTTGTCCGTCCCGCATAAGAACCTTCAAAAACATCCTCCTTACTTCGCCTTTTGAGCACGATGCCAACTTGATTCAGTATCCACGCCACATCCTGGCTCGTGAGATTTCTAAGCATACTGATAGGTCAGAGGAATGGCACGAAAAGTCTTTTCCGATGGTTCATCCCCCGGGAAAAGGAATCCTTTCAATTCATCCATGGGAACAGGTCGATAGATATCTTTCTGACGGCCTTCAGAAACCATGTATTGAATATATGTCTCAATCGCACGCTTCAAACCGTCAAGGGCTTCCGTCTTGCTTTTGCCGCAGGAAGCCACATCCAATTCCACGCACAATGACGCATATTGACTATCTTCTTTCTTAATCAGGCAAGTGAGATTCATATTAATCTTCCTCTTCATTCACTTAATTATTTACAAATCTTTTCCAGTTAAGACCCTTGTCTTTGCAAATTTTGCGGTCGAAAATTTCGACCGCAAATCCGCTATGCGATCCTGCAAGCTGACGAATTTCGTCGTATTGCTCATATCAGATCATCCTTTTCATAATCTTTTTGTGCGATCTGTCCCAAGACTTCATCCCAACGCATGGGAGAGATGCCGGTGCCGGGACGTTTGGCTGTGATGTTATCCGCACTGAACAGATCGCCCGTCTTGATTGGCTGGGTCGCCACCAGTGACTTGCGTGCAATAGGCTTGTTTTTTACTTCACTCGGGCTGGGGCGTTTGATACCATTGCCGAGAGCTTTTTCGATATTGCGGATCGCCTGCACCATTGCTTTCAGCTCATCCGGCTCCAGGCTCGCTTTGTGGTCTGGACCAGGAAGGTTTCGATCCAGGGTAAAGTGCTTTTCTAACACCGCTGCCCCCATGGCCACTGCCGCGACAGCAACTTCAATGCCGGGCGTATGATCAGAGTAGCCAACAGCTACACCAAAGGCATGGCCAATCGTCAGCATAGCTCTCAGATTGACATCCTCAAAGGGGGTTGGGTATTCAGTATTACAGTGAAGTACCGTAATGTTTTCGATAGGCGTTCCGAATTCGGTAAGTACATCAAGTGCATCTTCGATTTCACCCAGGTCGGCCATGCCGGTGGACAGAATCAGCCGTTTTTTAAACGCCCCCGTTTTTCTCAGATAGGGCAGGTTATTGATCTCACCTGAAGGAATCTTGAAAATTTCCAATCCCAGACGGTTCAACAGATCAATGCTTTCCATATCAAAGGGCGTTGAAAGAAATTGAATGCCTTTTTGCTGACAATATTGTTGTAGCCTGGTGTGCGCCGTCTCATCCAGTTCCAGTTTTTTGACCATCTCTAATTGAGATTCATCCGACCCGGTGGTTTCCTTCTGGTAGCCGGCTTTGGGTGCATTGACTGCGATGATCTTTTCTGCATTGAATGTCTGAAACTTGACAGCATCAGCCCCGGCAGCGGCTGCTACATCAATCAGTTGAAATGCCATTTCCAGGCTGCCGTTATGGTTGACACCGGCTTCGGCAATAATGAAGGTTTTATTCATAGGTTTTTGATATTATACTGTTGGCTTTAATAAAGCTGTTAGCAGGTAGTGACACGTATTCCTTTGCTACTGCGCCGCTGCCGAAAAAAGAGCCTCTACCGATTGTTACTCCGCCATTAACAACCGCACCGGTTGAAATATGGCAGTCATCTTCAATGACGGCATCATGTTCCACAAGGGCTTTGGTATTGATGATACAATTTTTGCCAACACTCGCACCGGCGTTGATCAGGGCATGATGCATTACAATAGTACCTTCAGCAACCTGGGCATGGGGGGACACATAGGCCAAGGGGGATTTAATCACCGGAAATTGTGCACCCGTCTGCTTTAACATATAAAATAGTTCCATCCGCCGTTTTGGTGTTTTAATCTGTCCCAGCGAAATCAGCACCTTGCGGCATGACTTGATTAATTCCACTAAATCGTCATCTGTACCGATCATGGGATAACCCAGAACCGTCTCCTGTTGTTTTTCGAGCACATCCACGACCCCGGCAATGGTAAAGCGGCTCTCCTGCTCGATTACGTCAATGCAGGACTTGCAGTGACCGCCGCCGCCAATCAGGATGATTTTTTCTTTCATATCCGCACACTGCTCGAGATATTGAGATTCACCCACTCGCAGTTGTCTTCTATAGCCTGTTCCATGACCTTCAGATCATCAGCGGGGAAGGCCCCTGCGAAGGCAAGGAGCTGCTTACCAGGAACACCTTTCGGGTTGGTCACAGCAAGAGCACGAACAAATTCAAGTACCCGCTTCTGGTGGTCGTAATCAAGCATCCCAATCTGGTTGATGATCTCTTTTTTAACCGTTACAGTAAGCATGGGAACCTCCTTGAATGTTAAATCTCACGCTGCTGGGAATATTGACCAGCCTGTCTTCCAGCCATTGGGCGGTTTCAATAGATGCGCTCTGGCAATGGCGATACATGGGAAGGTGGGTCATGAGCGTCCAAACTGGCCGTGCTTGGATGCCTTTTTCTGTGGCATAGGCAAGAAACTGATCCCGTTCCTGCCTGTCTTTTAAAACAATGGTATTCAGCCAGTAATTGGACCGGGCGTGAGCCGGTTCTGCAATAAATGGTATGCCTATTTCATGAAAAAACTGGTTATACATTTGCGCTGTAGCACGCTTGTTTTCTAACCCCCCGGCAAACCATTCCATTTGAGCGCAACCCACGGCAGCATTGATGTTCGGCATGCGATAATTAAAACCAACCTCATCATGAACGAGTTCCCATGGATGTGGTACTTTGGCCGTTGTGGTCAGGTGCTTGGCCTTTACCGCCAGGGATTCATCATTCGTGATGATCATGCCACCACCACCCGTTGTCACCGGCTTATTGCCATTAAAACTTAAAATGCCCAAAGCGCCAAATGTGCCCGCATGTTGCCCCTGGTAAAAACTTCCCAGCGCCTCGGCAGAATCCTCGACGACGGGAATCTGGTATCCCTGGCAGACTTCAATAATCTGATCGATCCGCACGGGGTGACCGAAGGTGTGCATAGGCACACATGCGGCGATCTTTCTGTCCGTTATTTTATTGTAACATTTGCCATCTGACTTTATGATACAGCTATTTTCCAGAAAATCACTCAGTTTATCCGGATCAAGCCCCAGGGTCGATCGTTCCACGTCGACAAATACCGGCTGAGCGCCACAGTAGGAAATGGCATTAGCAGTGGCGACAAAGGTCAAGGGCTGGGTTATCACCTCATCCCCGGGCGCAACCCCAGCCAGGAGAAGGGCTACATGGAGCGCCTCAGTTCCGCTACAAACTGCGACCGCATACTTTGCCCCGGTAAACTGCCGAATCGTATCCTCAAACCGAGTGACATACTCTCCCACATAGGACACATAGGTTGTATCAATACAATCCATGAGATATTTTTTTTCATTCCCTGAAAATCGCGGTGCATGGAGCGGAACGGGATTTTCTGCCGGGTAAAGGGATTTAATGAAGTTGACTATTTTTTCAAACATTATAAACGTCATAGATTTATCTATATTTAAAAAAAGTTTCTACATCCATTTCCAAATCACTTTTTACGATCTTCAACAGCAATCCATAGGGCACATCCTGGTTGCCATGATCAGGAATGGTAGTTTTCCTGCCATCAGGATGTAGAAAACGGATATGCGACCCTTTTTGACGAATTGCTTCAAAACCAAGCTTCTTTACCATTCTGATAAGTACTCTGAATGATATTGCGGGAATGTCGATCATTGTACAGCCATTTCAATATCTCTTACACCCACAAAAGTCATTTGCTCATCCGTCGATGTCGATTCTTCCAAAAGGCAAACCTCGATAGCTTCCTGGATGTTTTCTAATGCTTCATTAATTGTTCTGCCGTAACTTCTACAAGCCTTTAGGATAGGACACTCAACAATGAATACGCCGTCCTTGTCTTGCTCAATTATAACCGGATAATGTCTTTTCATGCTTTCCTCTCTCTATCTGGTTTGTGGGAACATTATTGGTTTGTAGAAAATGGTATTGGCTGACTATTTTTTTAAACATTATATACATCCCATTTATAGCGCTGCAAATTTTCTTTTTCCTTGAACCAGGCAATGGTCTCCCTGATTCCCTGCTTCAGGGTATGTGCTGGCTGCCACCCCGTCAACCTGCGAATCTTTTCGTTACTGCCCAGCAGCCGCTCCACTTCGCTTTTTTCAGGCCGCATACGAATATCATCAGAGACTATTTTGGCCGCTGGGTTGATCTGGTCGATAATCTCGCGGGCAATCTGCCCAATGGAAATCTCCTGCTGAGAGGCAATGTTTATTTCTTCTCCAATTGTGGCTTGTGTTTCTGCAATCGCAATGAAACCAGCCACAGTATCCTTCACATAATTAAAGTCGCGGGTTGGATGAATGCTGCCCAGCTTTATTTCTGTCGCGTCTGCCAGCAACTGGGTAATAACGGTGGGGATGACGGCTCGGGCAGATTGACGCGGGCCGTACGTATTAAACGGCCTGACAATCGTCACGGGGGTATTGAAACTGCGGAAAAAACTTTCGGCTAAGCGGTCGGCCCCGATTTTGGTGGCGGAATAAGGAGACTGCCCCTGGAAAGGATGTTTTTCATCAATGGGGACATATTGAGCAGTTCCATAAACTTCCGACGTTGATGTAATCAGCACACGCTTGCAACCGGTATCGCGCGCCGCCTGAAGTACATTCAAGGTGCCTTTGATGTTGGTGTCTACGTAGCTGTCCGGGGAGTGATAACTAAAGGGAATGGCAATCAGGGCGGCCAGATGGAAAACCATGCCCATCCCCTGCATGGCCTTTCTCACTCCATTGGGATCGCGGATATCACCGGCAAATACATCGATCTTATCCAGCTTTTCTTTTGGGAACGTATCCAGCCATCCCCAACTATTGAAAGAGTTATAGAACACAAAGGCCCGTACCTGGCATCCTTTGTCTAATAACCCTTCCACCAGATGGCTGCCGATAAATCCATCAGCGCCGGTGACTAATATTTTTTGATTTGTTAGATCCATGGGGAAATTACCAATTTGCTATCCTGGCGGGCACCGCAAAGACTACTTTCCGTGGGGGGTATCGCTCGGGCGACGCAGGTAAAGTATCTTGAATTATTCATGTAATGAGAGCTTTGAATTTCTCCCGAAACCGATTATTTTGTCATTCCCGCGAAAACGGGAATCCAGTTCTTTCAGCGACTTATGGATTCCCGCCTGCGCGGGAATGACAGCGAGGGGATATTATTCAAAGCTCTCTTGGTGGTGAGCTTGTCGAACCATAGCGTTTTGCCGGGGGCCTTACACAGCTCCGCCCACTGGACTACACCAGGATACCTGCCAAGTCGTGTTCTCAGTCTGATAAGAGAATACCAACTACACAAGGTTACAGCAACCTGCATAACTACCGGAGTTTGTCATTTCGACCAGAGAGAGAAATCCTTAACAACTTGAATCTGTGAAGATTTCTCGTCGCGGAGTTTACATGAGCGCGGCGAATGTGCTCCTCGAAATGACAAAATTCAGGTCTCAGCTATCGACCGGTACCTCGGCAGGAACACCGGCCGTCTGCATCTCTTCCTGCAACTGCCGGATTTCAAGCTCCAACTGCTCATACTCCCTCATCTTCCGCTTGAGAAAGTGGTAAGTCATCCGGCTTTTTTCCTCGATTCCCTTGGGGGTCAGGTTGTATAAATAAGCAATCTTATTACTCGATTTCTTGAAATTCTCAACTTTTATAAAGCCCTTCCCGATCAGGGCGTTGATGAGGAAGTTGACTTTGCCCAGACTGATGCCCAACCGGGTGGAGAGTTCCCGCTGGCTCACCTCGGGAGATTGGTCGATCTCGCGGATGATGCGGAGCGCCTCTTCGTTTTCGAGCGGAGCAGGCGTTGGAACGGTCATCTCTTGTCCTCTCGTAGTTCTACCTCATGCGTTCATCCCGTGAACGCTGCGGAGACGCTAATGGACTTGCTATCGAAAGTCAAGCAGTATTTGGGACATCGTTCATCACCGGCTCGTGAGGCAGCGGGAAACGATTAGGCTCAGGATGTGTGTGAATTTGAGTCATATCCCAAAGTACGGTACCAGGCGATGGTTTTGGCAAGGCCAGTCCGGAAGTCGGTTTGGGCGCGGAAGCCGAATTCCTCGAAGGCGCGGGTGGTGTCGAGCATGCGGCGGGGCTGGCCGTCGGGTTTGGTGGCGTCCCAGATGACGCGGCCCTGAAAGCCGGTCAGTTCCACGATGAGCGCCACGAGGTCGCGGATGGAGATTTCGAAACCGGCGCCGATATTGACGGGATCGGATTTGTCGTATTTCTCTGTCGCAAGCACAATCGCTTCGGCCGCGTCCTCGACGTAGAAAAACTCGCGTGTGGCGGTGCCGGTCCCCCAGACCACGATTTCCTGTACGCCTCCTTGCTGCGCGTCCACGCACTTTTTGATCAGGGCGGGGATGACATGGGAGGAGCGGGGATCGAAGTTGTCGCCGGGACCATAGAGATTGACGGGCAGGAGGAAGATCGAATTGAACCCGTACTGCTGGCGGTAAGACTGGGACTGGACAAGCATCATCTTCTTGGCCAGGCCGTAAGGGGCGTTGGTTTCCTCGGGGTAGCCGCTCCAGAGGTCGTCTTCTTTGAAGGGAACCGGGGTGAACTTGGGGTAGGCGCAGATCGTCCCGAGAGCGACGAATTTCTGAATGTTGCGCAGGTAAGCCTCATGCATCAACTGGACGCCCATCATGATATTCTCATAGAAGAGGGACCCCGGATGCTCCTGGTTGAAGCCGATGCCGCCGACTTTGGCCGCCAGATGGACGACGATGTCGGGCCGCTGCTCGTCATAGAGGCGGCGGATGTCCCCGGCTCGGGTCAGGTCGTAGTCGCGGTGATCGGCAACGAGGATATTATGGCAGCCCCGCGCTTCAAAGGCCCGGATCAGGTGTTTGCCGAGAAAGCCACGGCCGCCCGTGATGGTAATGCGCTTTGTTTTCATGGTTCTATATCCCTTTGGCCCTTTGGTTATTCGGGTATCATCCTTCGACAAGCTCAGGATGAGCGGACCTCGACAGGCTCAGGATGAGCGACCTCGACAGACTAGCGGGGGGGAATCCGCTCATGGTGAGCCCGTCGAACCATGAACCATGAGCGCCCATTGAGACCTTGAATTTCTCCCGAAACCGGTTAATTTGTCATTCCCGTGAAAACGGGAATCCAGTTTTTTCAGCGACTTATGGATTCCCGCCTGCGCGGGAATGACAGCGAGGGGATATTATTCAAAGCTCTCCCATTGCTGACATAAATGCCGCCAGGGAATCCTGCCAGGGAATTAATTCTATTGGAAAGACACGGCAGATTTTCTCTTTGGACAGACAGGCATACTGAGGTCGTTTGGCTTTCGTGGGGTATTGGGCGGTGCTGATGGGCGATATGGTCACTGATTTTGTCAGCAGGCCATTGGCTTGAGCCAGGTCGTAGATGGCGCAGGCAAATTGGTGCCAGTTGATGCGGCCTTCATTGGTAAAATGGTAGATGCCATAAGCGGTCGAATCAGCCACGATAATCGCCACGATGGCATCTGCAAGGTCCGGCGCATAGGTGGGGCTGCCCCACTGGTCGGCAACGACGCTCACTTCGTTTTTTTCGCGAAACAGCCGCAGCATCGTGTGCACAAAATTCGGCCCGTTTTTCCCATACATCCAGGCAGTGCGAATGATGAAGTGCTCGTCCAGAAGGCTGACAATATTCTGTTCCCCCTGGCATTTACCGGTGCCGTAAGCACTCAGCGGATTCGGGAGATCCGTTTCCACGTAGGGAACATCTTGGCAGCCGTCGAAGACGTAATCCGTCGAGATGTGGATAAGCCGCCCCCCCCGGGCGGCGGCGAGGTGGGCGAGATTGCGCGGGCCCTCGGCATTGATCTGAAAGGCGCGCTCCGGCTCCTCTTCCGCCCGGTCGACGGCCGTGTAGGCGGCGCAATTGATAATCCAGGTCAGAGGCTTGGTGGCGGCAAACTCCTGCAGGCAAACCGGATCCGTGATGTCGATTTCCCTATCCGAGGCAATATAGTCCAGATGGCGCTCGTTGAGCAGCGCCTCAATCTCCGTACCGAGCATGCCTTTATTGCCGATAAGCCAGATCATTCAGGTTGTCATTTCAGAAGGGAAAGAAGGTAGGCGCCGTAATGATTTTGGCAAGTCCCCCGGGCCAGCGCGCCGAGCTGGTCGGCAGTGATATAGCCTTTGTTGTAGGCGATTTCTTCGAGGCAGGCGACCTTCAGACCCTGACGGTGTTCGATTGTGGCGATAAAATTGCTGGCCTCAAGCAGGCTCTCATGGGTGCCCGTATCGAGCCAGGCAATGCCCCGGCCCAGCACTTCCACCTGGAGCCGGCCGCGACGCAGGTATTCCCGGTTGACATCCGTTATTTCGAGCTCGCCGCGCAGCGAAGGCTTCAGCTGACCGGCAATGTCAACCACGTCATTATCATAGAAATAGAGCCCCGTGACGGCATAGTTCGATTGCGGTTGGCTGGGTTTTTCCTCGATGCTGACCGCCCTGCCCTGCCCGTCAAAGGCCACGACGCCGTAGCGCTCAGGGTCCTTCACCCAGTAGCCGAAAACGAGAGCCCCCGCGGTCATCCGGCCCGACTGCTCGAGGGTGCCCGAGAGTCCCTGGCCATAGAAGATGTTGTCTCCCAGAATCAGGCAGACATTATCCTGCCCGATAAACGATGCGCCGATGATGAAGGCCTGGGCAAGGCCGCCGGGGTTGGGCTGTTCGGCATAGGAAAGCGACAGGCCCAGTTGGGAGCCGTCGCCGAAAAGCTCGCGATAAAGCGGCAGATCGCGGGGCGTGGAAATCAGCAGGATCTCCCGGATCCCGGACAGCATGAGGATCGACAGGGGGTAATAGATCATGGGCTTGTCGAAGATCGGCAAAAGCTGCTTGGAGACGGTGGTCGTCACCGGGTAGAGCCGCGTGCCGGAACCGCCGGCGAGGATGATGCCTTTCATTATCGGATCTTGCAGGTATACCCTGCATCGACAAGAGTTTTTTCTTTTTCGGCGATTTCGAGGTCCGCGGCGATCATCATGTCGATGAGTTGGTCGAAGCTGACTTTCGGCTGCCAGTTGAGTTCCTTGCGCGCCCGGCTGGCATCACCAAGAAGAACATCCACCTCGGTGGGGCGGAAATAGCGCGGGTCGATTGCCACATACTGCTGATAATCCAGATTGAGCTTGGCAAAAACCCGCTCGGCAAATTCCCGGACCGAATAGGTCTCGCCCGTGGCGATCACGTAATCATCGGGCCGCTCCTGCTGGAGCATGAGCCACATGGCCTCGACGTAATCGCCGGCAAAGCCCCAATCGCGTTTGGCTTCCAGGTTGCCGAGATAGAGCTTGTCCTGAAGGCACAGCTTGATCCGTGTGGCTGCCCGGGTGATTTTGCGCGTGACAAAGGTCTCGCCGCGGCGGGGCGATTCGTGATTGAAGAGGATGCCGTTCGTGGCAAAGATCTTGTAGGCGTCCCGGTAATTGCGGACGACATAGTAGGAATAGACTTTGGCGGCGGCGTAGGGGCTCTGGGGCTGAAAGGGTGTTGTCTCACTCTGCGGCGGCAATGCGGCGCCGAACATCTCGCTCGACGAGGCCTGGTAGAAGCGCGCCTTGCTTTCCGTCTTCCGGATGGCTTCCAGGAGGCGAATGGTCCCGAGGCCCGTCACATCCCCCGTATACTCAGGCATGTCGAAGCTTACCCGCACATGGCTCTGGGCGCCGAGGTTGTAGATTTCATCGGGCTTTATTTCATTAATCAAATCGGTGATATGTCCCGATACCGAGAGGTCGCCGTAGTGCAGGTAGACCCTCGCCTGGGGGTCATGGAAATCCTTGTAGAGATGGTCGATCCGGTCCGTGTTGAAGGTGCTGGCCCGGCGGATGAGACCGTGGATTTCATAGCCCTTGCTGAGCAACAACTCAGCCAGATAGGAGCCATCCTGACCGGTGATTCCCGTAATAAGTGCTTTTTTCACGATTTTCCTTATGGATTTCTTATGGGTTACAACCGCTCATCCTGAGCTTGTGGTTCGACAGGCTCACCATGAGCGGCTGATATACTCCGTTCATCCTGAGCTTGTCGAAGGAGGCTTATTTGCTGCGGGGCGGAAAGGTCTCGTCGAGGCCGACTTTCCAAGCCCCTTCTTCCCGGAACATCTTCAGGATGGCGTCACGATCGGATTTTTTGTAGCGGATGATGATCTCGGCAGTGTCTTGTTTTACTGCACCCATGCTCCACTTGCTCTCTTCCAAAATCAGCTTCGGATCGAAGTGCAAGACATAATTCGTCCAATAATCCCGGGCCAGTCCGCCACCGGCAGCGAAATCCGCGCCGATCCGCTCTTCTGCATAGTCAACTCCCGACTTGCCGAGGGCTTTGCGAACGTTCTGGACGATGTTTTTCCGGGATTGCCTGGACAAGCCTGACCACAGACCCGGGTAAGCCGCCCTGGACATACTCTGAAAGACTGACTCTGCCGCGCTCAAAACACTATCCACATCAGGAGCGACGCCTGCTGCCTGGAGCTTCCCGGGAAAAGCCAGGCAGCAGATAATTAAGAACAGCCCTAATAGCGATATGATAGCTTGTCTGTTAACCAATGCGGCAGGTTACGATTATCAATGATGGTGTGCTGCAGTGGTCGTGCCTGAAGAAGCTGCTGCGGTGGCGGCTACTGCTGCTGCTGCAACCGTGGCACCTACGGCAACCGTTCCTGCCGTCATCCCTGCTGCCGCACCTGCTCCCGCCGCTGCTCCCGCTGAACCGGCTCCTGAACTGGCTGCCGCTGCTGCTGCCGCCTCTTCAGCCGCTGCTAATGCCTGAAAGGGAACGGCAACTACCAAAGAGACTAAAACTGCTACGACACTTATCACTTTTCCGAACTTACTCATACTCTACCTCCTCAAAAAAATAGTTTAAAAACCTGGCGAAAGGACTCTCCTTCGCATCAGGGCTAAAGCCACCAACATTTTGAAGCAATTTAAACGTTCAGACGCCCCCTGTCAAGAAAAATTTTTACTATCAGGAAAAATAGTTCCCCCCCTTAATAGAGCTTCAGGACCACGCCGGCGGCAACGGCGGTATTCATCAAGATCTGGGTAACGTCGCGGAAAGTCCTCAGCCAAGCAACTTGGTCGACCTTCTCAGGGATGACGATAGTGTCGCCCGGTTCGATTTCCTTGATCCCTTCAACTCCACCAATCTCCCAACGATTCCGCATCGGGCTCCAGTTGAAGAATCCGCTGGCCAGCTTACGGGCCGAACCATCCACCTTCAGAACGAAAACGTTGTTCGGATCAGCGTAGGAGGCATAACCGCCGGTCTGGTCGATGTAATCCCCGTAGCTCATTCTATCGGAATAGACATAGCTGCCCTGGGTCATGACGGAACCAACGACATTGACGACACTGTTCTTCTGAGGGAGCAAAAGGGTATCACTACCCTCCAGCTCGATGTCATCATCGCTGCCCTTGAGTAGCCGGAGGTGAGCTATGTTGATCGTCATCCGGCCTGTAGCCCTGATTTTTCGGACGGAATCAATGAACTTCTGCCTCATTTCCAGTTCGACCTTCTTTCCGGCCACTTCATCGACGGAGGTTGACTGGGCTATACCGGACGAGCCGGCCTGGAGATCCCGCTCCATACGATCCGCCATCTCCAAGATGCTCTTCTGCTGGAGGTCGCGCACCCGCTCCCGCGTGAACACGGCCCCCCGCAGATAGGCTGTCTCCTTGTA
>Ga0194060_10000681_pt1 | contig 24649 bp, 29 predicted proteins | sample SepL225m_MetaG_FD_163427 | JGI IMG/M metagenome (GOLD analysis project Ga0194060, IMG submission 163427) | Anoxic zone freshwater microbial communities from boreal shield lake in IISD Experimental Lakes Area, Ontario, Canada - Sep2016-L222-5m | ecosystem: Environmental > Aquatic > Freshwater >... | reverse complement strand
TTTTCGATCTTTTTCCGCTCCTCAAGTCTTAAAATTTGCATATTCACCGAACATAGTATCCGAAGACTATATTCTTCGGAGGTGGTGCACTCGGTATTGAATTCGCCGATAGGCCCGGTGGGTTGCCAAGATCCCCGAAATGTGCTATAGTATGTGGGCTATGATGAAGGTAACAAAAACACTCAATTTAGCCATTTTTACACTCATAATTCTTACTTCCACGGCCAGCGTGGGGGTTTTGCCTGTACGTGCGGAACTTTCTCCGGACGCAGGTATTGAATCAGAACAATTCGAAGTTCAGCAGGCCGAGAACGATCGAGTTGCCGCCGAAGAAGCTCAGAAGGAAAAAGACGCTGCCGAAGCCAAAAAAGCTGCTGAAAAGAAGAAGGCTGATGCGGCTAAAAAGGCCGCCGCCGCTGAAGCTGCAAAAAAAGCTAAGGCTGCCGCCGCTTTGAAGCAAAAAGAAGAAATGGAAAAGAAGCTTGGCGATGTAGCCGTCGCGGTTTCTTCGACTCTGATGGCATCCACTCTTTATCAGGATAATTTCTCGGTAGCACAAAAAGATGTTCCACAGGGTTTGACGCCGGTTGTAGCTTCCGAAGCCTTGTCGACCAAGCCCGGTAAGTCGGCCTCTGTCACTATTAAAACTTTGCCTGGAGCTACCTGTAACATCGACGTTTACGTTGTGACGCGAACTCCTGCTGTTATCGCCGGCCTTGAAGATAAAACTGCGAATGAAGAAGGTTTGTGTTCCTGGACTTGGACTACAAAATCCACAACTCCACGGGGCAGCTGGGGAATTAGAATCATGGCTAGCAAGGATGGGAAGTCTGATGATACCTGGACGACCTTGAATATCGGAGCGGTTCACTAATTTAAAAAAACAAAAATCGACCGAGGCGTGAGGCCTCGGTCTTTTTGTTGTTTTGTCACGCGGCTTACCGCAAGGTCGCTTCGGCCTCGGCGGCAGGAAGCACGAGGAACCCGTCGGAATAAGTCGGATAGCAGTCGACTAGCGAATCCACTTCGCGATTCACGAAGCTATCTTCGTCGATTCGAAATCGAATCAGACCACGACTTCCCGGCGCCTGCATCAGAAGGAACAAATCTTCCGCCGAGCTCAGCTCCTCCGGCTTGATTGTGACCACAAGCTTATCGCTCGCGACCTCAATCTCGCGCAGCCAGGTATTCGTACTCGCATCGATGAGCGACCCGGTGCGGATTTGAACCCCATCACCTGAGTATTGAATCTCGAGAACAAGGTCGGTTGTGACTCTTGCGTATTCTTCGCTTGGTTCATAATAGGTAATCTCAAGCGGCACTTTGAAAGCGATGTTATCGGCGATTTCCAAAGCACGCTCATACTTATCACCGAGTCGGGCACCGATTTTTTCGGGATAGGTGCCGGAAACGGCGTCGAAGTCGTAGCACTCCTCGGGCTCATCAGAATTCAGAGTTCGAACGATGAGCATCGGGCCTCGTGCGTGAATCCCGATTTGGATCGGACCTTCGCTGGTTTTAAGAACCGTGGGGCGAAGTCCCATGAACGGGCTCATTCTTTCGAGCTTCTTCGCGGCAAGCGCGGCGTCAAATCCGATTTTAGACAGACCTTCGATTTCGAAGGTCATGACTTCGTCCGGCGCGAGCGTCTTGTCGATGGTGAATTCGACACTACTTTGGCAGGCAACATCACTCATAAGGCCGCGGTCGTTTTTCAGGACGACCGTTTCGAAGAGTGGACAAAGAGCGCCCATATCGACCGAGAGCGAACCGATGGTTTGTCCTGTGCTTGCCGGGTTTTGAACAAAGAACTCGCCGAGAGTCGAAGGCGTCTCGTGAAAGGCATCGACCATGATGTACGGCGTCAACATGGAAATCGGACCGAAAACGGCTTTCGGCTTGTTTTCGATCGTGAGGCAGTTGATGTCGGCGCGCAGCAATCGCGGCTTGCGAAGTGCTGCCTGCTTTTCAGTCGAGCTTTCGCTCTTAGGTTGATCTTTGCCGGCTGCGTCCTCCTCGCGTGGCGCACAGCCGGCAAGGTGGCAGAATGCCACGAAAACGAATGCCGAAATCTTCATATACATGGTGCCTCCGTGATTATGTCTGGCTGTTTCCGAAGTTGTGGCTGCTTCGGGGTTAGACGGCCAGGTAGTTCAGGGTGGTGCCGGGGTCTCGTGATTCCAGACCGTGCGCTTCAGTCATGTTTCGCCTTTCCGGGGCGGACTGGGCAGGGCAGTTGGCCACGAACAGAACTCCAGCGCTTCCTTCGGGATCGTTGCTCCGCGGCTTTGCCCTCATGGCGAGAAATGCCAGCAACAGATTTACTTCCTTCAGGTTTTGATTTCGCATCGATTTTCCTCTCCGGAAGCGGGTTGTTTGCTACCGCTTACCTGTACCAGCATGGCTTGATTTGCTTTCAAGCGTCAAAGAAAAATCGCTCTGTTATGAGTGATTATGTAAGGTACGATGGCGACTTCTGGTTTGAAGTTTTCATCACGTGGTTAAAGTTGTCATCCCGAAGCCGAGGGATCTTGAATTGCGCGGTGCGTGTCCACCTGTCGCCTTCAAGCCCGACAAAGACATGTGGATAAATCATTAATCTCATGCAGTGAACCGTCGCTTTTTAATTCAAGGACCCTAGTCGGTGTAATTTTCTTTATAAAATAGCGGTCATGGGTTACGACAATCAGTGTGCCTTTGAATTCCAGAACTGCATTTTCAAGTGTTTCCAGTATCTCCAGGTCTAAGTGGTTAGACGGCTCGTCCAAAATCAGACAGTTAATCGGGTTAATTGAAAGTTTGGCAAGAATCAAGCGCGAACGCATTCCGGGCGACAGAGTTTTGACTTTTCGGCTCATAACTTCGGTATCGAGTCCGGCGCGGTTTATGGTCTGGCGCACGAAAACTTCATCGGCGCGCGTTGAGGTGAGAGCTTCTTTTATTACCGAATTATTATTATTTTGAATCGGTTCCTGTGGTAAATAACCAATAGCTAAACTCGCACCAAGGCGAACCTCGCCGCTAGTAGGTTGAATTTCGCCGGTTAATAGCTTCAATAGGGAAGTCTTGCCGACACCATTTTCCCCGATGATGACAATTCTTTCCCCGTATTGAATCTGAAAATTAATTGGGCCGAGTTTGTGATTGCCGCGCGTGATTAACGTTTGTTTGATATTTGCGACGCCACTTCCACTGCGTTCCGCGAGGCTAAAGTTGAGCTTCATCGGCATTTGCTCAAAAGGTTTTTCGACTTTTTCGAGTCGTTCCAATCTGCGTTCGATGTTTCGTGCAACCGAAGATAATCGAGCCGACTGATCGCTCCTAAATCCGGCAATATATTTATCATTGTCAGTGACGCGGGGATTCGCTACGCCTTCGCGCATCCATTCCATTTTGGTTGCCGCCGTTTGCTTGAGTCTTCCGGCTTCTTTGGTGAAATCTTCGTAGTTTTCCCACTGTTTTTGCAACCTAGCGACTCTTTCTTCGTAATACTTCGTAAAACCTCCATCAAACATTATCGCGGCGTGAGTAATGTCGTTAATTTCCAAAGTTTTCACGCACAATCTATCCAACAGGCAACGATCGTGTGAAACGATCAGAAAGGCGGATTTTGAGTGCGCGATAAAATTCTCAATGTTTTGAACCGCTGCAAGGTCGAGATTATTGGTCGGCTCGTCAAGCAAATAAATATCATGTGCTGACAAAAATATTCGCGCGATTGAGATTTTATTTTTCTCGCCACCGCTTAGCGTTGCGATTGTTCTATCAAGCATTTCGGGTAGCAAGCCGACGCGTTGCATGGCGCTGCAGAGTTTTTCTTCGTCGCTTGTTTGATTAGATTTTGTCAGGTATTCGCGCGCTGTTGATTCTAATTCTTCGTTTGGAATTTCCTGTGATAAATATCCAATCGAAGTGCGCGGGGCAATCACAATATCGCCGGAATCCGCTTCAAGCTTTCCGGCGATTATTTTGAGCAGAGTTGATTTTCCGGAACCATTTTTGCCAACCACGCCAATTTTTTCTCCGCGATTCAGAGAAAAAGAAATATCAGCGAGTGTTACTTCGCCATCAAAACTTTTGGTTATGTGATGGCAGGAAAGCATATCGCGCGATTAGATTTTCGTTTTTAGAAATTCTAGTGCTTCTTTGCGCGTAAAAATGCGGCCGGCGGCAAGCTCATCAAGCTGCTTTTCGCGTACAAGTTCGAGTAGTTCTTTAATTTGCGGTCCCGGTTTGAGCGCGAACTCGCTCATGATTTCATTGCCGTCAAGCAACTTTGGCGGACGTTTAGAAGCTTCCTCGCGAAGCGCGAGCAGGTCGTTGATATATTTCTTCACCGTATTCGCGAATTCGTAGTTTTTGTGACTGCCGCAGGCATCGGCGCGCGCCATTTCATACATATCCCAAATCGGGTCGCCAGACTTATCAAAAAGCAGACTCTCGATTTTGGAGAGTTTCCAAGACGGCAAGCCGTGGAACATGTGTTCGCGAATCAGATATTTCACGTGATCAGCATCAATTCCGCTCGCAGTCATGGCGAGACGGCGAATAATCTCGTCACCGATTTCAACGCCGGCTTTTTCATGATCGATATTTTTGATGAGGTGCTTTTTGGCGTTGTAGAGTTTCGCGCAAAACTCAGCCGGTGAAAGACTTACGGCGATTTCTTTTTTAGTTTCGCGGTCAAATACCTGGAATCTTGTAGCTTTGCCTAAATCGTGCAATAAAACCGCGAGCTTCAAATTCAGCGAAGCCTTTTTTGAGAGGGAACCGAGCGCGATTAAGGTGTGTACGAAAACATCGCCTTCGGGATGAAAATCCGGGCGTTGCAGAATCTTTTTTGTGAGCGAAACTTCCGGAATCAGCGAATCGAACATGCCGCTCTTATCCCAAAGCTTGCAGGCTTCGACCGGGTTCGCATCGAGCGTCTTCAGAAACTCTCGGCCGGCCAATTCTCGTTTCAAGATATATTCTCCTTCACGGGTCATCTCATTCATGCGGGGTGCAAAATCGCATACCGCTTTCCAGGTTTTATTTTCGAAGCTGAATTTGAGCTTCACGGCAAAACGAAGCGCACGAAGAGCGCGGGTGCGGTCTTCGGTGAATCTCGTTATGGCATCGCCGACGGTGTTAATGACGCCTGCTTTTAAATCAGCGATGCCATTCCATGGGTCGATGAGTTTCCCGGTTGTAAGTTCAAGCGCCAGTGCATTCCAGGTGAAGTCTCGGCGTGAAAGATCGTCTTCGATTGTCACCGTCGGATCATATTGGGTCACGAAATCCTGAAGTTTTCCGCCTCCAAGTGATTGTTCGGTGCGGGCGAGTGCAATATCAAGTTCCGGCGCATCCTCGTGAGCGCGAAACTTGAAAACCGGAAAAGTGGAGCCGGCGAAAACGACTTTAGCACCTGGAAAAGACTCTAAATATTTTTGAACCTGCTCGGTAGTGGCGCCGGAAATACAGACATCAAAGTCCTTAGGTACACCGCCGAGCAGAAAATCGCGCACCGAGCCGCCAACCAAAAAGACGCGCGCACCATTGATGCGCTTCGGGAGATCCCGGATTGGAGTGAGTTCCGGGGTCAGGGCGAGCTTGGAAAGATTGCCGAAATTCCAATTTATCGACCAAAGTCGGATGATTTTATTGAAGATGTTATTCATGGATAAAATGGTATACTGTAAGTCATACTCACGCAAATCACTGAAATATGAAAAAGTTTCCTAAGGTCAAGATTTATTCGACGCCATCATGTCCGTATTGTAAACAAGCTAAAGATTTCATGACCGCAAAAGGCGTCGAGTTTGAAAATATCGATGTCAGCATGGATACAGAGGCAGCACAGGAAATGATTAAAAAAAGCGGACAGATGGGTGTGCCGGTCATCGATGTTGGCGGAAAAATTATTATCGGTTTCGATAAGGAACAGCTCGGTAAGGTTCTTGGATTAAAATAGTTTGTATGAAATATATTTGGTTATTGCTTGGAGGGCTTGTGCTAATCAATGCCAATTATATGTTTCCTTTTGGGCCGGCGGCTTTGGTCATCGGTCTTTTCGCGATGCTTTGGTTTGGACTCAAAGATTCAGTTTTTCCTCGAAAGCCGGGTACCGTCGAGTCATCACCGTGGTTTGTTTTTCTGGCGTCATTCATGATAGTGGCCGGTATTTTCGCCGGATGGTATTCATATAGTGACGATGAGGATACTTGTGTCGCTGTAAGCGAGATGGTCTGGGCGCGCGACCACTTTAAAGGAGATTTGGATTTGGGGCCGGGAAAAAGGCAGTCTGCTTTAGAAAGGGAACTTGAGCCTTTTGTTGCGGAATGTAAATCGTTGGGATTGATTAAGCAGCCGTCTCCGCGAGTTTTTGAGAATTATTCGTTTACGTATTCCGATCTTGCGATGGCGGCAACTTGGTTTCTTTTGATGATAGGCGCCGCCGTTATGCTTGCCGCCTCGGTTCGCAAAACAATAAAAGCACGAAAATATTTTCATGCTTTTATCGGTATTACTTTGGTGCTCTTAGTCGTGTTTCAAATGTTCTTCATTGCAAACTTCTTCAGCATCCAGTCATTACTCTGATGCTACTTTGCTTTTCCGAGAGTTTTGGCTCCATGAGTCCATTCCATAGGGCATCGTTCGCCGGTCTGAAGCGCTTCGAGAACTCGGAGCGTTTCTTTGACTGAACGGCCCACGGAACCGGCACTCACTAAGATGTATCGAATCACACCTTCCGGGTCGATGATAAATAACCCGCGCTCAGCTGAACCATCATTTTCATTTAAAACCTGATAATCTCGGGCGATTTTTTGTGTGGTATCGGCGAGGACAGGATACTTTACTTGTGGCAAATCTTTTTCGAACCAAGCCTTGTGTGACCATTCCGAGTCGGTTGAGCAGGCTAAGACTTCGGCATGCAGCTTTGCGAAATCAGCTTCGTGATCGGAGAATCCGCGTAGTTCTGTCGGACAGATGAAGGTGAAGTCGCGCGGATAAAAGAAGAATACCAGCCATTTTCCCTTGTAATCTGAGAGTGAGATTGAATGGAACTCGCTGTGACCGGCGTGATAGGAGAGTATTGATTTGAAGTCCGGAGCCTGTGAGCCGATAGTTATCATAATTATTTGATGCAGTTTTTATAAGCTTCGTTTGCTGCTTCCCAATTCAGGTTTTTCCAGAAGTCCTGAATATAAGTTTTTCGGTCGGAACCGTAGTCGATGAAATAAGCGTGTTCGTAGACATCAAGCACGATAAGTGGAATCGCGCCCCAAACTCCACCCTGATTATGCGCGTCGGCGCCGTAGATTTTCAATCGACCAAGGTGAGTGTCGTAGGCGAGCACAACCCAGCCACGCATCGCCATGCCGGTCGCGCTGAAAAAGTTCACGAAAGTTTGCAGGTCGCCCCATTTTTCTTCGATAGCTTTAACGAGCGGACCAGAAGCCTTTCCATCGCCGCCGAGCACATTAAAATAATGCTCGTGAAGATAGACTCCGTTCGTGGCGAAAGTTTCGCCGTCACGAAGCGCACGCAAATCGGAATATGATTGATTGGCGGCATTCAAGATTTTTTCGTCTTTTGAAGCCGCAGCGAGCTTTTCGGCAACCTCGTTCATCTTCGCGACATACCCCGCGTATAGCTTATCATGGTGAATCGAAACGGTTTTTTCGCCGATTCCGGTGAGTGCAGACTTGAACGGAAGTGGTTTTGCTTCGTATGTTTTATGCATAGTGAAAATATTTTAACACCAACCGGTGGTTCGTAGAGTGACTGTCCCTTTAGTGACAGTCACCTCTTGTGGATAAAACATCTAAATTAGCCAAAAACGGCCTGGAATGATAGCATCCTCCTATATATGGAGCTTTATTTCGTCGGAACTCCGATCGGAAATTTAGGTGATATTACGGCCCGGGCGCTCGAAGTGCTTGGTTCTGTTGGTGTTGTTTTTGCTGAAGATACCCGCGTGACGGGCGGCATGCTCATGCATTTTGATATCAAAGCTTCGGTTATGCGCTTTGATGAGAACTCAACCCGTTCTGACGTCGAACGTTTGCTTAAAATTATGGAAGAGAGAGGTTCGGCGGCCTTGGTCACCGATGCCGGTACGCCGAACGTTTCCGATCCTGCTTTTCGAATGATCGAAGCCGCCACTCTTTTATACGGTGAGCGGGTGAAAATTATTCCAATCCCGGGACCGTCGGCTTTGACCGCCGCGGTTTCAATCGCGCATTTCCCGGTTTTGCCTTTTCTTTTCAAAGGTTTTCCTCCGCACAAAAAGGGTCGCGAAAAATATTTTGATGAAATTGCGGCATGTGAAACGGCCGTGGTGTTTTACGAATCTGTGCATCGCATCGAAGCCTGCGTTGAATCGATGCTAAAGCGCATGCCGGAACGCGAATGTTTGATTGCGCGCGAAATCACCAAGATGTTTGAAGAAACTTTCCGCGGATCGGTGCAGGAAGTTGCCGATAAAATGGCACTGAAAGGTCCGAGAGGTGAGTATGTGGTGGTTTTGGCGCCGAAGGATTGGAAGAAGACAAAATTCTAATTATGGATAAACAGACGTTTGCAAAACAAAGAAGGATTGCGATTATCATGGCCGTGTTATGTTTGATTGCGATTTTTGTTTTTCATGGTGAAATTTTTACGACCGAAGTTCCGAAAAGCACCGAGGCTGTGGTTATTATAAATCCGATGAACGGAATACCGCTAAATGTTACTCCGGGCATGGTAAAGTACGGTTTGACCATTGGTATTATCTTGATTTCATCGCTCGTGATTGATTCAGTGATTGAAAAGATTGAAAAATCGACGAAGCCGAAAGTATGAAATCATTTTTCGCACCAACCGCGCTCAAAATCTGGATCACCCTTGGTCTTGCTGCCTATTTTCCGGTTTCGTTTGGGCTGTATTTTCTTTTTGGTAGCGGGAGACTGGGTTTTATCGCTGATATATTCGGGCTGCCTCTTCGCGCACTAATCTTTTTAGTCCTGGTTCCGATTTGGAATATGGCTGTAGTGCCCGAGGGTAAGGGCCCAGGAATTGCTTCGACTCCAGCGGAAATGTATTCGCTCGCTGGATTGATATGTTTAATTGGCCTTTTAGCGCTTTATCTTGTTTCCTGCATAATCGCAAAAGGAATTCAAGTACGAAGATCAAAAATATGAAAAGATCATATCTGGTTGGAGTGCTGAGCACCATTCTTGTTGGCGTCGCAACCTACTTTGTTGTGGTAAGTATGCAAAAAAACGTGGCGGCTCCGTTCGATCAAAAAACAGCGATTCGAGAAATTCGCGGTAACGGATTTTCGGTGACATTACCTAGCAACATCATGCTGGCTCCGAACATCGACATGAAATGTCAGGTCGATGCCAATCTTGCGTGTGAAAAAAATACCGATGATTCGCCGTGGATGTATACGCTTGAAGAAGTTGATAATGGAATCGCGAACTTGGTGCCAATCACGATTGAGTACTTGAACTTGTCGGAGCCGGCGCAGAAAGCGAAGATGAAACGTATTATTACATCAAAGCCTGAAACAAAAGTTGTTGCATTTGCTGATTATGCTCACGGTATCAAAGCGCCTGGCGATGAGATTCCGCGCACGCAAATCACCGTCATTCGCTATGATGAAAAAGGATATTTTGCCGGAAAAGGAGATCTTCGGCACGTAATACTGTTACCAGCGTTTGAAGACGATACGTATTATTGGGATATCCAATATATGGACGATGGCAATGGTTCTTCCGCATATATCGAACAAATCTTAAAATCGTTCACGCTGTATTTCGCGAACTGAAGGGAATCGAGCTTCGAAAAACAAGCATGCAAATAATTTCGGAAAATAATATGGCTATATGTTATTCTGAGAGACAAGACGGTTCAAGAAGAATAATTACGACGAAGTTTTTCGGTTTGTTTAGAATGATGTATTTTATTGGAATAATTTCCTTCTTTGTTTATCCGATGTTAGGCTTGCTCGTCATTCCTCGTATTTATTGGATAATTGAAACTTGGAATGTTAGACGCACGATCAGGGAGGCGATAAAAGTTGGGTGTATCAGCGTGAGTGGAAGCGCGTGGTCAGATTATACTTACACTGTCGATGAATCGAAATAATTTATGTTGCAAAAATCTTTTTACATCACAACCACGCTTCCGTACGTAAATGCTGATCCGCATATCGGTTTTGCGCTTGAAATAATTCAGGCTGATGTGATCGCACGCTATCACCGTGCGCTTGGTGAAAACGTGATTTTTAATACCGGTACCGACGAACACGGCCAGAAAATCTATACCGCCGCGCAGAAACAAGGCTTGGAACCTAAAGCTTATTGCGATGGTTACGCGGCTAAGTTTCACGCCTTAAAAGATGCACTCAATCTTTCGTATACCAACTTTATTCGCACGACCGATGAACATCATGTAGCGGCGGCACAGGAATTTTGGCGTCGATCACTCGCGAATGGTGATATTTATAAGAAAAACTATCAGGTTAAATATTGCGTCGGTTGTGAGTTAGAAAAGACGGATTCTGATTTGGTAGAAGGTCGTTGCCCGCTTCACCCGAAGACCGAAATCGAACTTATCAACGAAGAAAACTATTTTTTCCGTTGGTCGAAGTATCAAGCGGCGCTTTTGGAGCATTTCAAGAAGAACCCGGATTTTGTGATGCCGAAGGGTCGCGCGCATGAAATCGTCTCGTTTATCGAATCTGGCTTGAATGATTTCAGTGTTTCTCGTCTTGCAAGCAAAATGCCCTGGGGGATTCCGGTTCCGGATGATTCGACCCAGGTTATGTATGTTTGGTTTGATGCGCTTGTGAACTATATTTCGACGCTCGGCTGGCCGACTGACGAAAAGAACTTCAAAGAATTTTGGCCGGGTGTGCAGGTTGCCGGCAAAGATAATCTTCGTCAGCAGTCGGCGATGTGGCAGGGGATGCTGCTTTCTGCCGGGTTGCCGCTCGCGAAACAAATCTTTATTCACGGATTTATCACGGCCGAAGGTCAAAAGATGTCGAAGAGCCTCGGAAACGTTGTGAATCCGATGGATCTGGTCGCGAAATACGGCACCGATGCCACGCGATACTATTTGCTTTCAGCGATGCCGTCGTATGAAGACGGTGATTATTCAGCTGAGCGCTTTGCGATTGTTTATCGCACGGAACTCGCCGGCGAACTTGGGAATTTGATTTATCGCGTGCTTTCGATGTGCGAAAAATATTGCGATTCGAAAGTTCCAAGAGCTGCACCGCAATCAATTAAAACTGACTATTTGAATTACGAAACTGCACTTTCAAAATTCGATTTTCAAGCGGCGACGGCGAGCGTCTGGGCAATCATTCGCGATGCGAATCGATATGTTGATGAATCGAAGCCTTGGGCACTCGCAAAAGCCGGTGAGAATGAAAAAGTGCAGGCGGTTATGTACAATCTTCTCGAAGCATTGCGCCATATCGCAAGATTACTCGAACCGATGCTACCGAAGTCCGGCGAAGCGATTTTGAGGCAACTTGGCGCGCTTGAAGATGAGCGTTCGCGCGACTCTGAATCCGGCAAAAAATGGGGACTCTTGAAAGAAGGTGGTAAACTGGTAAAGGAAAATCCGCTTTTCCCACAAATTGAAGAACCAAAATAATCTATGACCGGTATTGATGTCGGCATCATCATACTTTTGCTCGCTTTCGTTTGTTACGGCTGGAAATTCGGTTTCGTTCATACGGTTGGTGGCATCATCGGCGCAATCGCTTCGATATTCATTGCTGCGAAAATCTACGAGCCTTTAGCGAATTCAAGTTGGGGAGTGGCGCTCGGCGGAAATACTAATCTTGGCAAGATTATCTCGTTCGCGGTTATCTTTTTCGCACTCACACGCATTATCGGAATCGCAATTTGGATCATCGACAAATTCACGAATTTCTTGTCCGTGATTCCATTTGTTGAAGGCATTAATAAGCTGGTTGGCGCAATACTCGGATTCTTTGAAGGCTTGATTGTGATTGCCGGAATCGTGTATGTTGCTGGTAAGTATCCTATTGCTGAGTCTTTCGGGATTTCACTCGCCGGTTCGAAAATTGCAACTATCATGAACTCGGTTGTACGAGTGTTCGAACCGTTTTTCCCGGATATGTTAAGCAAACTGCGCTCCGTATTTGATGTGCCGGTTGGGAAAGCTTCGGATTATCTGCGCGAATACTTCAAATTTTAGGTTGTCATCCAATTCTAGTTGTCATCCCGAAGCCGAGGGATCCAGTTGTACTAGATGTTTCGCTGCGCTCAACATGACACAGAGACATGAACCTGATTGATTCTCATTGCCATGTTCAATTCCGCGCCTACGACGCCGATCGTCGTGAGGTTGTTTTGCGTGCTCGTGATCATAAAATCGGCATGATTCTGGTCGGCACAACTACGGAAACTTCAAAATCAGCGATCGAAACCGCAAGCTGGTTTGGCGAGGGTTTGTGGGCGACCGTCGGTTTGCATCCAAACTATTTGAGCGGAGAAGATTATTTGGATGAGCAGGAAATGAATGCCGCCATCCGGGTGGGTGAAAAATATCTTCGCGAAGATTTTGATGAAGCCGCGTTTTTGGAAATGGCGCGAAATCCGAAAGTTGTGGCGCTCGGCGAAACCGGTTTGGATTATTTTCATTTTCCGGAAGATATCAATATAGAACAGGCTAAGGAGCGTCAGCGAGAAGGATTTCGTGCACATATTCGCGTGGCGGATGCGAGCCTGAAGCCGGTCGTTGTTCACTCGCGCAATGCGCACGGAGATTTGATTAAATTGATTGATGAAGAAATTGCGGCCGGACATTTGGTAAAGCGGGGAGTGCAGCATTGTTTTACCGGTACTGCGGAACAAGCGGCCGAATGTGTGGCGCGCGGGTTTTATATCGGCTTTGGCGGCGTCATCACGTTTCCGGCTAAAAAATCAAACCCGGAAGTTCAGGAATCTCTATGGAAGGCGGTTCGCGAAACCCCGCTCGAAAGCATCATTATTGAAACCGATGCGCCATATCTTGCGCCGAACGAAATGCGTGGGAAAAGAAACGAACCCGATTATGTTCGCTTTGTAGCGGAAAAAATCGCGGAGTTAAAAGGAATTTCGTATGAAAAAGTGGCTCGAGCAACAACCGATAACGCGATTAAGCTATTCGGCTTGTCCTAAAAGTTGTCATCCCGCGGCCCCTTTAGTTGTCATCCCGAAGCCGAGGGATCTTGAAAGGTATGGGCGATAAATCCGCGCTATCCACAAGGTATCTTGAAAGAATCGGATTTTATAGGTATACTCGCTTTCGCTTTCATTATGTCTGACCAAAAGCCAACTAGTCGAAAAAATCCATACATTGTGGCTTTTTCGATGCTTGGAGAACTTGGTTTGGAAATCGCGCTTCCGGTTGTGGCCTTCACAATGATTGGGAAGCGAATCGATGTGGCATACGGAACGACACCGAAAGCGATCATCATTTCCTTCATCCTGGCATTCGCGCTCAGCGCCGGTATTATATGGAAGCGTGCCGATGAAATGAAAAAGATGTATCTCGAATAGATTTTAGACTTCTATGGTGTTGCCTCCTCTCGCAGCTGAAACAATCGCGCACATCGGATCTTTTCCGATTACCAATGCTTTTGTAAACTCGTTTATTGTCGCGATGATTTTGATTGTCACGGCTTTTTTTGTGCGCCGAAACATGAAAACACGGGCCAATCAGGCACCGACAGGCGTACAGAACTTCGCCGAAGCCGTAGTGGAATTTTTGATGAAGCAGGCCGTGCAGGTAACGGGTGATGAAGCCAAAGCACGAAAGTTTTTACCTCTCGCCGGAACAGTTTTTCTGTTTGTGCTGCTGAATAATTGGCTTGGTTTGTTTCCTGGAATGGGGAGTATCGGTTTTAATCATGTTGTGAATGGTGAAGCTGAATTTTTCCCTTTGCTGCGCTCTGCTGGTTCAGATTTGAATCTGACTATTGCGATCGCTATTACATCAATCGTTGCGACCAATGTTTTCGGCGTCATGTCAATTGGTTTCTTCTCGCATGTCGGAAAGTTCCTGAATTTCAAAGGCTTTCTGCATGCTTGGCATGAACATGGTATTGGTGCCAAATTAGTCGGTTTCTTGGTGGCGATTGTGGAACTCGGTGTCGGCCTAATCGAAATCGTTTCCGAGCTCGCCAAAGTGCTCTCGCTCTCGCTGCGTTTGTTCGGTAATGTCTTCGCTGGCGAAGTTTTGATGGCGGTGATGGCCGGACTTTTCGCTTATTTCTTGCCTTTGCCGTTCATGGCACTTGAACTTATCGTCGGAGTCGTTCAAGCTACCGTGTTCGCGATGCTCGTTTTGGTCTATGCGACCGTTTCGACGCAAGAAGCGCATTAATTAATAACAGGGATTAGGGATTAGAGCTTAGAGCTTAGGGATAACTGATATCTCTAACCTCTAATCTCTAAGCTCTAACCTCTAACCCACAACATATGACCCCAGAATCGATGCTCGTGCTCACCAAAGGTTTGACGATGGCTTTCGGCGGTATGATCCCGGCTCTCGCAATCGGTATGATTGTTTCGCGCGCCATGGAATCGATTGGTCGCAACCCGGAATCTGCCGGTAAGATTTTCGTTCCTATGCTCCTCGGTGCCGCTTTTGCTGAAGCTATCGCCATCTACTCGCTCGTCGTCGTGTTCACCCTCAAATAAATTGGAACAATAAAGCTTCGTGTATCATGTAGCTTGTATCAACTGCTTTTCGAATGTCGACGATATACGTCACACGATACACGAGGTTTTGTGCCCCACCCATTATGATCGAACAAGCGCCAGAATCCGCCGGACTCCTCGCAACACTTGGAATCGACTGGAAGTTATTTTTAGCCCAGCTCGTAAACTTCGGCATTGTGGTGCTGGTTCTTTGGAAATGGGCCTACAAGCCGCTTCTCGACATGCTTGATAAACGCAAGAAGGCGATTGCTGAGTCACTTGAGAAGAATAAATCAATTGATGAACGCATGAAGCGCATCGGAGCCGAAGAAGGCGCCATGATGAAAGCTGCGCACTTGAAAGCTCAGGAAGTCTTGAGCGGTGCCGAACGCGATGCTAAGGAACGCATGCAACAGGCAACTGATCAGACCAAGCAGCATGTCGACGCCATGATTTTGAATGGCCAGAATGAACTCACGGTTATGAAATCGCACTTGCTCACCGAAGCTCAGAAGGATTTGGCTGATATTGTGGTTGCGGCGACCGAAAAGGTGGTCGGCGAAACAGCTGATAAGAAAACTCATGCGGATTTGGTGAAGAAAGCACAGGAAGCTTTGAAAAAGTTGTAATTTTATGCCGCAAAAAGATCACATTCACGAAACGCTCGACGAATTTCACAAAACAGTTTTCACGAATTGTGATTCGCTCGAGAGTGAACTCTGCACCGCTTGGAATAAGATCCACGGCGTGCAGATGCTACGCATTGTTTCGGCTCATGAACTTACGGGAGCTGAGAAAAAAGGTTTCGAAGAGTGTTTGCCGGAGGCGGAGATATCTTACGCGGTCGATCCGAAACTAATCAGCGGTGTCAAAGTTGAGTGGTCGGATCGGGTCCTGGACGTTTCGGCGAAAGGAATGATCGAAAAAATGCGTGAGACTCTGTTCTCGGCGAAATAATAGGCTTGTTGGCGAATGAATCTTTGGTCGAAAGTTCGAGCTTTGCGGCGTTATCACGCTTAAAAATGCTCGATGTACAGTCGGTACATCTGCGCTTTTATGCACGTGATACCGCTCGCGAATCTCGAATTTCCACTCAAAGCTCATTCGCCAATAAACCTATTCAAAATTATGTCACTTACAAAAGAAAAATTAGTTGAGCATTTACGCAAAGCGGTTACTGAATTTAAAGCTGTACCGGTCGCGGAAGAAACCGGCATTGTGCTTTCGGTTGGCGATGGTACGGCGCGAATCTCGGGTCTCACCAAAGTTCAGGCTTCGGAAATGGTTGAATTTGAGAACGGTGAAACCGGCGTGGCTTTGAACTTGGAAGAAGATGCTGTTGGCGTCATCATTTTGGGCGATGGTGCGAACGTTCGCGAAGGTGAATCGGTTAAGCGTACCGGTCGCGTGCTTTCGATTCCGGTCGGAGATTCTTTGGTCGGCCGCGTTGTTAACCCGCTTGGTGTTGTTATCGACGGCAAGGCGGAACCAAAAACCACAGCTTTTTATCCGATTGAGCGCGTAGCTCCGGGCGTCGTGACTCGCGAGGGTGTCAATCAACCTCTTCAGACCGGTATCCGCGCCATTGATGCGATGATTCCGATCGGTCGCGGTCAGCGCGAGTTGATTATCGGTGATCGTGGTACCGGCAAAACGGCTATCGCGATTGATACGATTATCAATCAAAAGGGCCAGAACGTGATTTGTGTTTACGTGGCTATCGGTCAGAAAGAATCGAAAGTCGCAAAGCTTGTGAAGAAATTGGAAGAGGCTGGCGCCATGGAATATTCTATCGTCGTCGTGGCCGGAGCTTCCGACCCGGCAGCACTGGGCTTTATCGCGCCATATGCCGGCGTCGCTATCGCCGAATACTTCATGGACAAGGGCCAGGACGCGCTCGTTGTTTACGATGATCTTTCAAAGCATGCCTGGGCTTATCGCGAAATTTCGCTCTTGCTCCGCCGCCCGCCGGGTCGCGAAGCCTATCCTGGCGATGTTTTCTATCTCCACTCACGCTTGCTTGAACGCGCCTGTCGCCGAAATAAGGAACATGGAGGCGGTTCGATTACCGCGCTTCCGATTATCGAAACCCAGGCCGGTGACGTGTCTGCTTATATTCCAACCAACGTGATTTCAATCACTGATGGTCAGATTTATCTTGAGTCCGATTTGTTTTACAAAGGCATTCGCCCGGCTGTGAACGTCGGCTTGTCGGTTTCGCGCGTCGGCGGTTCGGCTCAAATCAAAGCCATGAAGAAAGTCGCCGGACGTATGCGCTTGGATTTGGCGCAGTTCCGCGAACTTGAAGCTTTTGCTCAGTTTGCAACCGATTTGGATGCTGCGACCCGCAGTCAGATTGAACGCGGACGTCGCATGGTTGAACTTTTGAAACAGGGTCAATATGAACCGATGGCGGTTGAAGAACAGGCATCCGTGGTTTACGCCGCGGTGAACGGTCATCTTGATATTATCCCGGTTGAAAAGATTCAGGCTTGGGTAGCTGGTTTTTCGACTTACCTCAAAACCGGCGGCAAGGCTCTCCGCGCAATGATTGCTGAGAAAAAAGAATTTTCCGCCGAAGTTGAAGCGGAATTAAAGAAGGCGATTGCGGAGTTCAATAAAAGTTTCGTGTAGCACGAAAATAACATCGTGTATCGTGTAGCGTGTATCGTTAACGTTTGAAAAGTGGACGATACAAGATACACGATACACGAAGTAAATATCGACTATGGCAGTTTCCCTTCGACTCATCCGCGCGCGGGTGAAGTCAATCAAAAACACTAAAAAGATTACCAAGGCGATGGAACTCGTCTCGGCGGCGAAGATGCGCAAAGCAATCGCCGCTGATTTGGCATCTCGCGCCTACGCTACGGCGGCGCGCAAGATTATCGAAGACGTTAGCGCTTCCTCGCATGGTGCCGAAGCACTGCACCTGCTCATGAAGCCGCACGACGCGGTTAAATCGGTTTTGATGGTTGTCTTCACTTCCGACCGCGGTTTGTGTGGCTCTTTCAATTCGCAGGTTTTGCGTATCGCGGATACGGAAATGCGCGCCCGTCAGGCGAAGGGCCAAAAGGTCAGTCTGATCACCATCGGAAAGCGCGGTGCTGTGGTATTTAAAGCTCGCGGCGTTGAAGCGGCTCACGTGTTTACAAATTTATCAAACAATCCGACCTCGAATGATATCCGCCCGGTCGCGAAAATCGCGATTACCGGATTCCTGAGTGGGGAATTCGATGAAGTCGTGCTGGCCTACTCCGATTTCAAGTCAGCGCTCGTGCAGGTTCCGAAGGTCACGCAACTCCTCCCGCTCGTCTCGGTCGAAAATGTTGACGATACACGAAGTACGATACACGAATCCTCCGAATTCATCTTTGAACCGACGGCAAAAGAACTTCTCGAAGCTGTCGTCCCGCGCCTCATCGAAACTCTGGTTTATCAGGCGCTTCTCGAATCAAATGCTTCGGAACACTCGGCACGCATGATGAACATGAAGAACGCAACGACGAATGCGAGCGACATGATCGACGACTTCACTTTAATGATGAACCAAGTTCGCCAGGCAGGTATCACTCGCGAAATTAGCGAAATCTCGGCAGGTAAAGCCGCACTCGAATAAAGCCAAGTCGTCATGTTGAGCGTAGCGAAACATCATGGATTCCTTGATCCTTCGCGACGCTCAGGATGACGAAATGAAATCATATGAAACAATCAGAAACAAAAGAAAAGACGGTCAAAGCGGTCGGCCACATCAGCCAGATTATCGGCGCAGTTTTGGATGTGAAATTTGAACCGGGTCAGGTGCCGGCAATCTATAACGCGCTTCACTTGGAAAGAAAAGGGAAGCCGGTTTTGGTTTTGGAAGTCGAACAGCACCTGGGCAACGGCGTTGCGCGTTGCATTTCGATGGACACGACCGATGGTTTGGAACGCGGCATGGAAGTTGTCGACACCGGTGCGCCGATTTCAGTTCCGGTCGGCAAAGAAACACTTGGACGCATGTTTGGCGTGACCGGTGAGCCGATTGATGGTCTTCCTCAGGTTAAATATAAGAAACTCTATCCGATTCATCGCCCGGCTCCGGAGCTCAAAAATCAGGCGACTAAAACCGAGGTTTTTGAAACCGGTATCAAGGTTATCGATTTGATCTGCCCATTCATTAAGGGTGGAAAAGTTGGTTTGTTTGGTGGCGCCGGTGTCGGCAAAACGGTTATCGTTCAAGAATTGATTCGTAATATCGCCGCTGAACACGGAGGCTTCTCAGTCTTTGCAGGTGTCGGTGAGCGTACGCGTGAAGGAAACGATTTGTGGCATGAGATGAAAGCTTCCGGCGTTATTGATAAAACCACATTGGTGTTCGGCCAGATGAATGAACCGCCGGGCGCTCGTGCTCGCGTGGCTTTGACGGGACTCGCCATGGCCGAATATTTCCGCGATGAGGAAAAACAGGACGTTTTGCTTTTCATCGATAATATTTTTCGCTTCACCCAGGCTGGTTCGGAGGTTTCGGCGCTTCTTGGCCGTATTCCTTCAGCTGTGGGTTATCAGCCGACTCTCGCAACCGAAATGGGCATGCTTCAGGAACGTATCGCCTCGACCGACAAGGGTTCGATCACTTCGGTGCAAGCTGTCTACGTGCCGGCTGATGATTTGACCGATCCGGCTCCGGCGACGACTTTCAGCCACTTGGACGCAACCGTCGTTCTCGCACGTCCTTTGGCAGAATTGGGTATTTATCCGGCCGTCGATCCGCTTGATTCTTCGTCCGCAATTCTCGCGGCTGACGTGGTCGGCAAAGATCACTACGATGTGGCGCGTGGCGTTCAGCGTGTGCTCCAGCGTTATAAGGATTTGCAGGATATCATTGCGATTCTGGGCATGGAAGAATTGTCCGAAGAAGATAAGCGTTCGGTCGCGCGCGCCCGCAAAATTCAGAAATTCTTGTCACAGCCATTCTTTGTCGGCGAACAGTTCACCGGAATCCCGGGCAAATATGTGCCGGTCGCGGAAACGATTCGTGGCTTCCGTGAGATTTTGGAAGGCAAGCATGATGATAAACCGGAACAAGCATTCTACATGAAAGGGACTATCGACGAGGTCAAGGCATAAAACATCGTGTATCTCGTAACTTGTATCGTCTACTCTTTAAAGCGCACAACACCATGAGCGACGAAACTTTTCATCGTGATTTAAAGACTCTTCTTGACGATTATGTTCACCGCGTTTATTCGGTGTCAAAGAAGTTTCCGAAAGATGAACAGTATGGTGTGACTTCGCAGTTACGAAGAGCGGCGCTTTCAGTCATTCTGAATTATGTAGAAGGCTTTGGGCGAGGTCAGACTCAAGCATGTGTGAATTTCATGCAGATATCGTACGGATCTTTGAAAGAGTCAGAATACTTGATTGGATTTTCTTGGAAAGAAGCGTATTGCGATGAAATGGAGTATAAAGAACTTCGTGATATGGCGAACAGGGCCGGCGGAATGATTTGGGGGTTGTTGAATGGTTTGAAATCAAAAATGAAGGTTTAAAAAGTAGTCGATACAGGCTACAAGATACACGATGTATGCATCTCTCCGTCATCACGCCGGAAAAAACAGTTTTCAAAGATGAAGTTCAGGAAATCTCACTGCCGACGCAGTCGGGCGAGATTACGATTCTCCCAAATCACATTCCGCTTGTTGCTGCGCTGAAATCCGGTGCCGCGCGCGTGAAAAAAGACGGCGCCGAGTATTTTGTGGCCATGACCGGCGGTATGGTGCAGATTAAGGAAGATGGCTCGGTTGTGGTTCTTGCCGATGCCGCCGATCGCGCCGAAGAATTGGACGAAGCGAAAATCCAGGAGGCCCACGACGCCGCGAAGAAGCTGCTCGAAGGCGTTCGCGCATCCGACGACCTGCAATATGCCGCACTCGCAAGCAAAATCGAACACGAAATCGCGAAACTCAAAGTCGCAAGAAAATCCCGCCACAAATAGGCGGGGTTTTCTTTGTGGTATCATAATTCAGATATGAAGAGCGCAAAAGTTAAGTTTAAAATTTCCATCTCTAAAGACGTTGATACTTTCTTTGATTTCGCCAGTGAAGTCGAGATGAGCGGTGAAGCGTTTTTTGATCAAGCCATCTGGAACGAGTTCCCGGCTTGGAAGCCGTTGCTCAAAGGGCCGCCTTTTAATCGTGCAGATGTGGCTCGCCTGGTACGTGGCGAATATCGCGCTCATGCAGACGAGATTAAGCGCGGCGTTGAGGCGGCTGAGCGTGATTGGCGCCGTTTTGAACCGCGATATTACAAGTTGGTTGCCGCACTGTTCGGCGATGATTTTTGGCCGTCCGGAAAATATACCTGCTACCCGACGATTTGGGGTATGTATCCGCGGTTTCTGGAGGATAAAACCTATCAAATCCCGTACTCTCACAGTATAAAAAATTAAGCGCGCGTCGTTCATGCGCACGAGCTTCTGCATTTCAAGTTTTACGATTTCTTCAAGAAAAATTATTCGGAATATAAAGATCCGGAGCATAATATCGAGCCGTGGCATATCTCGGAACTGTTCAACTCGGTAATTATGGATACGACGCCGTGGATGAAGCTGCTCAAGGTGAAATGCATGATTTATCCGGAGATGAAAGACGAGATTACGGCAGTGAAGCGGCGAATTGCGGGGAAGCGTGCGATAACCGCGAAAGAACTCACGGATACGATCATTGGCGTAATTAAGAAACCCCGCCACAAATAGTCGGGGTTTTCTTGTATCTGCGTCCATTCTGACCGTGGGGAAGATTTATGATACTCTGGGATGCATATGAAAACCAAACAGATCAAAAATCAAATGGTTATTTATCAGGCGGCGAATGGTGCGATTGAGCTTCGTTACAGCTCTGAAAATAAAACTTTTTTTGCAGGAATGAATCAGATTGCTGATCTTTTTGGTGTTCAGAAAGCTGCTATTTCGAAACATTTAAAGAATATATTTGCTTCAAATGAGCTCTCTTTTAAGGCAACTGTTTCCAAAATGGAAACAGTTCAGATTGAAGGCGAGAGAACCATTCGGCGCTTCATCGATGTTTATAACTTAGATGCGATAATCGCTGTTGGCTATCGTGTTAATTCGAAGCAGGCAACAAGATTTCGCATTTGGTCCACTGGTACACTTGCTGAATATGTGACTAAGGGTTTTGCTGTCGATAGGCGCTACATCCAGAAAAACTACGGTGCGTTTATGGAGGCAGTCGAAAATATCAGGCATTTATTGCCTGAAGGTTCGCCAATTGATCATGCGAGCGTGCTTGAACTTGTGTCGACATTCGCCGATACCTGGCTTTCGCTTTCCGCCTACGATAAAGATGAGATGGTGACTCGTGGAGCCACGAAAAAATCGGTTGCACTAACCGCCGAACAACTTCAGGGGGCATTTTTGAGTTTCAAAAATTCGTTGGTTGAAAAAGGTGAGGCGACGGAAATCTTCGGGCAAGAAAGAAGCACGGGGAGCGTGACCGGTATCGTTGGCAATGTAATGCAATCTTTCGGCGGTAAGTCGGTATATGCTTCGATTGAAGAAAAAGCCGCGCATTTGTTGTATTTCATCGTGAAAAACCACCCTTTCGTTGATGGAAACAAGCGCAGTGGCGCCTATGCTTTTGTTTGGTTTTTGAATCGCGCCAAGATTCTGGATCGTTCAAAAATCACGCCACCGGCACTCACGGCGCTGACTTTATTTATCGCAGAGAGCGATCCAAAGAATAAGGACCGTTTGATTAAGCTTGTCTTGCAATTATTGAAAAAATAGATTTTATGGTTATGAACCTGATTTGATTTATGCCTCGTAAAAAAATCGTGAAAGTGAAGGTGAATGATTTGATGCAACGCGGTTATGTATATTTTTTAACCGAACCTGTCGGAAAGAATTTCGATCCTGAATTTCGGCCTAATCTGACGCCGAAGCAGATGCTCGAATTCGGGGTTTTTGGCGGGCGATACATGACTGATTGCAAGCGCGAGTTTCCGGCATCGTGGTTTAAGCGCGCCAAGTTGAATCACGAAAAGCACGATCCGAAGTTAAACTTTTTTGGCGTTAATGCCAGCCAGCCGCTCGCGATTTGGCGGCAAAAGGGCTGGCTAAGTCGCGAAGATCCGCGCGGTTGGTTTCAGTGGTATTGTCGTTATTACATGGGACGACGTTTGGGCGCCGAAGACACAAAGCAAGTCAAGCGCTGGAAAGCCATAGGGCGCCATGTTGCTCAATTACGCAAAAACTGTCGGTTGAAGGATTGGACTTGCCGTCCGCGCCAACGTCAGGCGATACTGCATTGGGGAATTGACAGTCGGGGGTAAGATTTTATTGCTAAAACATATTTATGACTAGTTCAAAAATCTCGCGCGTTTCGTTTATCGTTTTTTTGCTTGGTGTGGCCGGGGTTTTCGCGCCCAGCGTATTAGGCATGGATGGAATTGATGGCGGTTTCGCGCTCGCGATGGTTAGCGGGTTTGTAGCGCTCGTGGCCTTTATCACCTGGCTGATTTTTTGGCGCATGTCGGTGCGCGAATCACGAATTTTGAGTGGGGACGGTGTGTTGGCGCGGTTTTCATATAGCGACGAAGAATGGCAAAAGTATACTGCTTATGAACACGCGACTGACGCTTCCAATAAAAAAATAATCTTTTATATTATCTCCGGGTTCGCAGTGTTTTTCGGAGTTTTGTTTATGTTTCTGGACCCGGAGGAAGGCGGTCCTTATGTGGCTGCGGTGATGTTCGGGCTGATTGTTCTGATGTACGCGGTCATGAAATACACGACTTATGCGAATCATCGCGCGAATTTGAAGAGCAAAGGTTCGGCGGTGATCGCGCGGGACGGTGTGATTTTGAACGGAAAATTTTCATCGTGGAGGGGTTTGGGCGCGCAATTCGAAGGCGTTAAATATGTGGAATCGGTTTCGCCAAAGTGTTTGGTGTTTACCTATTCGATGCCAACTCGTGGCGGACGAACCGATGAGGATATCCGTGTGCCTGTTCCAGCGGCGCAGGAAAGGGAAGTCGCGGGGATTCTGGCGCATTTCGCTTAGGTCTTTGTGTCTTGTTGTCACCCCGCAGTTTCTCTCGTGCCGTCCCTTGGCTCGTTCATATTGTCACCCCACGGCCTCTCTTGTGTCGTCCCGAAATCTCCCTGCTGTCATCCCGAAGCCGAGGGATCTTGAAGTGTATTTCCCGTAGCGTTTTAGTTTGTATGATGCGCATAATTACTGTAAAGTTGGACAGAAAATAGGCTACTCCTGAGGCATATGAAAGAGCTAATCCCAAAGCAAAACTTCGTTTTATATACTTCGCCGAATGGTGAGGTGAAGCTTGAGGTTTTTTTGCAGGATGAAACTATTTGGCTGACTCAAAAAATGATGGCCGAATTGTTTGGGGTTGATGTCCGTACGGTGAGCGAGCATCTGCAGAACATCTATAAGTCGGGTGAGTTAATCGAAGATCGAACTATCCGGAATTTCCGGATAGTTCAAAAAGAAGGGAAAAAAGCGGTTGAACGTGAGATTTCATTTTATAATCTCGATGCAATTATATCGGTAGGCTATCGCGTAAATTCAACAAGAGCGACGCAATTTCGTATTTGGGCAACGCAGGTTTTGAAAGAATATATCGTGAAAGGCTTCGCGATGGATGATGCGCGCCTAAAGCAGGGCGGTGAATTTTTTAGCAAGGATTATTTTAGCGAGCTGTTGGCGCGGGTTCGTTCGATTCGTGCAAGTGAGCGTCGTATTTATCTACAAATCACGGATATTTTTGCCGAATGCAGTATCGATTACGATCCAAAATCTGAAGTAACGAAAGCTTTTTTTGCAACCGTACAGAACAAATTTCATTTCGCAATCGTGGGACAGACGGCGGCGGAGATAATCTATTCTCGTGCAGATAAAACGCAACCAAACATGAATCTAACCACGTGGAAGAAT
>Ga0194060_10000680_pt1 | contig 24649 bp, 20 predicted proteins | sample SepL225m_MetaG_FD_163427 | JGI IMG/M metagenome (GOLD analysis project Ga0194060, IMG submission 163427) | Anoxic zone freshwater microbial communities from boreal shield lake in IISD Experimental Lakes Area, Ontario, Canada - Sep2016-L222-5m | ecosystem: Environmental > Aquatic > Freshwater >... | reverse complement strand
TCGATGTCCAGCTTGTCGACGTAGGTGTACCAGGTCTCTTCCGGATAGACCACGATGCAGGGGCCTTCCTCGCAGCGATCGAGACAGCCCGCCTGGTTGATGCGTACCCCGCCTTTCCCGGCGAGATCGAGTTCCTTCACGCGCTGCTTGGCGTAGTCGCGCAGGGCACTCGCGTCCTTGTCGTTGCAGCAGACGCGGCCGCCATCGCGTTGGTTGCAGCAAAAGAAAACGTGGTGGGCGAAATAGCTCATGGGAGATCGGCTCTGGACAAACGTCGCTCAGGGACCTGCCGCCAAACAGCATGCCCCCCGACGAAGGCAAAATTATAGCGTGTCGGGACTGCCCGGACGTTTCTCCGCCAGGCGCGGCGCAAGCAGCATCAGATAGAACAGCGCGGCGAACGGCCAGGCGAGCGACACCAGATGCGTCACGCCGTTGAAGTTGAGAAAGTAGCCCTGCGGCCATTGCGCGAGGGCATTGGCAAAATAGGGATTCTCCGGCGCCAGGTTGACCAGCACCGTCGCGGCCATCAGCAGCAGCCCCGCCAGCGCCAGGCGCGCTGCGCGCGGCAACGCCAGCGCCAGCATCAGCACCAGGACTCCCCCGGCGAGGCCGAGCAGCGCGCCCGGCGTAAGCCAGGCAAATACGTCCTGCGCCTTGAGCAACACGCCTACGGCGACCGTCTTCAGTGCCAGCGCGGCTGCAAGCGGCAACACCAGCAGGCGTCGTAGCGGCTGACCATCCTGCGCCAGACTGGATGCGAACAGGCCGACCGCGATCACATTGCAGCCGGCGACCACGGCTTCGATCTGGATGAATACTTCGGCCGGATGCAGGGGGGGCGGCGGGTGTTCGAGCAGCTCCCGCAGATCGCCGTTGCCGAACAGCAGGGTCTCCGGATTCAGTTGGGTAAACAGCCACAATGCAAGCAGCACCAGACCGAGGTCGTACCGTCCTCCCGAAAGAAACAAGCGGTGGCGCAGGGCATGGATTCTTCCGCCACCCAGAAGGCCGACACCAAAGCGCAGCGCCAGGCCGGCGCCCGCGAATGCGCCCAGGGTGTTCGTCACCAGATCGAGGTTGGACGGGATGCGGCTGGGCAGGTAGGACTGCAGCGCCTCCAGCGCCAGGCTCAGCGCGCTTCCCGCCAGACCGGCCGCGATTAGCGCGGGCACCCCGCGAAGCAGCGGATGCAGTGCCAGCAGCGCGAAAAAACCCAGCGGCAGATAAGCTGCGAAGTTCGTCACCAGATCGAAGGCGGTGATGTAGCGCGGCAAGGTCGGGGTGAGAAACGCCAGCGCGCTCACGCCCTGGTCGCGCCAGCCGGAGAAGGGATGCAGGCTGGCGTAGACGATCAGCAGCCCATAGGCGAGCAGCAGGTAGCGCGCGAGCGGCGAGGCTCTGGCGTCGATCACGGCCGGGGCGCGCGCCATGTCACAGCCTCGCAAGCTCCGCCCGGTAGAGCGCCAGCATCGCGGCGCTGAAGCAGGCGAATACGATTTGCTCGATTTTCGGCTCGGCCACAGCGCATTGCGCGCACTCGCGCAACGCAATCTGCATCGCCTGCTGCAGCGGGTAGCCGTAGATGCCGCAACTGATCGCGGGAAAGGCGACGCGGCCCGCGCCGTGCTCGAGCGCCAGAACCAGGCTCTCGCGATAGCAGGAAGCGAGCAGCTCCGGCTCGCCCTGCACGCCGCCCTGCCATACCGGTCCGACAGTGTGGATCACGTATTTCGCCGGAAGGAGGTAGCCGCGCGTGATCTTCGCTTGCCCGGTAGCGCAGCCGCCGAGCGTGCGGCATTCGGCGAGCAGTTCCGGACCGGCGGCGCGGTGGATCGCGCCGTCGACGCCGCCGCCGCCCAGTAGAGAGTTGTTGGCGGCGTTGACGATGGCGTCCACTTGCAATGTGGTGATGTCGGCTTCGACCGCGATCAGCTTGTCGCACATGACGGGATTCTACCGTGCCCGCGGGAGGCCGGCCGGACAGCGCCGGCCTGGGTTTGCCGACTCGGCCACCTGCCCGAACCCGCTCGTACGCCGGCCGCCACTGCGCATGGCATCGCCCGAGCCGCGGTGGTAAATTGAGCGGAACTTCTGGAACTGACCGCGATGGAACGAAAAACCAGCACCTCGGCTGATGACGGAATCGCCCGGCCAAGCGCTCCATGACCCGGCCGGCGATCGCGATTCACGGCGGCGCCGATGCGATGCGCGCGATCCCGCCGCGCAAGCAAGCCGCATTCCGCGCCGGGCTCGCGTGCGCGCTCGAGGCGGGCTATCGCGTCCTCGACACGGGCGGCACCAGCCTCGACGCGGTCACTGCGGCCGTGGTCGCGCTGGAGGACGACCCGCAGTTCAACGCCGGGCGCGGCGCGGTGTACAACACCGAACGCAGGCACGAGCTCGATGCCGCAATCATGGAGGGCGAAACGCTGCGCGCCGGCGCTGTGGCTGCGGTGAGCCGCATCAGGAACCCCATACTCGCCGCGCGCGCGGTCATGGAGCAGAGCCCGCACGTGCTGCTCGCCGCGGGCGGCGCGGAGCAATTCGCGAAGCGGCACGGTCTCGCACTGGTGCCGCAGAGTTACTTCCACACCGCGGAGCGCCTCGCCGCCCTGCGCCGGATTGTCAAAAGCCGCTACGGCACCGTCGGCGCCGTAGCACTCGATAGACACGGCAATCTTGCCGCCGCCACCTCCACCGGGGGATGTACCGGCAAGCTTCCCGGGCGCATCGGCGACTCACCCATCATCGGCGCCGGCACCTACGCCGATAACACGAGTTGCGCCGTTTCGGCCACCGGCTGGGGCGAAGCCTTCATCCGCCTCGCCGTCGCGCACGAGATCGGCGCGCGCATGCGCTACCGCGGTGACTCGCTTGCCCGCGCCGCGGCTTACGCCCTGGCCCGCGTCAAGCGGCTGGGCGCAGACGGAGGGCTCGTCGCGCTCGACCGGCGCGGCAACATCGCAATGCCTTTCAACAGCCTTGGAATGTTCCGCGCCTGCGTGCACGCCGACGGCCGACGACAGATAGGAATCTACCGCTGACCGAAGCCGGCGATCAATCGCCGCCCGCCGGGGCTGCTGCGAGAAAGGAACGTAACATGATAGAAGACAGAATCGAGGTCTATGTCGCCGGGGGCCTCGACATCCCGCTGCCGCCGATGGCCAGCGTGAGGCAGAAGTTCACCACCACCCGGGTCGACGACATCGACGCCGCGATCGCGCACGAGTTCCAGCAGCCGGAGATACGCGCCAGCGTGAAACCCGGCGCGCGCATAGCCGTCGGCTGCGGCAGCCGCGGCGTGGCCAATTACGCACGCATCGCGCGCGCCGTCATCGCGGAGATCAAGGCGCTGGGCGGCGACCCATTCGTGTTCCCCGCCATGGGCAGCCACGGCGCCGCCACCGCCGCAGGGCAGCGCCAGGTGCTCGAAGGCGCCGGCATCACCGAGGCCTACATCGGCGCGCCGATACGCGCCTCCATGGACACGATCGAGGCCGGGCGCATGGCAGACGGCACGCCGGTCTATTCCGACGCCATCGCCGCGACCGCCGACGGTATCGTGCTCATCAACCGCATCAAGCCGCACACGACTTTTCGCGGCGCGATCGAAAGCGGCATCACCAAGATGCTGACCATAGGCATGGGAAAGATCAAGGGCGCGGCGCAATTGCACACGCACGGCATGGACCGGTTTCCCGAGGTGTTGCCCGAAGCGGCGCGCGTGGTGATGGCACGCCTGCCGTTCCTGTTCGGCGTCGCCGTCGTGGAGAACGCGCACGACGATACCGCGCTCGTCGAATGCATCCCCGCCGCGCGCCTGCTCGCGCGCGAGCCGGGGCTGCTAGCCATGGCCAAGGAAATGATGGCGCGGCTTTATTTCGACGACATTGACGTGCTGGTGATCGACGAAATGGGCAAGGAGATCAGCGGCGCCGGCTTCGACCCCAACGTCACCGGACGCAACCGGCGCCACGTCGACTGGCCAGGCGGGCCGCGCATCAAGAAGATCGCGGTTCTCGGCCTGACCGAACGCAGCCACGGCAATGCGACCGGGGTCGGATCGGCCGACGTGATCACCATGCGCCTTTACCGCGCGATCGACGTCGGCCCGACCTATGCCAACGTAATCACCTCGACCCACCTGGACAGCGCCGCCATCCCGATGATCATGAACACCGACCGCGAGGCAGTGCAGCTTGCGGTGAAATCGATCCGGAGGGTGAAGCCGGCTGATGCCCGCATCGTGCGCATCCGCAACACGCTGGAGCTGCAGCGCATCCGCGTTTCCGTGCCGCTGCTGGAGGAGGTGCGCAGCCAACCGGAGCGGTTCGAGATCCTGAGCGAGCATGAGCCGTGGGTGTTCGGGGCCGATGGGAGTTTGGCGAAGGTTGAGTAAGCTGGCCGCGCTAGATTTCGCTCTGGCCCGGTTGGGATTGTTCAAGACAGGCGCAGATTCACCCTCCGCACGCAACGACCACCGGGCGCGGTCCCGCTCGGTCAGGCGCCCCTCGGATGGGGATGGGGGTGATGGCGCACGCCGTAGCGCTGCGGCAGCAGCGAACCCGCGATCATGCCCGAGATGGCCGCGAGCAGCCCGGCGAACTGCGGCGGCAGATACGCCTCCGGGCTGACCACCTCGAGGAAGATCCAGGTGGCGAGGCCGAGCACAATGCCGGCGGCCGCGCCCTGGGTGGTGGCACGCTTCCAGTACAGGCCGAAGGCGAGCGGCGTGAACGCCGCGACCAGGGTGACCTTGTAGGCGTTCTCGACCATGCCGTAGATGGTGGATTGGGAGGAGATGGCAAACGCCAGTACGCCCATCGCGAACAGGAACACCACCAGGCGCAGCAGGCGCAGGAACTGCCAGTCGGACAGTTTGGGCAGGAACCCGCGCAGCACGTTTTCGGCGAACGTCACCGAAGGCGCGAGCAGCGTCGCGCTGGAACAGGACAGGATCGCGGCAAGCAGCGCGCCGAAGAACATCACCTGTACCGCGAACGGCGCGTGATCGAGGATCAGCCGCGGCAGGATCAGCTGCGAGTCCTTGGCGATCAGGTCGGCCACCATCTTTGGATCGATCATGATGGCGGAGTAGGCGAGGAACATGGGCACGAAGGCGAAGAAGAAATAGATCGAGCCGCCGAGCACCGAACCCAGCGCCGCGGTCTTCTCGTTCTGCGCCGCGGACACGCGCTGGAACACGTCCTGCTGCGGGATCGACCCGAGGCCCATGGTGGCCCAGGCGCTCACGAACAGGATCACTTCCCTTGCTTCCAGCTTGGGCCAGAAATCGAATTTGCCCGCTGCCGCGGCATGATCGATCACCACGCCCGCGCCGCCGGCGATGCCGCTGACGATGATGGCGATGTACACCATGCCGGCGCCGATGATCAGCATCTGGAACAGGTCGGTGAAGGCAACGGAGAACATGCCGCCGGCCAGCGTATAGACGAGCACGATGCCCACGCCCAGCATCATCCCCTGCCACGGGTCAAGCAGGCCTTCGGTGAGCACGTTGAACACCAGGCCCAGCGCCGTCACCTGCGCCGACACCCAACCGAGATAGGAGATCACGATGCACAGGCTGACCACCACTTCCACCGGCCGGTTGTAGCGCGCGCGGTAGTAATCGCCTATGGTCAGGAGGCCCATGCGGTACAGCGGCCGGGCGAAGAACAGACCCACGAGGATCAGGCACATGCTGGATCCAAACGGATCGGCCACTACGCCCTTCAGGCCGTCGTTGAGAAACTTCGCCGGGATGCCGAGCACGGTTTCGGAGCCGAACCAGGTGGCAAACACCGTGGCAATGATGAAGGGCAGCGGCAAGTGATGGCCGGCGACGACGTAGTCGGCCGAGTTCTTCACCTTGGTCGCGGCAAAGAGGCCGATCCCGATGGAGACAATCAGATAGAGGGTGACGAACCAGATCAGATCTGACATGGCGAAATCATGTTGGGTGCGAGCCGGCGGATTGCCTCGGGAATTATATCCTGCGACCCGCCGCAGGCGAAACGCGCGCAGAAACTATACCGTGATATAGATCTGCCAGGCGAGCAGCGCCGCGAGCAACAGGCAAAGCATGACGGTGCTGCGGTGGCGTTTTTCCTGCTCGCTCGCAAGCCGCTCCAGCGCGCGCTCGATTCCGGCGGCGTGGTCGGCGCTGAGGGCACGGTGCGCGAGACGGGGCAACTGCGGCAGCATATTGGCCCAGCGCGGCGCTTCGGCGAGCAGGTTGCGCGCAAAGCCGCGCCAGCCCAGCTGTTCGCTCATCCAGCGTTCGAGGTAGGGTTTGGCTGTGGTCCACAGGTCGAGCTCGGGGTCGAGCTGCCGCCCGAGGCCTTCGATGTTGAGCAGGGTTTTCTGCAGCATCACCAGCTGCGGCTGGATCTCGACATTGAAGCGGCGCGAAGTCTGGAACAGGCGCAGCAGCACCCGGCCGAAGGAAATGTCTTTCAGCGGCCGGTCGAACACCGGTTCGCACACTGCGCGGATGGCGTTCTCGAACTCGTCCACACGCGTGTCGGCCGGCACCCACCCGGCTTCCAGGTGCGCTTGCGCCACACGCTTGTAATCGCGCTGGAAGAACGCCAGAAAATTCTGCGCCAGATAGTTCTTGTCGACGTCGGTAAGCGTGCCCATGATGCCAAAATCGACGGCGACGTACTGGCCGCGCGGATCGACGTCGGTGGAGACGAAAATATTGCCCGGGTGCATGTCGGCATGGAAAAAACCGTCGCGGAACACCTGGGTGAAAAAGATCTCCACCCCGGAGCGTGCAAGGCGCGGAATGTCCACACCGGCTGCGCGCAGCTGGTCCACGCGGCTGATGGGAATGCCGCTGATGCGCTGCATCACCATCACCGAGGACGAACAGTAGTCCCAATAGATTTCCGGAATCATCAGCAGCGCGGATCCGGCAAAATTGCGCCTAAGCTGGCTGGCATTCGCCGCTTCGCGCATCAGGTCGAGTTCGTCGTTGAGGTGCTTGGCGAACTCGGCCACCACCTCGCGCGGCTTCAGGCGCCGGCCGTCGACCCATAGCACCTCCATCAGGCCGGCCGCACTGTCGAGCAGGGCCACGTCTTTTTCGATCGCCTGCTGCATGTTGGGCCGCAGTATCTTGACCGCGCATTCGCGCCCGCCCGGCAGCAAGGCAAAATGCACCTGCGCGATGGAAGCGCTTGCCACGGGCAGCGCTTCGAACTGCTCGAACACCTCGGCCACCGGCCGGCCGAAGGAACGCTCCAGCTGGGCATGGGCGAGTGCGGTCGAAAACGGCGGCACCTGATCCTGCAGCCGCGCAAGTTCGTCCGCAATGTCCGGCGGCAACAGGTCGCGCCGCGTCGACAGCACCTGGCCGAACTTGACGAACAACGGGCCCAGCGCCTCTAGCGCCAGGCGCAAACGCACTGCGCGCGGTTCGCTCAGGCGGCGCCAGAACAGCACGCGCTGCACCGCCAAGAGCAGGACGCGCGTGCGCACGTGGGCGAGCACGAATTCGTCCAGTCCGAAGCGAATGCCGACGCTGATGATTCTGGCAAGGCGCAGTAGACGCTGCAAATGATTATCCGATCGAGATTGAAAGGCGGGTGTTGTTCAAGCTGTCTTTGCCAATGCCGCAACGCGCTTCTCCAGCCGCGCCAGATCGTCGCGCAGTTGGTCCACTCCGACGAGGAACTGTCTCACCGCGGCGGGGCGAGCCAGCAACGGCTGTTCCTCTATCCAGTATTCGGCAAGGTTCTGCGCCAGCCTCCCCGCCGCCTCCCGGTTCCAGGCGGCGAAGCGGCTGCCCTGCTCCACCGCGCGATGGGCGAGCGCGTCGCCGAACAGTTTCGACAGGTCTTCTTCGAAGTCCCAGCGCAGGTGACGGAACAGATACTGCACAGCGGCGGCGAGATCGGCGCTGCCCTCGATGTTGATTTGGCGCATCAATGCTTCCTCGCCCTGCATCAAAGCCGGCAGCGCACCTGACGCTATCGTGACGACCAGATTCGGGACCGCGTCCGGCGCAGCATCGGCGAGGAGGCCGGTGTCGACGATCGCGAGTTGCAATGCGGGCAGGGGTGGCGCGCGGAATTCCACGCACTGCCCTGCGTAAGGCTTGAGTCTGTCGCGCGCCCAAGTTTCAGCGCCGAGCAGGTGGTTGAGTGCGAAAATCCCGGGGTGAGGTAACACTGAACGGCTTCCTTGGAGTCGAAATCCCCGCGCGCCGCCTGCGGGCGGGCGTCGCGACGCGCCTTGGCCGGTAACCCTGCGAGGGGATATCTCCCCTCGCATGCTCCTACTGGACCTGCTGTATGCCCGCGAGCACCCAGCCGGTCGCGCCCGAGGTGGGCTTCGCCAGGTTCCAGATTTCCTCGAACGACTCCGGTTGCGCATTGGCGTTTTCGCGGATCATGCCCGAGAAGCGCACGCTGGCCCAGTGGCTGTTTCCCTCGGTGACCGCTTCCAGCAGGTCTGCGTTGAGCGTTACCACGTCGGTCTGTTGCCCGCTCGCGCCGTGCTCCTTCAGGTCCTGCTTTATTGACTCGAACATCTCGTCGGTGGTGAATTCGTGCAACTCGTCGATCTTGCCGCTGTCATGCACCGCCTGCAGCTTGACGAAATTGAGCTTGGCCTGACGCAGGAAGCCATCGGTGTCGAATCCTTCGGGGATGTTCGGTTGCGGATGCGCGCCGAAAGCGGGCGCAGCGCCGAGGCCGGCCGGCGGCGAGAGCGGCGGGGCAGCCGCGGGTTCGTTGCCCATCCCGGCAAATTGCAGATTGCCTTCGGTCTTGCGCCGGGTCAGCAGGCGAATGACGAAGAACACGGCAAAACCGACCAGAGCCATCATCATCAGACTGCCCATCATGCCGCCCAATCCGCCCATGCCGCCCTGACCGAGAAGATAACCCAGGCCGAGGCCGGCGGCCAGGCCGGCAATCGGCCCGAGCCAGCGGTTTCCGGCGGGTGCCGGTGGCGCCGCGGGCGCTGTAGCCGGGGCCGTTGGCGCCGCCTTTGACGGCGGGGTCGTCTGCGCGCTCTTGCTCGGCGCCACGCTGGAGCGCTGTGCACCCACGCTCCTGCCGCCGCCCAGACGCGCCGCCTCGGCATCCTGCAGCATCAGTCCCAGGGCCAGGAACGCGGCGATCGAAATCGAAAATAGATGTTTCATGCTTCCTCCTTACAGCGTTAACTGGGCATTATGCGCCCATACCTTCAAAACTTGTATCCCCGGTGCAGCGCGACCACGCCTGCGCTCAGGTTGAAATATTCGACCCGCTCCAGGCCCGCCTGTTCCATCAGCGTTTTCAATTGCTCCTGATCGGGGTGCATGCGTATGGATTCGGCCAGATAGCGGTAGCTGTCGGCGTCTCCTGCAAACCTGGATCCCAGCCAGGGCAGCACCTTGAACGAATACCAGTCGTAGGCGCGGGTCAATGGCTGCCATACGCGGGAGAATTCCAGCACCAGCAGCCGGCCGCCGGGCTTCAGCACCCGGCGCATCTCCGCCAACGCCGCGTTTTTGTGGGTCATGTTTCGCAGCCCGAAGGCGACGCTGACGCAGTCGAAGCTGTCGGCGGGGAATGGCAGCTTCTCCGCATCGCATTGCGCCAGCGGCAAGGCGCGGCCCCGGTCGAGCAGACGGTCGCGTCCGCGCGCGAGCATCGCGCCATTGATGTCGGTGATCCACACCTGGCCTTCGGCTCCCACGCAGCGCGCGAACGCGCCGGCCAGATCGCCGCTGCCTGAGGCGACATCGAGCACGCGCTCGCCCTTTTTGACGCCGGCGATCGCAATAGTAAATGCCTTCCATGCACGATGCATTCCGGCCGACATCAGATCGTTCATCAGGTCGTAGTTGGGCGCGACCGAGTCGAATACGCCTGCGACCTTTTGCGCCTTTTCGGTTTCTTCTACCTGCTGAAAGCCAAAGTGGGTCTTGCCGCTCATCGCGTGTTCCGCTCAGTGGCAGCCAGTCTTGGGAGCAACTTCGGGGCTGGCGCCCAGTACCCGGCTGGCGCCGGCCGCCTGCAGGCGCTGCAGGTACTGCTGCCACAACTGGTCCCGGTCGCAGCCCAGTTCGTACAGATAATCCCAGGAGTAGAGTCCGCTGTCGTGGCCGTCGGAAAATTTCGGCTGCACCGCATAGCTTCCGACCGGTTCGATGGCGGCGATTTCGATATCCTGCTTGCCGGTCTGCAACACTTCCTGCCCCGGCCCGTGGCCTCGTACCTCGGCCGATGGCGAATATACGCGCAGGAATTCGTAGGACAATTCGAACCGCTTGCCGTCCGCGAACGAGATTTCCATCTGGCGCGACTTCTGGTGCAGTTTGATTTCAGTCGGGGTATGTTTATTCATGTGGGTGGCGCAGTTTGAGGGCGCCTATGATACCGCGGCCAGCAGGTTTATGGCTGTAACCTCGCTGTCATGCAACAGACCTATGATTGCGCTCCTTGATTCGACACTATTATGCCGCTCAATGTACTGATCGTAGAAGATGAAGCCGCCATCCAGGAATTGATCGCCATCAACCTGGAAAGCGCTGGGCACAAGGTGCTACGTGCCTCAGACGCAGAGCAGGCACTCACTATCCTGCGCCAGATCCTGCCCGATCTCGTACTGCTGGACTGGATGCTGCCCGGGCAGTCCGGCCTGGCGATCGCGCGCCAGCTGCGCGCCAACGAGCGCACCCGCGGTATCCCCATCATCATGCTCACGGCGAAATCGGCCGAGCAGGATAAGGTAACCGGACTGGAGGCGGGCGCCGACGACTACCTCACCAAGCCGTTCTCCCCGCGCGAACTGCTCGCGCGCATCAAGGCGGTCATGCGCCGGCGCACGCCGCAACTCACGGATGATGCGGTCGAAGTCAAGGGGCTGCGGCTGGATCCGGCAACGCACCGGGTCAGCGGCAATGCGCTGGCGCTGGAACTGGGGCCGACGGAATTCCGCCTGCTGCACTTTTTCATGACCCATGCGGAGCGTGTCCATACGCGCGCACAGCTTCTCGACCAGGTGTGGGGTGAACAGGTATTCGTCGAAGAGCGCACCGTGGATGTGCATATCCGCCGCTTGCGCAAAGCGCTGGAGGCGACCGGCCATGACGCGCTGATCGAAACCGTGCGCGGTACGGGCTATCGCTTCACCGCAGCGGCCTGAACTGCTACACGCTTCAAGCGTGCCATAATCGCGGCACCCTATTAATCACGTCTACCGTCGATCAAGTGAAACCTGTCTGGATGCGCAGTGCGGTGGGGCTTGCCGGGGTGTGCGTTCCCGGTCTGATCGTGTTGCTGTTCGCGGGCCCGGTCTGGGCACTCGCCGCCATTAGTTTTTCCTTGATCTTGCTGCTTGCGCGCGACGTAAGCAATCTGGCCGCGCTGGCCGCCTGGCTGAGCGACCCCCTGGTCAGGCCGGTGCCGCAGGGAAGCGGGATATGGGACGAAGTGCTGGTCGGACTCTACCGTTTCGTTCGCGCCCGCATCAAGCAGGAACAGCGGCTCGCCGATGACGTTGCGCGCTTTCGCAATGCAGGCCTGGCACTGCCCGACGGGGTCGTTCTGCTCGACGCGCGCGGCCACATCGAGTGGTGCAACCCGATCGCCAGCCACTACCTGGGTCTGGATGCGCCGCGCGACCTGGGCCAGCCCCTGGTCAACCTGGTACGACACCCGGATCTTGCCGCCTATCTCGAGCGGGGCGAATATGCCGAGCCGCTGACCCTGCGCCTGACGCGCGGACAGGAGCTGGTGCTGTCGCTCGCCATCATCGCTTATGGCGAGGAGCAAAGGCTGCTTCTCGCGAGCGACATTACCCTGGCAGAAAAAGTTGAAACCATGCGGCGCGATTTCGTCGCCAACGTGTCGCATGAGCTGAAGAGCCCGCTCACGGTTGTGGCCGGATTTTTGGAAACGCTCGCCGACAGCGACGTCAAGCTGGACGAGCCGCGCCGGCGTGGCTATCTCGAGTTGATGCGCGAGCACACAACGCGCATGCAGCGGCTGGTCGAGGACCTGCTCACCCTGTCTGCCCTGGAGAGCAGCCGCGGGCTGGACGACGAAACCGCGGTCGACATTTCGGCCCTGCTCGCCGGCGTGCGCGACGAAGCCCTGGCTTTGAGTGCCGGGCGCCATCGCATCGTGCTCGAAGTGGAAGGCCCGGCGCGGCTGCTCGCCAACGCGCAGGAGCTGCGCAGCGCATTCGGCAATCTCGTGAGCAATGCCGTGCATTACTCGCCTGCCGGAGAGGATATCCGGCTCCGATGGGCCCGGCGAGGCATGCAGGCGGTGTTCAGCGTCAGCGACACCGGCCCGGGCATCGAGCCGCGCCATATACCGCGCCTGACCGAGCGCTTCTATCGCGTCGACAACAGCCGTTCGCGCGAGACCGGCGGCACCGGACTCGGCCTGGCAATCGTCAAACACACACTGACGCGCCACCAGGCAACGCTCGAAATCGAAAGCGAGCCGGGCAAAGGCAGCGTGTTTTCCGCTGTATTCCCGGCGCGACGCGTCAAACCAGGGGCCGAGGCAACGCAGACTGCGGATTCGACGCAGTCCGGAAGCTCGGCCTAGGGAGGCGGTTCGATCGCGATCCGCTCAAAATCGCTGCCGCGCTCGATCACCCCGGAGAGCATCGCCTGCTCCGCCTCCTCGGCATAGATTTCCACTACGCGCTTGGGGCGAAACCATCCCTGGGGCAGAATCAGGAAGGCTGGCGATGCCAGCGCGGCGACTGGAGGGCAATACAGCGCAGGGACGTATTTTTCCTTCTGCGCGTTTATGCCGGCGGAGCGCACTGCCACCGCTTGCGGCTCGCCGATAATGACTCGGGCACCAAGATGCAGGCCATCATCGTGTTCCGTCATCAGCCAGCGAACCACCCCGAGCAGGAAATTCTTGGCGCCGTCAGGGCGCACCGCGAGAAGCTGCGTAATGGCGTAGCGACCGCCGCTGACGGCCGCCGGGCGGAACAGGCGCAGGCCCGACACGCTTTCCTCGTGCAACTGCCATTCCTCCGTGGCGTAGCCCCCGCCCTCGATGAATGCGTCCACATGGCGCGTGCTGGTGCGGCCGAAAGTGGCGATCTCGTCGTGTTCCCGCCGCGTCAGTTCGGTCACGTGCCCGGGCTGGCGGAACGGCTTGCCGCCCGAGACATGGAAATGAATCGAGCCGAGAGTGCTGCAAACCTTTGCCTTTGCATTTACGCGCTGGCGCGCCTGCGCCCGGGCGTTCCTGCCCTCGCACCAGCTTCGAAACAGCTGCACCAGCAGCTGCTCGACGTCAGGCATGGCGCAACCCTCGCCCAGGCCGAGGCTGGTCGGTGCCTCGCCTTTGCGCAGCCGCACCACGAGTATTTTCAGTACGCGCGCAAGCTCTGCCGTATCGAGCCAGTGCGTGGGGCTTCGCCCGTCGGCGTCGGCTTCGCGGTAGGCGCCCGCAGCTACCGATAAATCCAGCATCAGCGGCATTAGGCTCTTGTCAACCGGCGGCTCGCGCCGGATGGGTACGTGCTGAGCCCAGCGTTCCAGCCAGAAGTGGATCTGTGTGAGCGGCTTCTGCTGTTGCTCGTTCGGATTTGCCAGCATGAAAAAAATCGCCCGCACGTACACTTCGGTGCAGCAAACGTCGCGTTTTATTACCGGATCTCCGACCGGGCTCGCCACTTTCCCTGCGTCTTCTGCCTGCCGGTACAACTGGTGCAAGGTCAGCCAGTAGCCTTCTGGGAAGGCGTGATAAGTGCGACAGTGGTCGTACATGCTGGCGGCCACGCAGTCGAGCGCCCTCTGGCAGACAAGCGCGGTCCGGTCTTCGATCGCTCCCTCAATCGCACTTTTGAGGCACCGCTGGTAGCCGATCAGCAGCTCCTGCCACAGTTGTACCACCTGGCAGAATATGCCACGCTCCACCTGGGTGAGCGGCAACGGTTTGTTCGCCAGTTTCTTGATCTGTTCGGCTTGCACGAAATAGACCGGTTCGCGCAGGGTCTCCAGCACATCGAGCCGCGCGGCAGGAGGCATGCCGTAGCGGTTCAACTGCTGGATCTGGTCCAGCAGCCGCGCTTGCGACGGCGCAACGTTCACCAGCGGCAGTTCGGCCAGCCATGCGGCGCAGGCGGCGCCGTCAGCAAACTCCGGCTTGGCTTCCGCGGAAAGTTCGGGTAGCGGGAAGTCGTGCATAGGGGCTATTGTGCCACCGCTTGCAACTCATTGCGCAAAGCGTGCCGCAAGGCGCCGAGGTCGACGGGCCTCGTCAAGCCCGGCCGGCTCGCTTTGCCCCAGACAGTACCGGGAAAGTGCCTGTCGTCGTCAAAGCGCGGAATCACATGCCAGTGCAGGTGCGGCGTCATGTTGCCCAGGCTGGCAAGGTTGATTTTCGCCGGCCGCATCAGTTGCCGCAGCACATGCTCTGCGGCAAACACCACTCGCATCAATCCTTGCCTCCCTGCTGCATCCAGGTCCGTCATTTCTTTCACATGCCGGTTGAGGATGACGCGGCAAAATCCGGGATAGTCGCGGTCGTCGACCAGGACCACCCGGCACAGTTCGTCCCGCCACAGCAATTCGCCGCCGGCAGAGTTGCACAACTCACAATCAGGGGCGGTCGAATCGTTCACGCTGCAACAAAAACCCTGAGCGGTGATTCACCAGCATGAGGGCAATCGTTCCGGTATGTTTGCAGGCTGTCGTTAGAGCAATACACGCTCGATACCTCCGCGATTGGCTTTGGCCACGTAATCGGTCATCCAGCCTGGACCGAGCATGTGCTTTGCGATTTCCACCACGATGTAGTCGGCGTCGGTTCCGCTATCGGAATTGTAGCGCGCCAGTCCCTGCAGGCACGAGGGGCAGGAGGTGAGAACCTTCACTCCCCCGGTGAACCGCCCCCCATCGTCGGTTCGGACCGCGGCTGTGCCTTTTCTCAGTTCCTCTTCCTTGCGGAAGCGCACCTGGGTGGAGATGTCGGGCCGAGTCAGGGCAAGCGTGCCCGATTCCCCGCAACAACGCTCGTTCAGCCGCACCTTGGCGCCCATGAGCTGGTTGACGACTTTGAGCGGCTGGTAAGTCTTCATCGGCGTGTGGCAGGGGTCGTGGTACAGGTAACGCACACCCGAAACGCCCTCGAGCTTTACCCCCTGCTCAAGCAGATACTCGTGAATGTCGAGCAGGCGGCAACCGGGGAAGATTTTCTCGAATTCGTATTTCTGCAACTGGTCCATGCAGGTGCCGCAGGACACGATCACGGTCTTGATGTCGAGGTAATTGAGGGTGTTGGCGACGCGATGAAACAGCACCCGGTTATCGGTGATGATGCGCTTGCCCTCTTCCGCTTCACCCGCGGCGGTCTGCGGATAACCGCAGCACAAATAGCCCGGTGGCAGCACGCACTGCGCGCCAATCGCATACAACATCGCCTGCGTGGCCAGCCCGACCTGGCTGAACAGGCGCTCCGAGCCGCAGCCGGGAAAGTAGAACACGGCGTCCGAGTCCTCGGTCACCCTGGCCGGGTCGCGGATGATGGGCACGATGTGGCGGTCCTCCAGGTCGAGCAGCGCCCGCGCAGTGCGTTTGGGCAGCTTGCCCGGCATCGGCTTGTTGATGAAATGGACCACCTGCGCCCGCAGTCCGGGGAGGCCGGTGCTGGCCGGGGGGCGCCGCGTCTGGCGCTGCGCCAGCCCCAGCATCCTGGCCGCGCGCCAGGCAAGCCGCTGCGCCCGGTAGCCCCATTCGATCATCACCGTGCGCGCAATCTTGATGGTGTTCGGATTGGTGGCGTTGAGAAACAGCATCGACGCCGCGGTGCCGGGGTTGAATTTCTTTTTCCCCTGCTTGCGCAGCACGTTTCGCATCGCGATCGAGACGTCGCCGAAATCGATGTCCACCGGGCAGGGATTGGCACACTTATGGCACACGGTGCAGTGGTCGGCGACATCGCCGAATTCGTCGAAATGCCTGAGCGAGATGCCGCGCCGCGTCTGTTCCTCGTAGAGAAAGGCCTCGATCAGGAGCGAGGTGGCGAGGATCTTGTTTCTCGGGCTGTAGAGCAGGTTGGCGCGGGGGACGTGGGTCGAGCACACCGGCTTGCACTTGCCGCAGCGCAGGCAATCCTTGATCGAATCGGCGATGCTGCCGGTTTCCGACTGTTCCATGATCAGCGATTCGGCGCCGAGCAGGCTGAAGCTCGGTGTATAGGCGTTGCGCAGGTCGCCGCCCGCGAGCAGCTTGCCGGCGTTGAAGCGGCCCTGCGGATCGGTTTTCTCCTTGTAACTGCGAAATGCCTCGACTTCCTGCGGCTCAAGGAACTCGAGTTTGGTGATGCCGATGCCGTGCTCGCCCGAAATCACCCCGTCGAGCGATTTCGCCAGGCGCATGATGCGGGCCACCGCGGTGTTGGCCTGCAGCAGCATGTCGTAATTGTCGGAGTTGACCGGAATATTGGTGTGCACGTTTCCGTCGCCCGCGTGCATGTGCAGCGCCACGAACACGCGCGCCTTGAGCACCCGCTGGTGAATCGCATAGCAGCCCTCGAGGATGCGGTGGAATACCAGCCCGTCGAACAGCTGCTGCAGTCCGGCGCGCACCTCGTCCTTCCAGGAAACGCGCACGCTATGGTCCTGCAGCGCGGCGAACACGGTCAGCCCCGCATGGGTCACCGAGGCCAGGCCGGGCACCGCGTCGGCGCGAGCCTCGGCCACGGGCAGGTCGAGGTGGTCGAGCAGGTACTGCCAGCGCGTGCGCACCCTGGCGATGAGCTCGCGCGCGGCTTCGCGCCGGTCGCCGAGAAGCTCGGGCGCCGGCAACGCTTCGCCATGCTGGGTCAGAGGCAGCTCGTCCTCAAAATATTCATCCAGGGCGGCCAGCAGCGCGAGCTTGTTAACAATCGACAGTTCGATGTTGATGCGCTCGATGCCGTCGGAGTAATCGCCCAGGCGCGGCAACGGAATGACAACGTCCTCGTTGATCTTGAAAGCGTTGGTGTGCTTGGCGATCGCCGCGGTGCGGGCGCGATCGAGCCAGAAGGTGCGCCGTGCCTCGGCCGATACCGCGATGAAGCCCTCTCCGCCGCGGGCATTGGCAATGCGCACCACCTGCGATGCGGCGGCCGCAACCGCGGCGTCATCGTCGCCGACGATATCGCCGATCAGCACCATTTTCGGCCGGCTCGCGCCTCCCATCTGGCGCTTGGCCTTGGTGGCGTAGCCTACCGCCTTCAGATAGCGTTCGTCCATATGCTCCAGTCCGGCGAGCATCACCGCGTGCGGGCCGCGCCCCGCCGCGGCCGTGCCGTCGCGGCGCGCTTCGAGGTAATCCTTGATCTCGACGATCGCCGGCACCGAGTCGCGCACCTGGCCGAAGAATTCCAGGCACACGGTGCGGATCGAAGCGGGCATCCGGTGCAGGATGAAGCGCGCCGACGTGATCATGCCGTCGCATCCTTCCTTCTGGATGCCGGGCAGTCCGGCTAGGAACTTGTCGGTCACGTCCTTGCCCAGGCCCGCCTTGCGAAAGCGCGATCCGGGAATTTCAAGCACCTCCGGCTCTCCGTCTGGGGTACTGCCGTCGCGGCGATAACGTTGCACCTGGAAGCGCGCCACTTCGGCGTCGTGAATCTTGCCCAAGTTGTGTTCGAGGCGCGTGACTTCGAGGAAGTGACCCGTTGCGGCGACCATGCGCCAGGAAACAAGGTTATCCAGTGCAGTACCCCAAAGCACCGCCTTCTTGCCGCCCGCGTTCATGGCGACGTTGCCGCCGATGCAGGAGGCATCCGCCGAGGTCGGGTCGACCGCGAACACATGGCCGGCTGCCTCGGCCGCCTCCATCACGCGCCTGGTCACCACGCCCGCGCCGCAGCGTATGGATGCAACCTGATGCGCCACGCCCGGCAGCCAGCTCTGCTCGACTTCGCCCAGCGCGTCCAGCTTCTCGGTATTGATGACTGCGGACATGCGGGTCAGCGGAACCGCGCCGCCGGTGTAGCCGGTGCCGCCGCCGCGCGGAATGATGGTAAGCCCGAGCTCGATGCAATCGCGCACCACCGAGGCCGCTTCGTCCTCGCTGTCGGGGTGGATGACTACGAACGGATATTCGACGCGCCAGTCGGTCGCGTCGGTGACGTGGGAGACGCGCGCGAGGCCGTCGAACTGGATATTGTCCTTGCGCGTGCTGCGGCTGAGCTTTCTCAATGCGAGGCGCCGCAGCGCGGCCACTTCGGCGAATCCGGTGCCAAACGCATCCACTGCTTCGCGCCCGCGCTGCAGCAGATAGGTGACGTTCTGTGCGCGGGCCGCGTTCTGCGCCCCTTCGTCGGCGTCCGCCTCGTCCAGATGTTGCAACCGGCGCTTGTCGATCTCGTCCAGACGGTGGCGCAAAGCCTCGATCAGCGCCGCGCGCCTGCCCGGATTGTCGAGCAGATCATCCTGCAGATAAGGATTGCGCGACACGACCCAGATGTCGCCCAGAACTTCGTACAGCATGCGCGCCGAACGTCCGGTCTTGCGCTCGGACCGAAGATCGCGCAGCGTTTCCCAGGCTTTTTCGCCGAGCAGGCGCAGCACGATCTCACGGTCGGAGAACGACGTGTAGTTGTAGGGAATTTCGCGCAGGCGGGCGGTCATCGCTGCATCCGTTGATTCACTCCGACTCCCGGTCCACTTCCGGGTCGGATCCGGTCTCCGCGCCGGTTGCGCCATCGGGCTCGGGAAATATGTCGCGATAGCTGGCGTAGAAGCTGGCGAACAGGGTGGGAACATAGGTCAGCATTACGGGCAGCAACACCAGCACCCGCGCGTTCTGGGAAACGCCGCTGGGCAGCCCGCGTATCAGCAGCGCAAGCAGCAGCAGCACAAAGCTGCAGACGAGCGCGAGAACCAGCAATGCAATGCCGTAAGCAAAAAACGCGCGCCAGTTGCGAAACACGGCAATGAGGCTGTAGAACAGGGCCTGCAGCGCGGGCAGGTTGCGCCACGCAGAGAGCGCGGGCGCGAACCAGAACGAAGCCAGCACCGGGAGATAGAGCGTGCCGGCCAATGCGGCAGCCATGGCCAGACTGCCGTCCTCGAATGCACCGTCCGGCGGTTTCCGGCCCAACAGCATGAGTTGCAACAGCGCGCCGCCGTCGGTTACGGCCGACAGCCCGAGGATGGCGAGTGCGCTCGCCAGATACAGGCCGCCCTGCCGCAGCAACGCCGGCAGATTCACCCTGAAACCGGAGAACAGCAGCCCGAATTGCAATCTTTGGCCCCGGTCGAGCTCGCGGCTGACGATCATGAAACTCGCGGAAAACGCAGGAATGAGCACTGTTGCGGCAATCCATCCGAGCAACGGAATCATGCCCAGCAGCTGCATCAGCACGATGTAGGAGAACACCAGGAGCGCCCACATCGCCGGATGCTTGCGAAACAGACGGAAACCGGTCAGCACCCAGTTCCAGCCGCAGGCCGCGGGGACGATATTCATGCCGACCCTCGTGCGCCGGCGATCAGATCCATGGCGCGTCCCCGGCGTGGTCGATGCGCAGTTCGAGGATGCGGCGGAAGTGCTCCGGGTCGTGCGCATGCACCAGTTCCCCCGGACGCGGCAGGTAAAAATCGTAAAGGCGCGACAACCAGAAGCGCAACGCGGCGGAACGCAACAGCACCGGCCAATCGTCGCTCTCCATCGGTGTGAACGGCCTGCGAGCGTTGTAGGAAGCAAGCAGCGCCTGCGCCCGCGGCGGGTCTATCTCCCCGCCTGGATGCACGCACCAGTCGTTCAATGTAACCGCCACATCGAACAGCAGGCAATCAATGCCGGCGAAGTAGAAATCGATCACGCCGCCGATGCGGTTCCCGTCGAACAGGACGTTGTCGCGGAACAAGTCGGCATGGATCGGTCCGCGCGGCAGGTCGTCGCAACGGTGCAGCGCCTGGAACTCGAGCTCGGCGCGCAATAGCGCCGCGCCCCCGGCATCGAGAAAGGGGCTCACCTTGGCGGCTGCCTCGCGCCACCAGCGCGGTCCGCGCGGATTGGCCAGCGTGCCCGTATAGGAGCGGCCGGCCAGATGGATTGCGGCGAGCGTGCCACCTACTTCGCCGCACTGCGCCGGTGTGGACGCAGTGACCGCTTTTCCCTGCAGGCGCGAGATCAACGCCGCGGGCTTGCCGTTCAATTGAGAGAAAAGGCGGCCCCCGACATCAGCCGCCGGCTCCGGACTGGGGACGCCCAGCCGCGCCAGGTGCGCCATCAACCCGAGGTAGAAAGGGAGCTCGGCCGGGGTCAGCTTCTCGAACAGCGTCAGGACATAGTGCCCGCAACTGGTGTCGACGAAGTAGTTCGTGTTTTCTATGCCTGCGGCGATGCCCTGCATTTGCACCAGGGTGCCGACGCTATAGTGCTTCAGCCAAGCGGAAAGCTGCTCGGGCGTGACCGGGGTGAAGACAGACATGCGGGCGACGGGTGATGGGCGATGGCTGAAAGGGCTGCGCGCGGGCTTAGCCTAGTCCCATCGCCGCCTTGTTGCATCTGACCATCACCTGCTTCAGAACGAATGTATCACCCACTGCGGCACGCGCATCCCGGTGTCGAGGGGATCGCGGCGCATCATCGCGCCGTCGCCGGTTCCGTCCACCAGCCAATAGGGTACGCCATGCGGCGGCGTAACCTTCACTGCGTATAGTTTGCCGTTGACGCGGTACTCCTCTACCTGATCTTCGCCGTGCTTGGTGATCGTCACCTGCGGTTCCAGCGCCGGATCGAGCGCAAAACCGGGCGGCGGAGGCGGCGGTTCGGGCAGGGGTTCGAGTTTGGGCAGCTGTTGCGCAGCGAGCGGAAGCGCAATTCCGAGTAGGGCTGATGCTAGCAGGCGGCGCATGGTGGGTTTCCGGTTAGATGCTGTCAGGGAGGAATTTTAGCAGATTCGGGCCAGGTCTCAGAGATTGAGCAGATTCTCGCGCTCCGTTGGCAACGGAGCGAATCCGCGCTTTTCATAATATTTGAATATCGCTTCGACGACCGCTGCCGGCTCGTCGATCATTTGCACCAGGTCGAGGTCCTGCGGCTCGATCATGTGCTCCGTCTGCATGCGCTCGCGGAACCAGGCGAGGAGCCCCCGCCAGAACGGAGAGTGCACCAGGATGATCGGCATTTTGTGCGTTTTGCCGGTCTGAATCAGGGTAAGCGCCTCGGACAACTCATCCAGCGTGCCGAACCCCCCCGGCAGCACGACATAGGCCGTGGCGAACTTGACGAAGCTGACCTTGCGCGCAAAAAAATGGTGGAAGGTGAGGCTGATGTCCTGGAAGCGGTTGCTGGTCTGCTCGTTCGGCAACTGGATATTGAGTCCCACCGACGGCGATTTTCCGAAAAAGGCGCCTTTATTGGCGGCTTCCATGATGCCCGGGCCGCCGCCGGAGATGACGGAGAAGCCGGCGTCGGAGAGGCGGCGAGCAATGTCTTCCGCCAGCAGGTAATAGGGCGAGTCGACCGACGCGCGCGCGCTGCCGAATATGCTCACGGCCGGGCGGATTTGCGCCAGCCGCTCGGTGGCTTCTACGAATTCTGACATAATCCCGAATATCCGCCAGGACTCGCGCGCGCTGTGGGCCATGTCTGCTGCGCCGGCGCCGGCCGGCCGCGGAAGTTTTCCGTTCATGCCTGAACCTCTATGAAAACCCTGCTGTTGGTGGATGGCTCGTCCTACCTGTACCGCGCTTACCACGCGCTGCCGGATTTGCGCAACGCGCGGGGCGAACCCACCGGCGCGATCTACGGCGTGCTCAACATGCTACGACGGCTCGCCGCGGACTACAAGCCGGACTATCTTGCCTGCGTGTTCGATGCCAAGGGCAGGACATTCCGCGACGAATGGTACGCGGAGTACAAGGCGCACCGCCCGCCGATGCCCGAGGATCTCGTGCGCCAGATCGAGCCGCTGCATCAGGCCGTCGCCGCGCTAGGCTGGCCGCTCCTGATGATAGACGGCGTCGAGGCCGACGACGTCATCGGCACGCTCGCACGGCAAGCGACCGAAGCCGGCATGCGCTGCATCGTTTCCACCGGCGACAAGGACCTGACGCAACTGGTAAACCCCAACGTCACCTTGATCAATACCATGAACAACGAGCGCCTGGACGAAGCCGGGGTCGAAGCCAAATTCGGTGTACCGCCCCGGCTGATGCTCGACTACCTTACCCTGGTCGGCGACAGCGTCGACAACGTCCCTGGCGTGGAAAAAGTCGGACCCAAAACGGCGCTCAAATGGCTGGCACAGTACGGTTCACTGGCAGGGGTGATGGAACACGCCGCGGAAATCGGCGGCGTGGTGGGGGAGAATCTGCGCCGCGCGCTGCCTTGGCTGCCGCAGGCGAAAAAGCTGCTGACCGTTTACTGCGACGTGCCGCTGCCGCAAAAACTGGATGAGTTGGTGGCGCCGTCCCAAGACGAGGCCGAGCTGACCGGTTTGTTCCAGCGCTTCGGCTTCAAAAGCTGGCTGAAAGAACCGGCACAGTCCGCGCCGGCGGCTGCCGAACCCGGGCGACAGCCTCAACCCGTAGCGCCTGACGCGATAGTTTGCACTTACGTTACTATTCTGGACGAAGAGCAGCTGACCGCATGGCTCAAGCGGATCGATGCGGCCGGCCTGACCGCCTTCGACACCGAAACCACCGGCCTCGACCCCCTGACGGCGCAATTGGTCGGCATGTCTTTTTGCGTCGAGCCCGGCAGCGCCGCGTATCTCCCGCTCGCGCACAACTACGCCGGCGCGCCGCAGCAGCTCGGCGTCGATCGCGCGTTGGCGGTACTGCGGTCCTGGCTGGAATCGGCCGACCGGCCCAAACTCGGGCAGAATTTGAAATACGACGAGCATGTGCTCGCAAATCACGGCGTTCGGCTTGGCGGCATCGTGCACGACACACTGCTCGAATCCTACGTGCTCGAGTCGCATCTGCGCCACGACATGGGTTCGCTTGCCGAGCGTCATTTGCAACTCGCCACCATCAGCTATGACGATGTCACCGGCAAGGGCGCACAGCGTATTGGATTCGAACAGGTGAGCGTGGAGCGCGCCACGGGGTACTCGGCGGAGGATGCCGACGTGACCCTGCGCCTGCACCGGTGCCTGTATCCCCGGGTGCAGGCCGAGGCCGGACTGGATTACGTCTACCGGCAGATCGAGTTGCCGGCGCGCGAAGTGCTGTTCAGAATGGAACGCAACGGCGTGCTCATCGACGCCTCCCTGCTCGAGGCGCAAAGCCGCGAACTGGGGCAGAAGATGATGGAACTCGAGCACAAGGCGCACCTGGAAGCCGGACAGCCGTTCAATCTGAACTCGCCCAAGCAGATCGGCGAAATTTTCTTCGAGCGCTTGCAGTTGCCGGTGCTGAAGAAAACGCCGAGCGGGGCGCCGTCCACCGACGAGGAGGTGCTGGAGCGGCTCGCCGCAGATTATCCGCTGCCGAAGATTCTGCTCGATTACCGCTCGCTTACCAAGCTGAAATCGACCTACACCGACAAGCTGCCGCGCATGGTCAATCCGGCGACCGGGCGGGTGCATACCAATTACGCGCAGGCGACGGCGGTGACCGGACGCCTCGCGAGCACCGATCCCAACCTGCAGAACATACCGGTGCGCACTGCGGAAGGGCGGCGCATACGCGAGGCGTTCATCGCGCCGCCCGGTTGCGTGATCGTCTCGGCCGACTACTCGCAGATCGAGTTGCGCATCATGGCGCATATTTCGCGCGATGAGAACCTGCTGCGCGCTTTCGCCGCGGGCGAGGACGTGCATCGCGCCACCGCCGCTGAGATTTTCAATCGCGGATTGCACCAAGTCACGCAGGAAGAGCGCCGCTACGCCAAGGTGATCAATTTCGGCCTGATCTACGGCATGTCGGCCTTCGGCGTGGCGCAGGCGCTGGGCCTGGAGCGCGCCACCGCCCAGGCTTACATCGACAGCTATTTCACCCGCTACCCGGGGGTGGCGCGCTATATGCAACACACGCGGGAACAGGCGCGCGAGCGCGGCTACGTAGAAACCGTGTTCGGCCGCCGCCTGTGGCTGGCCGAGATCCGGGCCGCCAACAGCGGCCGCCGGCAGGGTGCAGAGCGCGCCGCGATCAACGCACCCATGCAGGGGACCGCGGCGGATCTGATCAAACTCTCCATGATCGCGGTGCAGGACTGGCTGGACCGGGAAAGCCTGTCGGCCAGGCTGATCATGCAGGTGCACGACGAACTGGTGCTGGAGGTGCCGCACTCCGAATTGACCCGGGTACGCGAGGAACTGCCGCGGCTGATGGCCGGCGTGGCCCAGCTTGCCGTGCCTCTTGTCGTCGATGTCGGAGCGGGCGCAAACTGGGAGCAGGCGCACTAGAGCATCTGCGAGCAAATGAGCGAGCCCTCAAGCCAGAAGCCGTCTGCAACGCCCGGGCGCGGGCGGTTGCGCCATGTCGTGCTGCTTGGGGACGCGCTCCTCGACGCCTACAGCGGCATCGACAAGTCCCCGGGGGAGTTCGAGAACGCCCTACTTCCGGGGACGCGCGACCAATGGACGATCAGCGTCGTCTCCGCAGCCGAGGTCGAACGCGCCGGGCCGTCGCTCGTCCTGCCCGGGGACGCCACCCACGCGATAATTTTCATCGAAGGCAATCACGCGATCGAGCAAAGCGGGCTGCTCCA
>Ga0194060_10000679_pt1 | contig 24665 bp, 19 predicted proteins | sample SepL225m_MetaG_FD_163427 | JGI IMG/M metagenome (GOLD analysis project Ga0194060, IMG submission 163427) | Anoxic zone freshwater microbial communities from boreal shield lake in IISD Experimental Lakes Area, Ontario, Canada - Sep2016-L222-5m | ecosystem: Environmental > Aquatic > Freshwater >... | reverse complement strand
GCTTGCATGCTCTTGAAGACCATTTGGAATCCTCGTTAAGGGAGATGGAACATGATACACCAAGAGTTCATTCCATCGTCGCATGGCCTTGGATTATGGATTCATTATTGATTTAGAAATGGAATAAAGCATGAATGGGCAAAAAAAATTGCGCCATTGATGGAGCCTGATCGGAACGTTTCGCCCAGTTTTTGCAAGTTTCGGGATGGTTTGCGCCAGCTCTGTGCGGATTGATTTTATGGAACATTTTGCGAGGATAATAGTCCCGTTGGCAGATTGAACTCTTTTTCAAGTGGATCAAACAGAACCTGAAAATCAAGTCATTCCTTGGGACAAGCCAGAATGCCGTGTTATCCCAGATATGGGTGGCTATGTGCTATTATCTGTTACTATCTTACATCAAATTTCAGACCAAATACAGTTATTCCTTGCAGGTTCTGACAAGAATGATCGCCTCTGTGCTCATGGAACAACGAATGCTTATTGATATTTTGTCGCTGGATGAGCACTCACTGCAAAAAGTGAGGGATCCTGTTGCGCAGCTCTCTTTATTTTAACCGGACACTACTGATGCCTCGATACAATGTGATATTTGAGTCGGAAGAGACTATTTTTGGAAAAATCCCACGTTCTTACGATTGGGTTGAATATTCATGTGTTCTGAAAATCTACGAAGGAGGAAAGCTGCCGGTCTCTTTTGAAATGACCTTTATTCCTCCTCATCCTTATATGGTAAACATGCCATTAACTCATTCCATAAAGGCGGAAAGTATTTCAGGGGTATATTACAAGGTTGTCAAGTTTCTTAACAGCTATGGCGTTCATTTTAGCCGATAATTACAAGGGGTAGCACCTGACACTGAACGGACAAGGTTTCTGTGGGTTCGTTTTTATACGACATTTCTGTTAAAAAAACTAAAATAGTCCGATATATTTTATATACTACACCACGAATACAGAAAGTAATTTGGCTTTGCAGAGCAGTGTGTTTATACTGCGATTATAGCACTCGAACCTCTTAACCGTAGAACATCCATGCCTACAGCATTCTCAACAACTCAGATCATCACCCAGCTTACCACATCGTGGGGTGGCACATTCACGGGGTACACTTTTAGCTGGCCTTCAAGCTTGAAATCAATATCATTTTCAATTAATACAGCAACGCCCACCAATGTAACAGGGGTCACTCCTTCTGAAGGTGGCGCATTTCTTGTTAAAATGGATGCCATCCAGGTTGCAACTGCCACCCTTGCTTTTCAATTATGGGATGATGTGATAGCAACAACCCTTGTCAAATCAACATCACCATCTGCCAATATCACGCTTAACTATTCATCAAACACCAGCGGAAACGGCACATACACGCAACTCTGGGGCACAGCAAATAACACAACACAACAATTAACACTGGGGGCCGGGCAAGTGTGGTTAAGCTCAACCTGGGCAACCAATGCTGACAGCGGCATGACACCCGGAGGTTATGGCCTGTTTACCATGATCCATGAAATCGGCCATGCGCTGGGATTGTCACACCCGGGTGACTACAATGCCGGAAGCGGCACCGCCATTACATACGCAAACAACGCAGTCTTTGCACAGGACAACCGCCAATACACCGTCATGTCCTATTTCGGGGGGTATCTTAAAGGGGTTGGCTGGCAGCAGGACGGCACCAGCGCCAACTATATTTATCCCCAAACCTTGATGGTCTACGATATGGCGGCTATTCAGGCAAAATATGGTGCTGATACGAAAACACGGACGACAAACACCGTCTATGGCTTTAACTGCTCGCTTGCGGCAACGGATCCAGAGGACAAAATTTTTGACTTCACCCTGAATGCCAACCCGATATTTACGATATGGGATGCTGGTGGAACCGATACGCTCGACGGTTCAGGTTATGCCGGCAATCAAACCATCAATCTGGCTCCTGGTGCCTACTCTTCTGTTGATGGCATGATTGAGAATGTGGCCATTGCCTTTAACTGCTGGATTGAAGCTGCAGTAGGCGGAAAAGGAGCAGATACAATTTTTGGCAATGATGTCAACAATATCATCACTGGCGGAGTTGGTGCCGACAAGCTGGATGGTGCCAATGGGGCTGATCTCTACATGATTTACTCTGCCACAGAGCATCCTGCAGGTGAAATAATTGCTGATACCGGCACTTTGGGCATTGATGAGGTGAGATTTGCCTCAATTACGGCGAATGACACCCTGATTTTTAATGCTGGTGATACGGGCATTGAGTCCCTCTTTATTGGCACCGGAACCGGAGCCACTGCGGTCACAACCGGCACAACTGCCCTGAATATTGATGCCTCTGCTGTTACCAACGCGCTTGCGATAACCGGTAATTCCGGAGTCAACAGCCTGATCGGAACTTCCTCTAATGATACCATTACGGGAGGTGCCGGGATTGACAAGATGAATGGAGGAAACGGTTCCGATATTTACCTGATCAACGCTTCAGCCGAGCATACTGCGGCTGAAATTACTGATAAAGGAACGACAGGCATCGATGAGGTACGATTTGCCTCGACGACGGCAAAGGAGACTCTGACACTCTTTGCCGGAGATACAGGAATTGAAACTGTCGTTATCGGCACAGGGACAGCAACGACAGCAGTAACAACCGCCACGACAGCACTGAACGTCAATGCTTCAGGAGTGTTGAACGCCCTCAATATTATCGGCAATGCCGGAGCAAACACTCTGACAGGAACGGCGTATGGAGACACCTTCACAGGCGGCGCTGGTGCTGATCTGTTTGTCTTCAACACCCTGCCAGCCTCAGCGGCGAACAGGGATGTGATCACCGACTTTCAGCCAGGAGTTGATTTCCTTCAGTTCAGTAAAGCTGTTTTTACAAAATTTACCAGCGCCGCAGGGAAGGTATTAAGTGCCGCTGAGTTCTGGTCGGGCACCGGGGTAATTGCCGGGCACGATACCAGTGACCGTGTCGTCTACGACACAACAACAGGTAATCTTTACTACGATGCTGATGGAAATGGCGCTGGAGCTGCGGTGTTGGTTGCTCTCGTCGGAATAACGACACATCCTGCGCTTGCCGCCACAAACATACAGATTATTGCCTGAGCTAGGAATGCGACCTGAGAGCATTTCGGTTCAAAGCTCAAACCCTTCAAACAGCTCCGGATCGACGCTGGTTCCGTAAAGATAGAGACCCCAGTGGAGATGAGGAGCTGTTGAAATACCGGTGTGACCTGCATTGCCAAGAATCTCGCCAGCCTCAACAGATTGCCCTTCATGCACGGCAATGGCGGAAAGGTGCAGATAGACAGAAACCACCCCCTGACCATGGTCAATGATGACGGTATTGCCATGAACAAGAAAACCATTCTCAACAGCACCCGTAAGGACAACTTTTCCATGTGCCGTACATCGCACCGGTGTGCCTTGGGATGCTGAAATGTCAATCCCCTTATGATAACCCTCCACAGGCCCTCCATTGTAAGAGCGTTGAAGACCGAACAAGCTGCAGGTACGCCCTGAAACGGGACGCCGAAAAACGCCCTGAAAAAGTTGCTCAGGAGTTTCTGTATGGAGCGCTCTCTTCACCCTTGATTTTTCAATCTCCGTAGCATGAAGTCCGGTTTTAGATGAATCAAGCTGAATCTTCTGGATTGGACGATTGTTTGGTGTAACCGTCACTTCGAACCGTTGCTCCTCTTCACCCTCTCGAAAAGAGAGTCTATACTTTCCCGGAGGTGTCGTGTTTTCTACAGGAACGAAAGCGCGCCACAAGGAACCGGAATGGCGAAACATCCGCAACGAACGACCCATAACGTTGAGCGTTGGTTCTGACGGGACACCATCAACCGTGACCGTAAAAAACTGCCCTTGCTCTCTTTGAGCATGGTCAACGTGAACCTTCATCTGCGCATAAACAACACCGGCCATATTGTTCATAAAAAAAAGTAATCCGAACAGGGCAAAAAGCAGTCTGGCACGGGAAACAACCCTCCAACCAGAACAGAGCACTTTGGGATGCCAATAAATATTTTCTTGTTGCCACATGAAGTTTCAGAGCTAAAAAATTCAGGAGAGATTAAACTCAAGAAAAACCTCATGATGCTGATTTTGTATCACTAACCGAGTGGCATACAGTGCCACCGTTCCACAGAAAAAATCTGGATGTTCCTGCCGGTTCACAAAGGCGGGCAACACCACAAAGTGAATACCGTTACGACACTCATAACCACCATGATGATAATGGCCGCTGAGGCACACCTTGACGGCAGAAGATGCGGAGAGAAGCTCAACGATCTCCCGATGGTTCCAGAGGAGACCATGCTTTTCATCAGTCGTGTTCGGCAGAAACGGAAAGTGACAGACCACAATAACCCTTTCCCCTCGGCGTTCCGCCCCCTCCAGCTCACCTCTGAGCCACTCTTTTTGCCGCACTCCAACAGCTCCACAATAGTCATGCAGTGCTGGATCTGCCTGAAACAAAGCGAGCATCCTCTCATCCTCCTCTGTTTCAGGAACACGCAGTACCGACACATCCATCCCGTCAAGCACAAGAAAGCGAAACCCTGCAACGACAAAAGCATAGAATGGCGCAGACAAACCAAGCGCAACCAACAGCTCCTCCCGGGGCAGGGCAAGGCAGTGATTGCCAACCACGTGATGGATGGTTCCTGAAAACTCGTTGAAGATGGCTTGAACTGCCCGAAGCTCATCCTCCTGGTGAGCCTCACTTCCATTGACAAGATCGCCGAGCTGCATCAGCACATCAACATTGTCCCGATGCCATCCATCAAGAGATAAGCAAAGCTCTTCAGCAGACAAAGAGGCTCCCTCCAGTGAAAAATGGATGTCGGTGACAATACCGAACCGGAAAAGAGCTTTATTCCTGGAGGTCGCCATCAATCACCAAATTCAGAGAGATATTTTTCCATAAACTCATCAAGGTCTCCATCAAGCACCGTCTCCACATCAAACCGTTCGTAGTTGGTGCGATGATCCTTGATTCGCCGATCGTCGAGCACATAGCTGCGAATCTGGCTTCCCCACTCAATTTTTTTCTTTTTGCCCTCAATCTCCCGCTTTTTGGCCTCCTCTTCATCCCGCTGCCGCTGGTAAAGCTGGGCCATCAGCATTTTCATGGCGCGCTCCCTGTTCTGAAACTGCGACCGCTCCTCCTGGCAACCCACCACGATCCCGGTCGGGAGATGCTTGATACGCACCGCCGTCTCAACCTTGTTCACATTCTGCCCTCCCTTGCCACCACTCCGAAAGGTTGAAAGTTCAAGATCCTCCTTGCGAACATCAATTTCAACATCAGGAGGAGCTTCAGGATAGGTGAAGACGCTGGCAAAAGAGGTGTGGCGCCTCGCATTGGAGTCGAAGGGAGAGACACGAACCAGCCGGTGAACACCATTTTCAGCTTTCAAATAACCATAAGCATAGGGGCCCTCAATCTCAAGCGTTGCCGTTTTGATGCCCGCACCGTCGCCCTCCTGATAATCGTCGGTATATATCTTGAACCCTTTTCGCTCCGCCCAGCGCATATACATCCGGTAGAGCATCTCAGCCCAATCCTGCGCTTCCGTACCACCCGCTCCTGCATGGATGGTGATCATGGCATTGCCGGCATCATCCTTGCCCGACAGCATGTTCCTGAACTCAATGGCAGCAATATCCTCCTCAATTGAGGCTATTGACGAAGCAAGCTCCTCGCCAAACAATTCATCCTCCAGCTCTATGGCAATATCAAACTCATCCTGACAAAAACGTGCCTTCACGGCTATCTTTTCGTACCCTTCGGTCCAGGACTTATTTTCATTCAGCTCCTTCAGCACCTTGTTTGCGGCTTTCTGATCGCTCCAGAAAACCGGGTCGCTGGTCATTTTTTCAAGATCGTCGATTTTTTCCTTGCGCTGATCAACGTCAAAGATACCCCCGTAACTGTTCGAGGCGACGATGAATCTCCTGCAGTCTTTCTTTTTGTGGTTCAAACATAATCTCTTCTCTTCGTTTATTTTTTACCGGAAAGGACATCAAACGAAAGAACAGTTTTTTTCAGGAGAAATCAAAAAGAGCCGAAAGGATTAATTTTTGAAAGTATCCTTAAAATATGGAGAGTATCCACGCAAAAAAGTAAAGGAGTTTTCATATTTTCCTATCTGTAAAAAAAACAGGAAGCAGACCCGGAAGAACCTGAACCGGCAGAATTGCTTTATGGCCGGGATCACCCCTGACATTAACCAGAGATCTTGAAGATGAATAATTCATTCCACCACACGCTTCCCCAGTTTTGCAACCAAACGTTTGACGGCCGTCAACGAGTAGTCATCGAAAATGTTTCACCAGAACTTGACGGGGGCAAGTACCCTGCAAAAGGGGTGGAGGATTCAACGGTTACGGTTGAAGCCGACATCTTTGTCGATGGTGCCGACACCATCACGGCGCGGCTCTGTTGCAGAGCTGCCGGAAGTGGAGAGTGGGCGCGCTCCCCGATGGAATCGACTGGTAATGACCGTTGGAAAGGCTCCTTCAGGGTAGACCACCCCGGACTTTATGAATACACGATTGAGGCACACGTTGACCATTTTCAGACATGGAAAAAGGGGCTGGTCAAAAAAATTGAGGTCGGTCAGAATGTAGCTCTTGACCTTCAAATTGGTGCTCTTCTCGTCAAGAAAGGCGCAGGAAGAGCAGAAAATGCTGATGCGAAAAAACTCACTGACTTTGCCATACAGCTCTCCGCCAAGGAGAGTGCCGACGCCTCGGCTGCTGCGCTGGGTGAACAGCTTGGCATCCTCATGGATCGCAATCCTGACACAACAGGTCAAACAACCTACGATAAGATACTCAAATTGACCGTTGAACAGAAAAAAGCGGGCTGCAGCGCATGGTATGAATTTTTCCCCCGTTCATGGGCCTCACAACCCGGCAAACATGGAACCTTCAACGATTGCCAGCGACTGCTTCCGCTAATCGGCGGAATGGGGTTTGATGTTATTTATCTGCCGCCAATTCACCCGATCGGCTACAGCAAGCGAAAGGGAAAAAACAATGCACTTGTCGCAGCGGCCGGTGAACCGGGAAGTTGTTGGGCCATTGGCAACAGCGATGGCGGACACAAGTCGGTTCATCCTGAACTCGGCACTCTGGAAGAATTTACTGATTTTGTCGCCGCAGCAGAGGAGTGCGGGATTTCAGTGGCTCTTGATATTGCCTTCCAGTGCTCTCCCGATCACCCCTATGTCCAGGAACACCCAAAATGGTTTACCTGGCGTCCTGACGGCACCGTCCAGTTTGCTGAAAACCCGCCAAAACGATATGAGGATATTCTTCCCATCAATTTCGAGTCTGAGGAGTGGCAGAATCTCTGGATTGAGCTGAAAAGCATCTTCCTCTTCTGGGTCAGTAAAGGAGTCAAAATTTTCAGGGTTGATAACCCTCATACAAAAGCATTTCCTTTCTGGGAGTGGGTTATTGCGTCAATACGCGAGGATCACCCCGACACCGTTTTTCTGGCCGAAGCCTTTACCCGTCCAAAACTGATGGCCCGGCTTGCTAAAATTGGCTACAGCCAGTCATACAGCTACTTTACCTGGCGCAATACCAAACAGGAGCTTCAGGAGTATGTCACAGAACTGACCACCTCACCCCTCAAGCATTTCATGAGGGCTAACTTCTGGCCGAACACTCCGGACATTCTCCACGAAGAGCTGCAGAAGGGTGAGCGCGAAAAGTTTATTATCCGACTGGTGCTCGCCTCAACCCTCTCGGCCAACTATGGAATGTACGGCCCGGCATACGAACTGTGCGAGCATCTCCCCGTGGCTGAGGGCAAAGAGGAGTATCTCGACTCCGAGAAATATGAAATTCGCCACTGGGATCTCGACCGACCCGGCAATATTCGAGCTGAGATCACCAGAATCAACCGGATCAGAAAAGAGAATTCGGCACTGCAGCAAAACAACAACATTACTTTTGTGCGTATCGAAGCATCACCGGGCAATGAGCACGATAAACTGATGGCCTACGTAAAACAGTCGGATGATGGTAATAATATTGTCCTGACCGTGGTCAATCTCGATCAGTCCAACACCCACCGGGGATGGCTCCGTTTTCCGCTTGAACATTTTGGCCTTTCGCACCAGCATCAGTTCAACGTCGAAGATCTGATGAACGGGAATCACTACGAGTGGAATGGTGAGTGGAACTTTGTGGAGATAAACCCCAAAGCAATGCCGGCACATATCTTCAGGGTGACTCTCTCCTGACAACATTGTATCTTTTATCAAAACAGTCTCTTTTTATACTCTAACGCACTCAACATGTATCAACCCGAACCGCTCTGGTACAAAGACGCGATCATTTACGAAGCACATGTCAAGACATTTTATGACAGCAACAATGACGGGGTCGGCGATTTTGAGGGATTGCGCCAAAAACTCGGTTATCTGCAGAGTCTTGGCATTACCGCGATCTGGATTCTCCCCTTTTATCCTTCCCCCCTTCGTGATGACGGGTATGATATAGCAGACTACATGAGCGTCAATCCCGACTACGGAACACTCGAGGATTTCCGACAGTTTCTGGATGAAGCGCACAGCCTTGGCCTGAAGGTGATTACCGAACTGGTGGTCAACCACACCTCCGACCAGCACGCATGGTTCCAGAAGGCAAGAAAAGCACCGGCAGGATCGCCTGAACGAAACTTCTATGTCTGGAGTGATGATCCCAACAAGTACTCTGAAACACGAATTATCTTCCAGGACTTCGAAACCTCCAACTGGAGCTGGGACGCAGTTGCCGGTCAATACTACTGGCACCGCTTCTACCACCACCAGCCTGATCTGAACTTTGAAAATCCGGCCGTACACGATGCACTGCGCAATGTGCTCGACTTCTGGCTTGGTATGGGAGTTGATGGTTTGCGGCTGGACGCAGTGCCCTATCTTTATGAAGAGGAGAACTCCAACTGCGAAAACCTTCCCCAGACTTATGAGTATTTGAGAGGACTACGTGCTTATGTCGATGAGCACTACCCCAACCGTATGCTGCTTGCCGAAGCAAACCAGTGGCCCGAAGATTCAGCGGCATACTTTGGTACTGGCGACCTCTGCCACATGAACTTCCACTTTCCCCTGATGCCGCGCATGTACATGGCGATGGCTACCGAAGACCGTTTCCCTATTCTTGATATTCTTGAACAGACACCTGAAATTCCGGAAAACTGCCAATGGGCATCATTCCTGCGCAACCACGACGAATTGACTCTTGAAATGGTGACCGATGAGGAGCGCGATTACATGCGCCGCGTCTATGCCAACGATCCCAAGGCTCGCATCAACCTCGGTATCCGCCGCCGCCTTGCCCCGCTCATGTCGAACGACCGCCGCAAGATTGAGTTGATGAATATCATGCTGCTCTCCCTGCCCGGCACTCCGGTGCTCTACTATGGCGATGAAATCGGTATGGGCGACAACTTCTACCTGGGCGACCGCGACGGGGTACGCACTCCCATGCAGTGGAGTGCCGACAGGAACGCCGGTTTTTCACGCGCCAATCCACAGCGGCTGCAGTTACCAGTCATTATTGACCCGGAATATCACTACGAAGCGGTCAACGTTGAGGTGCAGGAGAGCAATGTCAACTCTCTGCTCTGGTGGATGCGCCACACCATCTCCACCGCCCACCGCTACAAATCGCTCAGCCGCGGCACCATTGAGTTCCTTGAGGTAAGTAACCCTAAAGTATTGGTTTTTATCCGCCAGTTTGAGGATGAAACACTACTCTCGATCATCAACCTCTCAAAAAACGCACAGGCTGTCACTCTTGATCTCTCACGCTTTGACGGATTTCTTCCTGAAGAGGTCTTCAGCCTGAACCGCTTTCCGAAAATCAGGAAAAGCCCCTATATGGTCGCCCTCGGCTCTTATGGTTATTTCTGGCTGAAGCTGATCAAGAATAGTGAAGAGGTTGATACCCGATCCTCACTCGACAAGCCATTTACCTCTGTCAACCGCTGGCCTGCCCTTTTTGCAGGAAAAAGCAGGGAGCTGCTCGAAACCGAAATTCTGCCGCAGTACTATTCGGCGAGCCGCTGGTTTGGAGGCAAGGCCCGCACCATGATGCGCATCTCCATCATCGAGACCATCCCTGTTACAGGAATGCCAAAAGCCAAGCTTCTGGTGACCGAAGTTCGTTACTCCAGTGGCGAAAACGACCTCTATCAACTGCCAGTCTCTTTTGCGCCACTCACAGCCATCAACAAGTCAGACGACAACTTTAGCAAGAGGGTCATCGCAAGAGTGATTATCGGTGAAGAGGAGGGATATCTTTGTGACGCAACGTTCGACAACCAGTTCCTGACCCACCTCTATCACATTGTAACGGGAAAAGAGACGTGGCAGGGAAAAGCTGGAGTTGTTTCAGGCATAAAATCAATGAAATTCAACCCTCTCAATGAAAAATTTGCAGGTACTGAGCCAGAGCCATCCCTGATGGGTGTCGAACAGTCAAACACCTCCATCCGGTTCCACAACGACCTCTGCCTGAAACTCTATCGCCGCATTGAAACCGGCGTGTCGCCTGAGGTGGAGATGTGCAGCGCGTTGAGCGACCACACCTCGTTTACAAATCTGCCCTGCTTTCTGGGTTCCCTGAATTACGACCAGAGTCGCACCAGTCGCTTTTCACTTGGCATTCTTCAGAACTATGTCAAAAACGAAGGAGACGCATGGCAGCTCTCTCTTGATCAGGCAAAGCACTATTACGAAAACGTTCTTGTAAAAATGCGCACCGGTATTGCGGTGCCTGCGCTGCCAGGATTGAGTGGCAACCCTGTCCAGCTCCCCGAAATTATGCAGGAGTTTATTGGAGGAATCTATCTTGGCATGATTGAAAAGCTGGCTGAGCGCACTGCCGAAATGCATCTCTCTCTTGCATCTCTCTCTGATGAACCTGCATTTGCACCTGAAGCCTTTACAACGCTCTATCAGCGCTCTATTTACCAGGCAATGTGTGAGCAGGTCAAACGGGCCGTTATCCTCATCAAGGAGATCATGCCCAAAATGGCCGAAGAGCAGCAGCAACTTGCATCACTTTTTGTCAAAAAGCAGAAACAGGTACTGCAACAGTTTGATCCCATCAGGCTTGAAAAAATTGACACTCTAAAAATCAGGATCCACGGCGACTATCATCTCGGCCAGGTGCTCTTTACCGGAAAAGACTTTGTGATCATTGACTTTGAAGGCGAACCTGCACGCCCTATCTCCGAACGGAAAATCAAGCGCTCAGTCTTCCGCGATATCTCAGGGATGCTTCGCTCCTTCGACTATGCCGCCTTCAGCGCACTGCGCCAGATCAAGGAGACTCTGCGTCCCGAAGATTGGCTTGCCCTTGAGCCCTGGGCTGATTGCTGGAGCTTCTACGTTGGTCAGCACTATATCGACAGCTATTTCGACAAAACCAAAAAGAGCGATATCGTGCCGGCAGATGCCAAACAGCGCGAACACCTGATGCGTGGCTATCTGATGAACAAGGCCATCTACGAACTGAACTATGAGCTTAATAACCGGCCAGCATGGGCCGACATTCCGCTGCGCGGAATCCTGAAAATGGTTGAATCCTGAAAAATCGGCTGAATCCCGGTCCTGTCACTCCATGCCAGGGCCGGTTGACGGTTACTCTGCTCGTTTGGCTGTTTGCCATAACAGATCAAGCTCTTCTGGGCTGAACTCCTTCCATTGGCGACCGGATCGCTCCACCAGCTCTTCAACCCTGCTGAAACGGCCAATAAACTTGTTGGTGGATTTCCGAAGTGCATCTTCAGGATTTGCGCCGAGAAAACGGCTGTAGTTGACCAGCGTAAAGAGTAAGTCACCAAACTCATCCTCCTGCTCTTCTCTGGAGACGGCATTTTTCAGTTCACTGATCTCTTCGACAAGCTTGTCAAGCACGCCCGCGTCGCTCTGCCAGTCGAACCCGACACCCGCAACCTTCTTCTGGACACGGTAAGCACGCAACAGCTCTGACATGGCGTTTGGCACACCCTCCAGCAGACGTTTGCGCCCCTCCTTCATTTTGAGACTCTCCCAGTTTTTCAGCACATCACCCTCAGTTTCAGCCAGGGTATCGCCAAAAACATGCGGGTGCCGATGGACGAGCTTGTGGCAAAGCGCCTCAAAAACATCGTCAAAGGAGAAGGAACCCCGCTCTTCACCGAGTTGCACCTGAAAACAGAGGTGCATAAAGAGATCGCCAATCTCCTTTTTCAGCTCACCCTCATCCTGTTGATCGATCGCATGCACCAGCTCATAGCTCTCCTCAAGCAGCAGATGAGCAAGCGATTCTGATGTCTGCTTTCTGTCCCAGGGGCACTCCTGCCGCAACACCTTCACCAGATCAATGACCCGCTCAAACTGTTCCGTCAAGCACCTCTCTCGCTTCGCGACAATATCTGCCTTCATCTGGTCAACCACTCTTTTTTCAAGCATCACTCAATACATTTTTTTCGTTCACCTCTGATTGCTGCTGAATTTACTCTTTCTTGAGGGTATTTCTTATACTTGCAGAGAGGAATCAGTTTACCACTTTGACTACCAAAAATTATGCAGAGCCCCCTTCTTCCCGAACAGGGAGAGCCAATTGCCGCCATAGCCACTCCTCTGGGCATCGGCGCTCTCGCTGTTGTGCGTCTCAGCGGATGTGGCGTTTTCGCCATAGCACAAAAAGTATTTTGCAAAAAAAACAGCCCTTCATTCCTGTTTGAGCAATCAAAAGGGTTCCGGGCGCATTTCGGCACACTCTATGACCAGGAGGGAGTGATCGATGAGGTGATCGCGCTGGTGTTTCGGGCACCGAACTCTTTTACAAAAGAGGATATGGTAGAGTTGAGCTGCCACGGCGGACCGGTAGTCGTCAAGCACATTCTGAAAGTGTTGCTTGATCATGGGTGCCGACTTGCCGAACCGGGAGAGTTTACTCGCCGTGCATTTCTCAACGGACGCATTGATCTGTTACAGGCAGAGGCCATTGGCGAGATGATCCATGCCCGTTCAGAAGCTGCGTTCCGTACGGCAGTGACCCAGATGCAGGGCACGCTCTCTACACGACTTGATGCCATGCGGAGTGAACTGTTACGATCATGCGCCCTGCTTGAACTTGAACTCGACTTCAGTGAAGAGGAGGTGGAGTTCCAGAGCCGCAGTGAACTGCAGAAAGAGCTTGATGGCTTGCAGCAGGAGCTTGCCCGGCTGACAGACTCCTACCAGCATGGCCGACTTCTCAAAGAGGGGGTGGCAACCGTCATTGCCGGCAAGCCCAATGCCGGAAAATCAACACTGCTCAATGCACTGCTTGAAGAAGAGCGCTCAATTGTCAGCCATCAACCAGGCACCACACGCGACTACATTGAAGAGTGTTTTATCCATGAAAAAACCATCTTCCGCCTGACCGATACCGCCGGGCTTCGCGAGGGAAGTGAGGAGATTGAGCATGAAGGGATTCGGCGGAGTTACAAAAAAATATCTGAAGCCGATCTCATCCTCTATCTGCTTGACATCAGTCGCCAGGACTATCTTGACGATGTCTCTCAGATTCAAACCTTTTTGGAGCACTATCCAGAGGCTCGCCTGATCGTTGTGGCCAACAAAACCGATCTTGCCGAAAAGCCTGATGATCGGCTCTCGGTGCTTCGGGCCAAAGCGGACTGCGAAGTCTGCGGAATTGCTGCGGCAAAAGGGGAGGGGCTTGACGCACTCAAGCAATACATGGCCAGTATTGCAGAGCTGCTGAACAAACAGCAGGAGTCAAGTGTGCTCATCACCAGCCTGCGCCACTACGAGGCACTCCGCAACGCCTCCGAAGCCCTCAGGAACGCACAATCACTCATCAGCCGACAGGCCGAAACGGAGCTGATTGCTTTCGAACTCCGTTCAGCGCTCGACTCCGTCGGCGAAATCACTGGCAAAGTATTCAACGAGGAGATCGTCAATCTTATCTTTGAGCAGTTCTGTATCGGGAAGTAGCCCCCTTCACGGTAGCAGGAACTGACACCGTAAAGGGAGAGAAGATTGTTCAGCTTTGCGTATAGGTGTGGACGCTGTTCTGGGCGGAGGGGAGATAGTTTACCCCAAACCAGCAGACCAGCAGAACGATAAATGAGAGTGCCAGATACCACTGCAACTTTCCTTTCTCAATCTTGTAGCGATACGCATGAAGATAGCCAAGATAGGCGAGCCAGGAGAGAAAAGCCCAGGTCTCTTTGGGATCCCAGGTCCAGTAGTGGCCCCAGGCCTCCTTGGCCCAGAGAGCACCAAAGATTAATCCGAACGAGAGTAACACAAAGCCGAGCAAGGCAAGGTAGTGCGAAACCGATTCTCCATTGGCAGTGCTCTTTGACCTCAGTTGCAGTGAGACATTATGCACGGCGGTCACAGAGGAGGCCGCAAGCAGCACATAGCCAACAAGGTAGACCACAACATGGGGAATAAACCACGGGCTTTGCAACGCCGGCATGAGTGTTTTGTCAAAAACATCAGGGTGGTTCAGGTTGATGACCAGAAAAAATGAAGCCAGCCCCATACAGTAATATTTGAGCCAGGAGATCTTCCATCGGTACTCAACCAGAAAGCCCACGAGAGGAATAAGTGCCGCGTACCAAAGCCGCGTTTCACCAAGCGTTCTGAGCGGTGGCCGGTCGAGGATTGACCAGTAAAAGGCAATGAAGGCCACCATCACCAGGGAGCCTGCAAAGGAGAGTAATAAAGCTGGAAGTTTCAGCACAGGAATCTTGCGTACAAAAAAACTCAGCAGCGAACCCGCTGCCCAACATACCATCGCAGCCAAAGCCGCAGTTGTAAAATCAAAGATCATGATGCCACCTCTTTCTGTTGAATGCCATTCCAGAAAAACAGCAGATTACCTGCCATAATCATAAAGAAACCGAGATAGACCGCTGGCAGCCAGGGATCCCTGATTGCTTCGATCAGGCTGAGCTGCGACCATCGGCCCGCTTTTTCATCATAACCCATCTGATAAAGTTTCCAGCCCATAAAATCGACAGGGTGGTTGACCTCAACCGTGGCATTAATCTGTTGACCATTGTCACCCTTAACAGTAACGACAGAGCGAAATGCTTTTGGTGTGCCAGGTCTGATTCCTAAATAATATGAGCCTACCTCAGCATCCCGAGTCTCAACAAACGGACTGCCCGTGGTAATCCACTCCTCCTTTGTGCCTTCAGGTGTCTTGACTCTCACCTTCACAAAGGGAATCCCTGCAGCTTTATCGGCTGGATGCAGACGACCATCTTTATCGGGAAGCGCAAAAGGCAATAGATCAAGCACCTCGATATCAACACCATCCCATGAGGCTGTAAGCCCCTTGCGCACAAGCAGAGGAGCTTTCGACCGCTCTGGAATGGGCTGGCCAATCTGCGGATCATACAAAAAAATCTGGAGAGGATACTCTTCAAGCGTAAAGTCCTTCAGAAAAATTGAAAATGGCAACTTCTGCGGAATGTCACTCTCCATGACGTAACCAAGGTGATTATCCTTCCCCTCCTCAACAGGCACCACAAAACGCTGAAGATCGGGAGCACCAAAAATGCCACAGGAGAGTGCTATCCAGAACCCCGCATGAAAAAGAATGAACTGGATGTTCTTGAGGCTGAAGGGCACAAGCCGCCATGAAAGCGACAGTCCGAGATTGGCAAGAAAGAGCAGCACTGTCAGCGCAAAGGGCCAGCTCGAAAAGATCTGGTTAAGTCCAAATAATGCCCAGGGAGAACCCGGCTTGACCTCGCCCTGGGGAAATACTCCACCAATCATTGAGAGTGCTGCAATGGCCACGATGAGGCAGAGGCCAAGAGGAATTCCCCCAAACCACTTGACGGTCGCACTCTCCCTGAACGCAAGGCCAATGCATAGAACAAGCAGGGCAAAAAGAGCAAGAACAATGGCGTTAACGGGCAAGTAAACCCTTGGAACACCCTGACCTGAGGCTGTGTACTGAAGAATAAAACCAAAACAAACAGTCACTGCAGTAAAAAGAGAAGCTTCCCTGAACTCCCAGGGAGGCTGAAACCATCCACGCCTAACAATACCCATAACGATATAATCGAAATAAACTTATTGAAAAATCCCTTGCGCTCGGGAGCAAGTTGTCGTCTCTGTCAATTGAAAACATTGCTCAACACTGAACCCTCTGAAACCCCCGAAATATAACACCGCAGCAATATGCCCCAAAGGTTTTACCGCTTTTTATTGTATACTTAGCAGTCGTTAATAAATAACTATAACAATTTATTTGTGATTTGGCTCAATTTTGTAGTTCCATTCACCATGAAATTTATTTCGTATAATATGGATTTTTTCAAATTCAGAGTCACTGACTTTGATGCCGGGCGGGTATAACGAATTATCCAGTCCTGCTTGGACTTTCAGCCATTTTTTTGTAGTAGTTCCGGCAATCAAATTAATGATGACTTCATGACTAATCAGGGGCTGTCCACGCCAATTCATGCTGATATAACAGAAAAGACGATGTTCAATTTTATTCCACTTGCTGGTACCAGGAGGGAAATGGGAAACATAGATTGGGCATAATTGATCTCATCGGCTAATTTTTGGAGTTCCAATTTCCAAAGCCGCACCCGACTGCCATTGCTGCCACCGCCATCAGCAGTAATCATTAATTTTGACGCATTGACATAGCGCGGTTTACCCATCGTATGCCACCAGCGGCGAATTGTCTCGACCGCAAAACTTGCTCTATCGTGATCCGTTCCACCACTGGCCCACCCGGTATTATGAATTTACAATGCCTTTAATCACAATATGGAGTTATACTTTCTTTATCTTAAGTTTCTGTACTTACCTCAGATATAAAGAGAACTCAAAAACGGGATTATTGAAACGTCTGTCAAGTTCCTGTCAAGAAAAGACTTAGTTATAAAGTTTATGAACGGTAATATAACAAGATTCACACCAAAGGTCATGAAAGAGAAACTGATTTTTGATCTTTCTCGCGAGGGACGCAAGGGATACAGCCTCTCCGGAAACGATTGTCCTGAACTGCCTCTTGAGAGTATCATCCCCTCCAAGTTTCTGCGCAGGGCACCGTCCGATCTGCCGGAGGTGCCGGAGAGCGAGGTGGTGCGCCACTTTGTACGGCTCTCGAACTTGAACCACCACGTTGACAAGAATATGTATCCTTTGGGAAGCTGTACCATGAAGTACAATCCCAAAATAAACGACTACACCTGCGACCTGCCGGGTTTCAGCGCCCTTCACCCGTTGCAGCCTGCAGCAACCACGCAGGGAGCGTTGCAGCTCATGTATGAACTGGCGGAGATGCTTCGCGAAATTGCCGGAATGGCTGCCGTCACCCTGCAACCGGCGGCAGGCGCCCATGGAGAGCTGACCGGCATTCTGTTGATCAAGAAATATCACGAGGCACACGGGTCGAAACGGCACAAGCTGCTGGTGGTTGACTCGGCGCATGGCACCAATCCCGCCTCAGCCGCACTGGCGGGCTACGAGATTATCTCCGTCAAGGGCAATGCCGACGGACGCACCGATCTGGAGGATCTTCGCCAAAAGCTGGATAGCGATGTGGCCGCGCTGATGCTGACCAACCCCAATACCATCGGCCTCTTTGAAAAGGATATTCAGCAGATGGCTAAAATGGTGCACGACAACGGCAGCCTGCTCTATATGGACGGGGCCAACATGAACGCCCTCCTCGGCATCACCCGTCCCGGCGACATGGGCTTTGATGTGATGCACTACAACCTCCACAAAACGTTTTCAGCGCCACATGGCGGCGGCGGCCCAGGCAGCGGCCCGGTCGGCGTCAGCGAAAAGCTGGTGCCTTACCTGCCGGTTCCAATTATTGTGAAAGAGGGAACAACCTATAAACTCTCCTACGACCGCCCGGAGAGCATCGGCCGGATGATGAACTTCTATGGCAACTTTGCCGTGCTGGTGAGGGCCTACACCTACATCAGAATGCTCGGCCCCGACGGCCTGCGCCGGGTCTCGGAAAATGCCATCATCAACGCCAACTACCTGCTCAGCCTGCTGCTCGAAAGCTATGACCTGCCCTACCCGAAACCGGTCATGCACGAGTTCTGCCTTTCGGGAGACCGGCAGAAAAAAGCGCACGGTGTCAGAACGCTCGATATTGCAAAACGGCTGCTCGACTACGGCTTTCATGCTCCAACCATCTACTTCCCGCTCATTGTCAGCGAAGCGCTGATGATTGAACCGACCGAAACCGAGTCCAAGGAGACGCTTGATCTGTTCGCAGAAGCGCTGCTCAGCATTGCTCGTGAGGCTGCAACAACGCCGGAGGTTGTGCTGGCGGCTCCGGTGACAACGCCGGTGAAGCGACTCGATGAGGCGATGGCCTCAAGGCAGCTTAACATCTGCTGTTCATGATGATGGGAAGAGCCCGGCTGCTGCTTGTTCAAGAGGTGCTTCAGGCAGCAGCGACCATACTAAAGTGGCAAGTGAGACAGCCTCAAAGCAGCAAACAATGCCAGCTTATTCAATTGCTATAACCAGATCTCTGATATTCGGTTGCTGGTTGTCGAGCTGTGACTGATTTACCATCACACTGCGCCCGGCAACGACACGAGAACCAGATGTCAGACGAACCATTGGTATGCCGAGAGAGCTGGAGACAACAGATGCTGTGTTTGCATCGACGATCTCATATTGAAACATCCTGTTGAATGCGGATCGATTTGTGGGGATACCTGAACCTGCTGGATGAATATGGAATATATTTGGGTTATTTTGCCAAACAGACCAAATCTCATTTCCAATCTCATGAACAACGGTACGGAATGCACTGGCTGATCTGACGTATTGCGTTAAACGGTTGCCGATATAGCAATAAATTTTGGGGATCGGTAGTCGAAACTGTTGGCTGTTCAAATAAAACTGGGATTGCATACTTCCGGAAGCACGCGTAATCCCATATAGCAACGCAAGAACAGCCCGGACTGCGCGTTTTGAAGAACCATCAGCAGAAAATGGAATAATAAGTCTGTCTGAAGCTGATAGCGCAAGTTCAGTATAAATTGAAAAACTGGGGTTGCAGTCGATGAATACAGTTGTATCCTGTTGATTCCATGAGCGTTGAATATCTTCAATGAGATCACTCATCCAGGTATGAACAATTCTCCAGGCATCTGTAGGGCCAGGAGCTGTCGCACCAAGCACTCGTGATGCTTGTATTTCTAACTGCTCATCCCCTGTAATTAAAAACAGGTTTTCCGGAACCTCTGCATTACGATCTGAAACCTTCAAAAGATATGATGACCCGGTATGCGGATTAACATAAGGACTCAGTATGCGATCTTCAATGTATCCAGAAATTGTTCTCCGTGGAGCTTGGCTGCTTAATTCATTGAGAACGCGCTCACCCTCTTGCATCCCGCCAAGCAACATGCCAGAAGCATTTCCCTGAGGACACAGATCTATGACAAGAATTTTTTTATCGGGGTGATTTGCCGCGTACTCGCTGGCAATCTGAAAAGTCAGATAGCTCTTCCCAACACCACCCTTGTTATTCCATATTGAATAAATAGCCATCTGCTTCTCGACTTGTTAATCGTCAGTTGTTGTTTGTAAAGGATTTACCAAGAAAATACGCTTTTATAGAGTTGCAGAGTCCATAGCCTCCACCTTTTATACACTCTTTATTCTAAAAAAGCATTGGAAAAAAGTTTCACATTGCTTGTCCACCCTTATCATAACAACGACCCATCTGCTCTCTTCCGGTACAATATCGTTTTCAGATAATCCTCGGTTGCCTCAAATACCGGTTCAGCTCGATTGATGTTCCGCATGAGAGGAATAACCTTGGTTCGCACTCCCATACCTCTCGCATCAACATACCCATAGTCACGCAGAATTTCCATGATCAGGGTATTTCTGGGAGAGCGTTGTCCGGCAACCATTTTGCTAACTGTCATTGAATTCTGAAGTTTTCCCGGGCTGATGACCTCCAGACGATCAGAGTAATTTGTCACCTCAATATCGACCGACCTTGTCCAGTCACGGTGAGCCAGAGCATTGATGACGGTTTCGCGGATTGCTTCCCAAGGATAATACCAGCTTTTTTCTCTCCGCATATTTTTATCAATCACGGATGCCTCCTGAGTGATAAAGGGCTCTATCTGAGAAGAAAATTTTTCAATCAAACCCTCATCAATCAGCTCTTTTCGCCCCGATGCAGAGAGTTGCCATCGCCCGACCAACGGTGCATCAAGCACCACATCAAGCAGCGCCTGATACTCTTTATCATTCCCCTGAAAAGCCATAACCCGCAATCCTGCCTGAGGGAGAAAACGGCGGGGCTTTATGCCAAAGCAAAGTAATCCTGCTATTGAGCAGACCCTGTTTCCCATACCATCATCGGCCATCAACCCAAGACCAAGCAGGCGTTCAACCCACTCTCCATCGGAGTTTGGTATCTCCGGATCCTTGATAATATCTTGCAAATAATAAGAGAGCCTGCTTTTGTCAAGCGTGGATAATGAGGTTCCCGCAACCGGCAGCACCTCAACATCCCGTTTAAATTCCACACCGGAATTTTCACCATTGGCGACAACTTCAAATAATTCAGCTTTCAGCATAAGTCACCTTAAATAGCTCCGTTGTTTTCCTTTGATTGTGAGCTGCACCCCATCTTCAGGAGAGAAATCAATCAATACGTTATGTTATCCCCCAGAATGAGCACTCTTTCAGTAAAGAAAAATAATTCAACCTGTCAAATAGTATACTTTCTTTATCTTAACCCTCTTTGCTTGTCCTCAAGATAAAAAAAGAAAATATTGAAACCTTTGTAAAGTTCCTGTCAAGAGAAGAGTGAAATCAACCTCCCCGCCGTAAGCAGCGGCATATCTGGTTTTAGAATATGCTTGCGAATAGGTCAGCACAAGTGGTTGGCAATTCACCAATAAGGTATTAGCTGATTTATAGATAATAATATAACGAGATTCACACCAAAGGTCATGAGAGAAAAACATATTTTTGATCGTTCCTGCGAGGGATGCAAGGGATACAGCCTCTACGGAAACGATTGTCCTGAACTCCCTCTTGAGAGCATCCTTCCCGCAACGTCTCTGCGCAAGGCTCCTGCCTCAAGGCAGCTCAACCTCTGCTGCTCATGATGGGGGGAAGAGCCCTGAGGCTGCTCTTATCGCTCTCTCTCCTCCTGCTCTCCGTGCCCGTGCTGGCTCATGCAAAACTGGGTACTGAAAAATGGTGCGCCCAGCAGATCTTCAGCCGCAAGGATTCGCGCATTGAAGAGCAACTGCAGGGGATGAGTCTGCCGGAAAAGGTGGGGCAGATGCTGATCGCACAAATTGAGCCGCATACGATCAACACCCAGCACAAGGAGTACCATCTCCTGAGTCGACTGGTGCAGGAGGGGAAGGTGGGAGGCATCATGCTGCTCAAGGGCGATGCGCTCACCGCCGCTACCTATATCAACCATTTTCAGTCGATTGCGCCCCATCCTCTTCTGATAAGCTCGGATATGGAGCGGGGGGTAGCCATGCGCCTCAGCGGAGCTACCGAGTTTCCGCCGAATATGGCGGTAGCGGCGACGCAGGATCCGGAGCTTGCCGAAGAGATGGCGGAGGCGATTGCCGAAGAGGCGACCATGATCGGGATGCAGCAGAACTATGCCCCGACGGTTGACTTGAACATCAATCCGCTCAACCCCGTCATCAACACCCGCTCATTCGGCGACAGCGTGCCCCAGACCATTGCCATGTCGAATGCCATCATCAAGGGGCTGCAGTCGAACGGTATCATCGCAACGGCAAAGCACTTCCCCGGCCACGGTGACGTTTCGGTGGACAGCCATTTTTTACTGCCGGTGCTCAAGGCCGACCGAAAGCAGCTTGATGAGTATGAGCTGCTACCCTTCAGGGCGGCCATTGAAAGGGGTGTCATCAGCGTCATGGTGGGGCATCTCGCCGTACCGAAATTGACCGGCAGCATGGAGCCAGCCTCCCTTTCAAAACTCATGGTGACCGATCTGCTCCGCAAAGAGCTGGGTTTTCAGGGGCTGATTATTACCGATGCCCTCAACATGAAGGCGCTCTACAACGGCCAGAACGTGGCCGAGATCTCGGTCAAGGCGGTGCAGGCGGGCAATGATCTGCTGCTCTTCTCTCCTGATCCTGAGCTGACCCACAGCGCTGTGGTCAAGGCGGTCGAAGAGGGGAAGATTCCGATGGAGCAGATTGACAACTCCGTGCGCAGAATCCTTCAGGCAAAGGGGTGGCTGGAGATGGAGAAGCGGAAAGCGGCCGATCTGAAGCAGGTCAAGAGAGAGGTGAGCCCCCCCACGCACCAGCATCTTGCAAGAAGAATAGCATCACGCGCCATCACGCTGGTGAGCGATGCCAACCACCTCCTGCCGCTCAAACCAACCGAGGGGATTGTGAATATTATTGTACAGGACAGAATAAACAATGAGACGGCAAGGAGATATATAAAGCAGCTCGACAAATTTTATACGGTCAACCATATCAGAATCAACCCCGGCACCGACTCGCTTACCTACGCCAACGCCACCGAGCTGTCGAAAATGGCAAAAGCGGTCATTGTAACCTCCTACAGCCAGTCACTGAGCAGCTCCGGCGCCCTGAAACTTTCCGCCCAACAGCAGCAGTTCATTCACTCTCTCGTCGGGATTGTGCCGAAAGAGAGTTCGTTGATACTCCTGTCGCTTGGTACTCCGTATATCATCAACTATTTTCCTGAAATAAGCAGCTACCTCTGCACCTACTCCCCCACTGAAGATTGTGAGGAGTTGGCGGTTGAGGTGTTGCGGGGAGCACTGAAACCTCGGGGAGTTCTGCCAGTGTCGCTGCAGGGGCACTCCCGCTGAACATCATAGCATTATCATCATGGGAAAAACCATTCGGGACGAATCAACCGCAAGCGCCTACTGGGCGGCAGTCAACACCTTCTGTTCACTGCAGGATGTCCACGTCATAGCCGATGCGCCGGTAGGGTGCTACAACCTGGTGGGGGTGGCGGTTATTGACTATACCGATGCAGTACCCTATCTGGAGAACTTTACCCCGACCAGCCTCACGGAAAAGGAGATCGCCTCCTCAGGCAGCTCGGAGATTGTGAGAGAGACCATCGAAAAGCTCCAGGCACCGGGGCGGCAACTGATTCTGGTCTCAAGCGCCGAGAGCGAGATGATCGGCAGCGACCACGAGCGGATGCTGACGATGAAGTACCCCGATGTCCGCTTCTTCCCCTCAAACTCCCTTGGCGAAGATGAGTGGAAGGGACGCAACCGCGCTCTGGTGTGGCTCAATGAGAACTTTGGCGATAAGAGCCCAGCCTCGATAAAGCCTGGCACGGTCTCCATTATCGGCCCCACCTACGGCTGCTTCAACAGCCCCTCGGATCTGGCAGAGATCAAGCGGCTCATTGCAGGAGTGGGAGGAGAGCTGCTGCATGTCTACCCCTTTGAAAGCTCGCTGCACGACATTGCCGACCTGAAAAACTCCGATGTGCTGGTGGTGATGTACCACGAATTTGGCCACGCCCTGGCTGAACAACTTGGCCGCCCGACGCTGCAGGCCCCCTTCGGCATTGGCGAGACCAAAAACTTCATTCTCGACCTTGGCCGCCTGCTGAAGCGGGAGCAGGAGGCAGAGGCTTTTTTGCAGAAGGAGAAACGCACCACCCTCAAGCCGCTCTGGGATCTCTGGCGCGGGCCGCAGGCGGAGTGGTTCCCGACCATCCGGTTCGGTGCCACCGCTGCAAAAACCTACGCCCTCGGCCTTGAAACCTTTCTGGCGGGAGAGATGGGGATGCAGTGCCTCTTCAGCCACGATACCGCCAAAGCCGACAACACCCTCATCCGGGAGGAGATTCAGCAGAAACAGCCGCAGTTCCTCTTCGGCAGAATTGTCGATAAAATCTATCTGGCCGAACTTGACTCGAAAAGCCGATTCATTCCGGCAGGCTTCCCCGGCCCCATCGTGCGTCGTGCGCTCGGCACCCCCTTCATGGGCCACAGCGGAGCCATCTATCTCTTGCAGGAGATTGTGAACTCCCTCTACGACATGCTCTTCAACTTTCTTCCACTCAACCGCCGCACCGCCGTGGAGGAGCCTGCGCAGAAGGTTGCCTGGAGCAGCGAAGCCAATGCCCTGTTGAACGAGATGGTGAAAAAGGCCCCCTTCATCAGCCAGATCTCCTACGGACGGGATCTCAAACGGAAAGCGGAGCTGCTCACGCTGAAACAGGGCAGAGAGTGCGTCACGCCGGAGCTGCTGCAGAGTATCAACTGATTTGGAAGAGTTTGATTTTTTGCGTATCGTCCAAGTCCACATTACGGAACCGGGGAAACCACTCCTGATGAATTTCAGAGAGTGAAACAGCCCCCCCGGCCCGACAGTACTAACGTAAAGAGGCTGCATAGATATTTTCATGGAGAGAGCTTGTACTCTTCCCGTGAAGTGAAACGACAGGAACAAGAATGTCTGACAATCAGGAACCACTGGCTGTAATAGCCCTTACCCTTCCGGACGGGAGTGTTAAAACATTTCCCACCGGCTCAACCGGCAATGACGTTGCGCTCTCAATCGGACGCAAACTTGCCCAGGATGCCCTGGC
>Ga0194060_10000678_pt1 | contig 24666 bp, 16 predicted proteins | sample SepL225m_MetaG_FD_163427 | JGI IMG/M metagenome (GOLD analysis project Ga0194060, IMG submission 163427) | Anoxic zone freshwater microbial communities from boreal shield lake in IISD Experimental Lakes Area, Ontario, Canada - Sep2016-L222-5m | ecosystem: Environmental > Aquatic > Freshwater >... | reverse complement strand
TTCCATCAACTCTGTATTATCATACTAAGAAAATATTAAATAAAAATATCGCGTTTCTGCTTTTCCCATTCTTCTGGGTCAGCTGTGAATATTTATATATGCTGACAGATTTAAGTTTCCCGTGGCTGACGCTTGGTAACGGGCTTACATATTTTAACTTATTTATCCAATGCGCTGATATTGCGGGAGCTTTGGGATTGTCGCTGATAGTTCTTTTTATTAATGTCGGACTTTTCTTTGCTTTTAGAAATTATAAAGAAAAGCGCCGGCTGAATTATTACGGACTCATTTGTGCGGCGTTGCTTTTTATTATCCCGTGCGCTTATGGAATGTTCAGGTTATCTTATTATAAAATTTCAGACAGAACTACGCGTGTCGGACTAATTCAGCCAAATCTTAATCCGTGGGAGAAGTGGAACGGCGGTGATGTCTGGCAATTGACAAAAGAATATCTTGAACTGTCGCAGAAAGCCGTTGACAACGGAGCGAAAATTATCTTCTGGCCTGAGACGGCTCTGCCCGTTTATCTGCGCGATGGAGCGTATCGCAATATCATAGATTCTCTTGATATATTTGTGAGGCGGAATAATGTCAGCCTGATTACAGGTATGCCCGATTTCAGACTTTTTCCTGACAAAGCTTCTGCTCCGCCCGATGCTAAGTATAGCAGGATTACAAATACCTATTATGCTGTATATAATTCAGTTCTTCTTTTCACACCAAATTCTTACCGGCATGATCATTACGGAAAGATGAAACTTGTTCCGTTTGGCGAGCGTGTCCCTTTTGTCGATGCTCTTCCGTTTCTTGGAGAGTTTATTAAATGGAACGTTGGCATATCAGGCTGGAATGTTGGACGCGATACAACGGTATTTAAAATAGCTGGAAATGTAAAATACCGGGGCGAAATTTCCAGACAGGCGGATACAGTTAAAATTAATTCGCTTGTATGTTTTGAATCGGTTTATCCCGACTTTGTTGCAGCGTTTACGCAGAAAGGTGCCCAGCTTATAAGTGTAGTTACTAATGACAGCTGGTACGGCAATTCAAGCGGACCTTATCAACATAAAGAGATTGGTGTATTGAGGGCGGTTGAAAACAGACGGGCTGTAGTGCGCGCAGCCAATGGCGGCATCAGTACTATTATCGACCCCTTCGGGCATACTTTATCCTGTACAAAAATGTACCAAAGAACATACCTGACCGGCGATGTTCCGCTTGAAACAAGGATGACATTCTTTTCAGAGTACCCGCTTCTCATTCCATTGTTTTCCTCGGCCGTTTCTGTTCTGTTAATACTGCTTATTATTCTTCATAAGCTGTACCTGCTGATCAGTTTAAAGAATAAATGGAGATTCTTTTCTATACGATAAGATTAATATTTACTACTGAAAATTCTCAGGAAAATCGCAAATCAGGCGAAAAATAAGGAAATTGAAAACTGAAAATATTTGTTACGGGCTATAAACCTGTAAGTCTGATTTTCCTTATTGCTCATTTTTAACTAATTTTACTTCTGATATTAAATTAATTGGAGGATTTTGATGACTGCTCTTTCAGTCGATAGTATACTGAATTCCTTAAGAAAAGTACAGGACCCCGATCTTCGCAGGGACCTTGTTACGCTTGATATGATTAAAAATATTAAAATAGATGGAAATAATGTTTCGTTTGACGTAGAACTTACAACTCCCGCCTGCCCGTTAAAAGATAAAATTAAGGGAGACTGTATTGAGGCGGTTAAAGCGGACAATCCATCGGCAGGGGATGTAAATATTAATATGACGTCCAGGGTAAGGACTCATTCTGATGCCAAAAAAGAACAAATACTGCCCGGAGTTAAAAATACAATTGCTGTGGCGAGCGGTAAAGGCGGTGTGGGAAAAAGCACTATTGCGGTAAATCTTGCTGTGGCTTTGGCAAAGCAGGGAGCGAAGGTTGGTTTGCTGGACGCGGATATATATGGTCCGAGTATTCCGCTAATGCTTGGCATAAATGCAAAGCCGCAGATATATCAGGAGAATGAAACGTCTAAGATGCTTCCTTTGGAAAACTTTGGTATAAAATTAATGTCAATCGGGTTTATGATTGAAGGTAATACTCCTGTTATATGGCGTGGCCCGATGGCAGGCGGTGCGGTAAAGCAGTTTATGAGTGATGTTAACTGGGGTGAACTGGATTATCTTATATTTGATATGCCTCCTGGAACCGGTGATATTCAGCTTACACTTTGTCAGACTATTCCGCTTACAGGCGCGGTAATCATTACTACTCCGCAGGAAGTTTCGCTTATAGATGCGCGTAAGGGTTTGATGATGTTTTCGAGGGTCGGCGTGCCTCTGCTTGGTATTATAGAGAATATGAGCTATTTCATAGCTCCTGATACAGGGAATAAATATGACATATTCGGGACTGGAGGAGGCGGGAAGCTGGCAGGTGAGACTGGCGTGCCTTTTCTGGGTGAGATGCCGATTGACCCGAGAATCAGAATAGGCGGGGACAAGGGTGTGCCGATTGTTTTTGATATGCCGGACAGCGATTATTCCCGCAGAATAGAAGAAATAGCGCGCAACCTGGCCGCGCAGGTAAGTATTCAGCTTATCAGCAACGTAGCACGCAAGGTGGAAATTATACTGGATGATAATTAAATGCCGGAACAAAGACAGGAGATAATGCAGATGGAAAATACGATAGAAGAAAAAGTGCTGAAGGCATTGGATACGATCAGACCGTATTTACAGGCTGACGGCGGTGATGTTGAGCTGGTCAGAGTAACAACTGAAGGTATTGTGGAAGTAAAGCTTATGGGCGCGTGTGGCTGCTGCCCGATGTCGCAAATGACACTAAGGGCTGGTGTGGAGCGTGCTCTTATACGCGAAGTGCCGGGAATCAGGCGCGTGGAAGCTGTTAAATAGATATTAATATTGTAACTATTCAATTTTTAAAAGAGGAAATAAATGCGAAAAAAAGTAATTGCCGGAAACTGGAAGATGTATAATGATATTCCTGCTTCAGTAAATTTAATTTCAGAATTAAAGAAAGCTCTCAGTAAGGGAGATGTTAAAGCCGATGTTATTGTTTGTCCGCCGTTTACATCACTTGATACTGCAAAAGCACTTATTACAGATTCGGTTATTAAGCTCGGTGCACAGAATATGTACTATGAAGAAAACGGAGCTTACACAGGTGAGATATCAGCCGGAATGCTTAAGAGCGCGGGTTGTGAATATGTGATACTTGGGCATTCAGAGAGAAGAACAATTTTTAAAGAATCAGACGAACTTATTAATAAGAAAGTAAAAAAGGCGTTAGCGTCAGGTCTTAAGCCAATTTTCTGTGTCGGTGAGACGCTGGAAGAAAGGGAAGGCGGAGTTACTAATACGGTTATTAAGATGCAGGTAGTAGCTGGTTTAAGCGGCATAACTGCTGAAGAACTTAAAAGTATTATCGTAGCTTATGAACCGGTATGGGCGATCGGCACAGGCAGGACAGCCACGCCGGAACAGGCTCAGGAAGTACATGAATTTATCAGAGGACTTGTTGGCGGTCTTTATTCAACTGAAGCGTCCGAAGCTCTGGTAATTCAGTACGGCGGTAGTGTTAAACCTGAAAATGCAGAGATACTGCTTTCACAAAAAGATATAGACGGAGCGCTTGTAGGCGGAGCCTGCCTGAAGGCAGACAGCTTCTACGGCATCATTAAGTCGGCTTAAGATCATTGAGATTTCCCTCAGTCAGCAATTACCCGGTTTTGTCAACAAAGCCGGGTAATTGGCCGGCTGGTTTACCCGGTGGCCATGGGTTTAGTCCTAAATATAGGGCAGAAGCCGGCGGTCATGAGCTAAGATATTATTTTATAATATTTTCCGAAAACAATCAGGTGGACGCAGAGTCTCCCAACCCCGTTTTATATTGATTTCCCTTCTTGAATTTCGTATTTTAATTATCATTTTTAAAAATCATTTTTTGTCGGGATATGAGATATAAAAATTGTGTTTCTCTTGTAATTGCCTGTTCAGTCGTATCCGGTCTTTTATTTGGACAAATCAGGATAAATTCACTTCCACACTATGATTTAATCAGTCAGGATTCACTATTCTTTAATAATAGCCATCTCAGAACCGTCATAAGCCTCGATGGTGCTTGGAATGTTTATATACATGGTGTGCGTGATGAGATAAGTTTAACCAGTATCCCATGTAATTTTAAGGGCGAAGAAGATCTGACGTTTGAGAAAGAATTAAAGCTTACCCAACGGCAGATAATGAACAATAAATTTCAGCTCGTTTTCCTTGGGCTGAATTATTCCGCTGAAATCATACTAAATAACCTTGTAATCTATAAGCATCCGGGCGGAGATTTTCCGTTTCGTGTAAGTCTGCCTAATAATCTGCTTAAAACCGGACAAAAAAATGTTCTGGCTGTAAAGGTTTTTTATAAATTACAATCCGATGCTACAGTTCCGGTTAGCCAGAGATTTTTATTCCCTGAGAGCCAGGGCGGGATTTTTCGTGATGTCTATATTCAGACTATGCCGCTAACGCATATTTCAAATTTAGAGTATTCATATAAAATTACCGGAGGCAGGCATATAAACATTGTGATTCAGCCGAAAGTTGAGAATCATACTGCAAATGAAAATGATTCTCTTCAGGATAATACATTTAGTATTAAGACAAGACTAATTTCTCCCAATGGCGAAGATATCTTAGGTTCAGCCCCGGCCGGTTTTAAGCTTCCGGCAAAAAGAGAAAATACGATTACACTTTCATACAACCTGTCAAACATTACCTTGTGGACACCACAGATTCCTTACACGTATTCACTCATGGTTCAGCTATTCAGGGGCGATCAGCTGATTGACGAGATACGCAGGCCTGTCAGTTTTTTTTCTCTTGAAGCCACGCGGGAAAATTTAATGCTAAACGGTATTCCGTATTTACTGAACGGCACGACTTATTATTCCTCCTATGCGGATGACGGTAATATGTCCTCGTTTGAAAAGATGCGCGATGATATTAAAATAATTAAATCAATGGGTTTTAACGCTGTAAGATTTTCCAAAGCCTCTCCGCATCCTTATCTGTTAAGGCTTTGTGAACAGAATGGGTTGCTGGCATTTATCGAGCTGCCGATTAATTCTATTCCGCAGGAGATTATTTCGAATAATGTTTTCATAAATATTGTAAGCAACTACCTGCAACAATTTATTTTATATTACAAGGAATATTCAGCTGTTGCGGCGATTGGTCTGGGTGGATCTTATATCCCGAATTCGGCAGATAATATCTCCTTTTTATCTATGCTTGCTGAAGTTTCGAAGTCCCGGATAAATAAATTAACTTATGCTTCCTTCATCGGCTTCTCAGTCAGCGAAATTAGTAAGCTTGACATGTATGGTATAGAATTTCTTAATAAGCCGGTGGAAGCTTACGTGTCAAAATATGAAACGCTTGAGAACAGTCTTGGTAAGGGACGCGTGTTTATAAGTGAAGCTACGTATGCTACATTCCTTGGCAGCACAAATGGCTATTCAAATCCATTCTCATTTGAAGCACAGGCAAAATATTTTTCCGATTTGATTGATTACACACATAAGAAACAGATCTCGGGATATTTTATCAACTCTGTCTTTGATTACAGAGGAGATTATCCATCGTTCGTAGCGGGTTTTAGTCCTGTCGGGTTATATAGTATAGGTGTACTTGGTGAAGACAGGCAGCAGGAAAGATTAAGTCAGAAGGTGATTTTCTCAAAGTTGCATGATAATGAAGACCTGACGATTCCAATCGGGAGCAAAAAAGATGATTCGCCATTGGTGTTTATGATTTACGGACTGTCGCTTGCGCTGATGACAGGTGTGCTTGTTAACTCGCGCAAGAAATTTCGCGAAGATGCGACAAGAGCGCTACTCAGACCATATAATTTCTTTGCTGATATAAGAGACATGAGGATTCTGTCAGGTTTGCACACAACGATTTTGATGATAATCCTGTCCCTTTGTTCAGCGTTGCTACAGGTTAATCTGCTTTACTACCTCCGTGCAAATGTATTGCTGGAGAAATTAGTTCTTGCATTCGGGAGTCCGGTAATCACAAAGTGTTTTGCATATCTTGCATGGAACCCGGCTGACGCACTTATATGGGTTACGGCGGCATCTGTTTTATTTTTTATAGTGGCATCAATAATCATAAAGATTAGTTCGTTCTTTATCAGGAATAAAGTATTTTTCTCAAGTATTTATTTTATGGTTGTCTGGTCGTTTTTGCCATTGCTGTTACTACTGCCGTTTGGCCTTGTGCTTTATAAAATACTTAACGCTAGTTATATTACAATATATTTATTTATCGCGCTTTCAGTTTTTACGCTCTGGATTTATTACAGGCTGATGAAAGGGATACACGTAATCTTTGATGTAAATTCTGCTCAGGTATATTTTTACAGTCTTACATTTATTATTGTTATTCTTGGCGGAGTGCTTATTTATCTTCAATTGAGCGAGTCGACTATTTATTATATGATCAACGCATTTTATCAGTACAGGTTGATGTAGTTCTCGTCTGTGTTATCTGTCAGTTAATTCATTACTTTTATTCTCGTGATAAAAAAGCTCTGTCAAAGAATTCATTTAAGGAGTTTTGCATAGTTGTATCTTTCTAAATTAGAATTATTTGGGTTCAAATCATTTGCCAATAAGACGGTTGTTAATTTCAACAAGGGAGTAACTTCTATTGTTGGTCCGAACGGTTGCGGCAAAACTAATATAGTAGATGCAATCAGATGGTGTCTTGGCGAGCAGAAGAGCAGTACGCTCAGAAGTGATAAGATGGAGAACGTTATTTTCAATGGCACACAAAAGAAAAAGCCGATGGGGATGGCTGAGGTTTCGCTTTCGCTGATAAATGATAAAGGGTTACTGCCTACTGAATATAATGAAGTTACAATCACGCGCAGAATCTTTCGTTCCGGTGAAAGTGAATATTTATTAAACCGTAATCTTTGCAGACTTAAGGATATTACGAATCTTTTCATGGATACCGGTATGGGCACTAATGCCTATTCGGTAATCGAGCTTAAGATGGTTGAAACTATTTTAAGCAATAAAGCTGAAGAACGCCGCAATATGTTCGAGGAAGCTGCGGGCGTTAATAAATATAAGTTGCGCAGGCGAATTTCCTTAAAGAAACTTGAAGAGGTTAAGAATGACCTTACGAGAGTAAATGATATAGTTTCCGAAGTTGAGAAGCAGGTTAACTCACTTGAGCGCCAGGCGAAGAAGGCTGATAAGTATAATAAAGTTACTTCAGTTTTACGCGGGCAGGAAATTGATCTTGCCGAAAGGGAATATGTTCTCTGGGACAATAAACGTGCAACATATAAAGAGCAGAAGGAAACAGCTTTCACAAAGAAAATTCAGATTGAGTCCGAATTAAGAAGGCTTGAAGATGAATTATCAATTCTCCGCGAAGAGATTACCTCGATTGAAAATGAACTCAGGATAAAGAGAATAGATATCTCAGTTCAGACCGAAAAAATACACGCCATAGAAAACAGCATTTCAGTATCAGAAGAAAGAAGAAAGTCTCTCGAACGCAATCTTGTACGTTACAGGCAGGAATTAGAAGAGTTGCATCTGCAGTTTGAAGATACTGAAAACAATATTTTTGAAAGTGCTGAAAAGATTAGTTTAATCGGCACGGCTATTAAGCTTAAAGAAACAAAGATAGAAGCAACGATTACCGAGATTGAGGAAAAAAATAAATTCCTTGAAGAAAAGCGCTCTCTTCGCAAAATTCACAGCGATTCTATTTTTGAAAAATTCAAAGATGTAACTCAAAAAGAAAATGAACTTTCCAATCTGGATAAAGCTCTGTCCACGATTGATTCAAATATAGAGAAGCTTGAAAAAAAAATCGTAACTACGGCTGACTCGCTTGCAAAGACCATTTGCTATCTTGAAGAACTTGGGCAGAAAAAGGGAGAAACTGAAAAAGAGCTTACCCGGTCCGAAGAATTATATGAAAAAAAAGAGACAGAAAAGAAAGAACTTGAAAAAGAACTTGCCTCGCTGAAGGATAAAGAACTTGAAGAGCGCGGAATACTTAATGCGCTAAACGATAAGATTGATTTTATCCGGAGTCTTATTAATAATCTTGAAGGCGTTTCAAAGGGTGCCAGGGCTTTAATGGAAAGCGATAGCTGGACGGATAAAGAAAAGATGTTCCTTGCCGATGTTGGTAATGCAGAGGAAGATTACAGGCTTGCTCTTGAAGGGGCACTTAGGAATATATTAAACAGTCTTCTAATAGAATCGCTTTCCGATCTGCAAAAAGCAGTTGATTACTTAAGGTCGAATGATCTTGGCAAAGCTTCATTTTATGTAATAGGGCTGAATGCCGGGAGAAAAAGGACTATACTGGATAAGTGGATTGATTACAGGAATAAGAAAAGTATTAATGAAATAGAAAAAGAGACTGAGTTTATTGGCTGGGCAGAATCATTTATTCAGACAAATGACAAGTGGCAGCCGTTCTTCAAAGAAATTCTATATAAGATTGCCGTTACAAAGGACCTTGACGCAGCTTTCGAGCTTAGCAGGAAATATCCCGATTTTAGTTTCACCACTTTAAATGGTGATTTCCTTGATAAGAAGGGTTTTGTTGATGCAGGTTCGGCTTCAAAGCTTAATGAAACATTATTCGGACGCAGACGGTTGCTTGATAATCTGAGAGATGAACTTCCAAAGTATGAAGGTAATCTTCAAAAACTTAAAAGTGTAATTGAATATACTGAGAAATTAATTAATGAAATTAATCTTAAATATCTTTCAGAGCAGAACAGAATTTTAATTAATGATTTTGCAAATATTGAAAAGCAGATGGCACAGTTTGAGTTTGAAAGGAAAAGAGCCTCTGATGAAACAGATAAAATAAAGAATGAGATTAGTGAGTCGCTACATAATTCTAATCAACTGAAAGAGCAGGAAAATATTCTTTCAATTGACCTGAAGACAGAGCATGGGGAAAAGCAAAAAGCAGATGAATTACTGAAAGAACTGGAGAGTGAAGTAAAGCTTGCTGTACAAGAATATAACACTTCGATTACAGGGCAGAACCAGATAAAGCTGGAATTAGAAAGGCAGATTGGCGAGCGGAAAAATCTTGAGAACAGTATCGTGCGCGCGGAGACATTTAAAGAATCTATAAACAGGACCGCCCTAAAACGGGAGTTTGATATATCGACAAGCTCCGCAGAGATAGTTTCTTTAAATGAAACTATAGAGGATAAGTTGCTCGACCTTGATGAACTTAAGTCCATAAGGAAAAAACTTGCTACTGTTGAAAGTGAAATCGATCAGAGGCTCAGGATTGTTCGCTCGCAGGCGCTTGAGCTTGAGAAAAAAATACAGGAAAACCGCAAAGAGCGTGACCGGGTAAGTGATGCGATTCATTCGGCTGATATAAAGAATAATGAGATCAATCTTAAGATTGATAATCTCATGATGCAGATAAAGGAGAACTATTCAGTTACTCTTGAACTGAAAGAATTCGATAACCTTGAGATGTTTGATTTTACCGAAAGAACAAATGAAGTTCATTCATTAAAGCAACAACTTAAGATCCTTGGTCCTATAAATCTTCTTGCTTATTCAGAGTATGAAGAAGAAAAGGAGAGACTGGACTTTTTACATAAGCAACGCGGGGATCTTATTGAGTCAGAGAAATATCTGATCAGGACAATAGAGGAAATCAATCTGAATGCGCAGAATCTTTTTATGGAGACGTTTAGTCAGATAAGAGATAACTTTGTCAAAATATTTCGTAATCTGTTTAACCCTGGCGATGAAGCTGATTTGAAGATCGAAGAGGGAGTTGATCCGCTTGAAGCCAGGATTGAGATAATAGCAAAGCCTAAGGGTAAAAGACCGACATCTATAGAATTACTCTCAGGAGGAGAAAAGACACTAACGGCAACAGCATTGCTTTTTGCAATTTATCTGGTTAAACCGAGTCCTTTCTGTATTCTTGATGAGGTTGATGCTCCGCTCGATGATGCGAATATTGACCGCTTTACCAGGATTATTAAGGAGTTCAGCACAGGTACACAGTTCATAATTGTTACACATAACAAGCGCACAATGGAATCAGCTGAGACACTTTACGGAGTAACGATTCAGGAAGAAGGGATTTCAAAATTGGTTAGTGTCAGATTTAATGATGATTTTGGCGCTTTCCTTAAATAAGATTTTTATAACAGTTTTTTAATCGAGACAGAAAGTTGAGCAGATACAGGGTAGCAAAAATCGTTGTGTTTTTGCTTTTTATAATAAATTCATATCTTAATGCTCAGTGGAATAATAACCCTCAGGCGAATAAGATACTAGTAACTGGTACAAAGAAACCTCTTAATATATCAACGACAGTTGACAATAATGGCGGCGGTTTTATATTTTGGGAAGATAAGACCGATTCGATTAATTCCAATATTTACTTTCAGCATTTTACTGAAGATGGTATGATAGATTTTCGTGCTGATGGAAAACAGATAAGTAAAAGATTAACGCATAAAAATTCTGCTATATCATGTGCATCTTCTCAACTGACAAGTGTAGTTATTTATAAGGATTATGGGAATAATAAGAGCGGTGATTTATATGTTCAGAAGGTATCTAACCGCGGCGATTTACTTTGGACTGATAACGGAAAGAAAATAACTGATTTCAATGGCGATGCAATTGATCCTTCAATAGCATCGGATTTTAAGGGGAATATTTTTGTCAGCTATATTTACAGGGATTATAATACTCCGGCTAACTATCATCTATATGTGCAAAAATTAAAAACATCCGGAGATGCTTCCTATAAGGATAACGGGTTGCTTGTTATTCAGTCGAGCAGGATTAAATCGCGTCCAAAGTTAACTGTGGATAGTAAAGGGGGCGCGTATATTTTCTGGGTTGAATCAAATGAAGGCAAAGCTCGTCTTAATGCTCAGCATATTGATTCAACAGGCAGATTAAGCTGGGGAACTAAACCAATTTCAGTCTCTGGTTTGGCTGATAATGTTTTGGGTTATACAGTACAGACAATTGCCGGGGATCAGGCTTATGTAACTTGGGAAGTAAAGAAAACAAATAAGGATATTTATCAGCAACTGATATCAATAGATGGAAGATCCTTGTGGTCGCGCGATGGCAAAAGAGTTACTAATCAATATGGTAGCCAGACTTACCCGCAGGCAATATATACAGACTCAACAATAATTTTAAGCTGGATTAATGAAGCCTCTGGCGATAAGGACATTTATATACAGAAGTTTAATATGCGCGGTGAACCTCTATGGGCTAAGGATGGCATACCGGTAATTAAAATGAACGGAAACCAGTTGAGCCAGCGCCTTATCCCTGATTATTATGGCGGAACAATTATTTCGTGGATAGATATGCGTGTAAAGGCTCAGAAGGGAACTATATTTGCACAGAGATTAAATAAAGAAGGCAACAGACTCTGGGATACCACCGGAATTGAACTGGCTGCCAATATAAATTCAGAAAAGAGTTATTTATCGTTACTACCCAATAAGATTAATGGTGCGGTTGCAATATTTAAGGAAAACCGGGCGAACAAAAATAATTTATACGGACAGAGAATACTTGGCAATGGACGGTTCAATTTTGACATACTTGGCTTTAAGGCAATTGTTGATAATAATTTAGTAAAACTTTCATGGCAGACTAATAATGAATCTGAAAATAAAGGATTTTATGTAGAGCGTATTAATATTGATACAAACTGGCAACAGGTAAAATTTGTCCCTGGCAAAAACCTGAAGGGATATAACAGCTATAACTTTTCAGAAAGTCTGCCGGCGAAAGGGGTGGTTTTTTACAGACTGATTCAGGTGGATAGCGATGGCAATGTTCAGCGTTCTAATATTGTTAGGCTGGATAATATAAATCTTAATTCAAGTAACTTTATACTTGTACAGAATTATCCCAATCCGTTTTCAGACTCAACTATAATAAAATATTTTCTGCCCGAAAAATGCAGGGTTGTTCTCGAAATTTACAATGATAAAATAGAAACTATTAAGGTCGCCGTTGATGAGGTACAGAACAGAGGAGAATATTCAATCCCTTTTAGTGTAGAAAAGAGTAGCGGAAAATTAAAGAGTGGCGTTTATTTTTACAGACTAAAGGCGGGCGATTTTGTGGACGTTAAGAAAATGGTTATTGTCAGATAGACTGAACGTATGACAGAATTGAACGAAAGAAATTTTAAGGTATTTATTGATTTTGATGGAACTATTACAACGCAGGATGCAGGCGAAGCTTTTGTCAACACATTCGGCGAACCGGTAAAAGTAAGGGAAATAATTGAGAGGTGGATGAATAATGAAATTACATCTCCGCAATCTTGGTATCTGATGTTTGATACTATTAAAGATCTCAATTTGACTGAATTTGAGAGATTTATAAATACAATTTCGATAGACTCCGCATTCAAATCGTTTGCTTTATATTGTAATCAATATCATTATGAGATAAGGGTTTTGAGCGATGGTTTTGACTTTTATATAAAAAATATTTTAAAGCGCGAAGAATTAGACTATCTTGAAGTATATTGCAATAGAGCCGTTGTCAGTCAGGAGAAAAGAATTATTCCGCAGTTTCCATACGGAGATGAGGAATGTAAATTTTGTGGCAACTGCAAACGCAATCATATATTGGTAAACAGCAACGATGAGGATTACAGTATCTATATCGGAGACGGATATTCGGATAAATGCCCTGTTCAGTTTTGTGATTTTGTTTTTGCCAAGGGGGATTTGCTCAGGTATTGTGAAATAAATAGAATTACTTATTTCCCATTCAAAGATTTTAATGATGTAACCCGGCGTCTGGAAGAGTTAAGATTAAAAAAGTGGCTGAAGAAAAAGCATCAGGCGGAACTTAAAAGGCGGGAAATTTACAGACAGGGGTAGGCGGAAATGTTCATGCAGTATTTTATTTGAGAATTGTTTAATTGTAGATAAGCTGGAAGTGTGGCTGATATTCAATCAAAGATATTTAAGTACAGAAATTATACACCTGTAATATTTACAGGAGTTTTTCTGCTTTACAGATATCCGAATATCTGGAGTCTGCTGACTGGTTTTGTTATTGTTACTGCAGGGTTATTGCTTAGAATATGGGGCGCGGGATATAATAATACGACAAATAAATCAGACGGGACTGAGCAGAAATATTTTATAATCAGCGGACCTTTTTCATATATAAGAAATCCTTTATATGCAGGCAATATTCTGATATATAACGGACTCGGGGTTATGTCGTTTGCTTTATTCCCATATTTGACTTTGTTTACCTTTACCTTCTTTTGTTTGCAGTACAGGTTTATTATTAAAGGCGAAGATGTGCAATTATTAAAGGAATATGGAAAAGACTTTGAGAAGTATAAATCCTCAGTCGCGGGTTTATTTCCAAAGCTTAACGCTTATAAGGATGATAAAATATCACGGGCTGTTTTTAGTTTTAAGTCCGGAATCGAGAGCGAGCGCAAAACGATTCAGGCTATTGGTCTGATGGAAGTTACGTTATTTGTAATATGGTTTATAGGGAGATATTGAAAAAAGAGCTGATGATAATTGCCGGCGAAGCCTCAGGGGATTTACATGGAGCTTCGCTGATTAAGGAACTGAAAAAGAAAGACCCTGATGTTTTAGTATGTGGCATCGGCGGGAGCAGGATGCAGGCAACCGGGATGGAACTTCTTTTCCATATTAATCAGATGGCTTTTCTTGGGTTTGTTGAAGTAATAAAGCATCTGCCTTTTATAAAGAAAGTTCAGATATCTTTGCTTGAGGAAGTTAAGAAAAGAAATATCGGTATAGTCGTTCTTATTGATTATCCCGGCTTCAATCTGAGTATTGCCGGAAAGCTTAAAGAGTGTGGTATAAAAATCATCTATTACATTTCGCCACAGGTCTGGGCATGGGGGCGCAGGAGAGTAAATAAAATAAAGCGTCTCGTTGATAAGATGATAGTGATACTGCCTTTTGAAGAGAAGTTTTTTCGTCAGGCGGGAATTGATGTGGAGTATGTCGGGCATCCGTTGCTGGAACAAATAAAGTATTATAATTATCTAAGTAGGGATGACTTCTTTGACAAGTTTTCACTTGATAAGAATAAAGAGATACTGTTGCTTTTGCCGGGAAGCAGGATGCAGGAAATAAAGAGAATATTTCCTGAAAGTATTTTAGCCGCAGGGAAGATTGCCGGGGAATTTAATATGCAGGTTGTGGTCGCATGTTCTTCTGATATTGATGAAATAGTTTTCAGAGAGCAGACTGACACGGTTGATTTTAAGATTATTAAGGATCATACTTATGATCTTCTGAAACATGCTAAGTTTGGTATCATTAAATCAGGTACGTCAACGCTTGAAGCTGCGCTTTCGGGACTGCCGATGGTAGTTGTTTATGCTACTAATCAGCTGACATATATGATTGGAAAGATGCTTATAAAGATTGATATGATAGGACTGGTTAATATTGTAGCGGGCGAGAAAATAGTCAGGGAATTGATTCAGAAGGATGTAAATGAAAAATGTATCTATGAAGTGTGCAGGTCAATACTTTCAGATGTACCGAAGTATCAGGAAATAAAATGCAGGCTTGAAAACCTGTATAAATCTCTGGGGGAGCTTGGTGCATCGAAAAGAAGTGCTGAGATTATTCATTTATTTTTGACAGGTTCTGGTTAACTATTTCTTTTGTATTCAGAGAGGAGCATTCTTTGAAATTCTGCAGGGAAAGAGATTTGCGACAATCATAAATTTAGTCAGGCAATGGATTATAATTTCGGGCGATGAGAAATGACGGCAGACAATGGGATATCTCAGAAAGAAAAGCAAAATAGACTAACCACCATTAAGGTTCCATGGTATCGGTTCAAAAACATGGGGAGATTCATAGTCTTACTCATTTTTTAATCGATTCTGATTAAGAAAATCTACAGTATTATGGATATTAAAAAGTACAAACGGGAAATATTAAGGTTAGCCGGCAATATGCTTCTGCATAAGGCAATCACAGCGTTATGCAGGACGCTGAGTATTAATATCAAAAATGAAGAAGCTGTTAGGAAACTCGCGGAAGAAAATAAAAACTATGTGCTTGCTTTCTGGCATGGTACGATGCTCGTCCCGTGGTATATAAACCGGGGACTGAAATTTACTGCTCTTGTAAGCAGGAGTAAGGACGGTGCGTTGCTTGATAAGATTCTTAATAAATGGGATTACCAGGTTGTACGCGGTTCAAGTCATACAGGGGGGAGTGTTGCGTTAGGGATGCTGGTCGATTATGCGAGGGATGAAAAAACTGTGGTTATTACTCCCGATGGTCCGCGCGGACCAAAGCATAAGCTCAAAGCCGGAGCCGTTATTACAGCCAGGCGTGCTAATGTTCCTTTAGTTTTGCTTGGCGTTGGCTATAATAAGAAGAGAAATCTTAACAGCTGGGACAGGTTCGAGATACCAAAATTTTTCAGTAAAGTTAACCTGATATTTTCTGATCCTATTTATGTAAGTGCTGATTTGTCATTTGAAGATACATCTAAGATAATCGGAGAATGCGAATTGAAATTGAATGAATTACAAACAGAGGCTGATTGTTTTAATGTTATTTCTTAGGATCATATTATTTCCCTTTACACCTGTTTACAGGATTATTGTCCGGGTCAGGAATTATCTGTTTAACCGCGGGATATTCAAATCGGAGAAGGCAGGGGCGATAGTTATTTCAATTGGCAATATTACGGTTGGCGGAACAGGAAAGACTCCGGCGGTAAATTTTATAGCCGGCATATTAAAAAATGCGAACAAGAAAGTCGGAGTTTTAAGCCGTGGCTACGGGCGCAGTTCAAAAGGCTATAAACTTATTTCTGACGGCGAGGAAATTAAGTCAACTGTCAGCGCTTCGGGTGATGAGATATTTCTTACAGCCCTTGAATGTAAAGTTCCGGCGGCGGTTTGTGAAAGAAGAGTTGAAGGTGCCATCAGATTTCTTAATGACGTTAAGCTTGAAATAATAGTACTGGACGATGCGTTTCAGCACAGATGGATTAACCGTGATTTAGATATTCTTGTATTCGACCAGAACTTTTTAAGCAAGAGCGGTGGGATGGATCAGAATTTATTGCCGGTCGGATTAATGAGGGAACCTTTTAAATCAATTGAAAGAGCAGACGCGGTTATTATTAACAGAAAATTCTCGGACATAACGTTCCTGCCACTGCCTTTAAAGCCTTACTTCGAAGGCAGAAAAATTTTTAACGCATACTATAAGGTGGCTGGTTTTTATGATTTGAGGAATAATCAGTTATATAATTTATGCGACTTCAAGGGGCAGAAAAGTCTTGTGGTTTCAGGAATAGCAGCGCCGAAATCTTTTTTGAATATCCTTGAGGCAAATAATATCAGCGTTGAAAATCAACTGTTCTTCATAGACCATAAAAAATATATAATGAAAGATATTCAGTTGATACGAAAGAAGTTTTATGCAACAAACTCACATTCGGTAATTACTACACAAAAGGATGCTTTAAAGCTCATGGAGTTTGGTAAAGAGCTTGATGACATAGATATTTATTATCTCAAGATAGAAATGGAAATGGACAGCAGGGAAGAGTTTGAACAGTTTATTTTGAAAACGGCAAATTCGAAACAGGCTTAATAAATGCGTATGAATGTATGCTCTTATGCCACAACAAGAAATTATTCATTGATGACATGGAACAAAAGCTAAGTCATCAAATAAATATAAACAAACAAATAATCTTAAATAATTTCAGATTATACAATTAACACAAATGGAGGAGAATTAATGACCCCTAAGAACCCGAAATATGTTTATTTCTTCGGCGCAAACAAAGCTGAAGGAAAAGCAGAAATGAAAAACCTTCTGGGTGGGAAAGGTGCAAACCTTGCAGAAATGGTAAACATCGGTTTACCGGTACCTGCCGGTTTCACTATCACAACAGAAGTCTGCACTTATTATTATGATAACAACCAAAAGTATCCTAAGGAATTAGAAAAGCAGGCGCTTGATTCACTTAAGAAAGTCGAAAAAGAAATGGGTGCAAAGTTTGGAGATGCTAAAAACCCATTGCTTGTTTCTGTAAGAAGTGGAGCCAGAGCTTCAATGCCTGGTATGATGGATACCATCTTAAACCTCGGCTTAAACGATGTTACGGTAGAAGGCATGATTGCCAAAACTAACAATCCACGATTTGTATATGATTCTTACAGAAGATTTGTACAGATGTACGGGGACGTAGTATTAGGTTTAAAGCCGGTTGACAAACATGAAATAGATCCTTTCGAACTTATCATCGAAAAGAAAAAGCATGATAACAACATCGAAAAGGATACAGACCTTACGGCAGAGCATCTGAAAGAACTGGTACAGGAATTCAAAGATGCAATTTTGGAAAAGACAGGCAGTGAATTCCCTGATGATCCAATGGAACAGATGTGGGGAGCTGTTGGAGCTGTATTTGGTTCATGGATGAACGAAAGAGCTAATGTTTACAGAAAGCTTAACGACATTCCTTCCAGCTGGGGAACTGCGGTTAACGTTCAGTCAATGGTATTTGGAAACATGGGCGAAGATTCAGGTACCGGTGTTGCATTTACAAGAGATGCTGCAAGCGGTGAAAACATATTCTACGGTGAATACTTGTTCAACGCTCAGGGCGAAGATGTAGTTGCCGGTGTTCGTACTCCGCTTCCTATTTCCGATCTTAAGAAACAAAGTCCAAAAATTTACAAGCAGCTTGATGATATTCGCCACAAACTGGAAAATCATTACAAGGATATGCTTGATGTAGAATTTACTATTCAGCAGGGCAAGCTTTGGATGCTTCAATGCCGCGTTGGTAAGAGAACCGGTTTTGCTGCAATCAGGATAGCTGTTGATATGGTAAGAGGGGAACTGATTTCTAAAGAAGAAGCCTTAATGAGAATTGATCCTGAACAGCTTAACCAGTTACTCCGCCCGATATTCGATTTAACTGAAAAGAAGAAAGCTATTGATGCCGGCAAGTTGTTGGCTAAGGGTTTGAACGCCGGCCCTGGCGCTGCTTCCGGTATTGTTGTTTTTAGTGCTGAAGAAGCTGAAGAAGAAGCCGCGAAGGGAGAGAAAGTTATACTTGTCAGAATTGAAACATCACCTGAAGATATTAAAGGTATGAACGCTGCTGTTGGTATTCTTACAGCTCGTGGCGGTATGACTTCACACGCTGCTCTCGTTGCCCGCCAGATGGGTAAAGTCTGTGTTGCCGGCTGCGGTACACTTTTAATAAACTATAATGAAGGCACAATAAAAATAGCTGGTAAAGATGGCGTTGTGGTAAACAGAGGCGAATATATTTCAATCGATGGTTCGACTGGCGAAGTTCTCGTAGGCAAACTCGAAACAAAGCCAAGCGAAGTTGTCCAGGTATTGATTACCAAGACAATGAAAGCCAAAGATTCAAAAGTATTCAAAACTTACAATGATCTTATGACCTGGGCAGACCAGATCAGACAATTAAGAGTAAGAACTAATGCTGACCAGCCGGATCAGGCTGAAAATGCAATTGCTTTCGGAGCTGAAGGTATCGGGTTATGCCGTACAGAACATATGTTCTTTGGCGAAGGCAGAATTCTTGCCGTTAGAGAAATGATACTTGCTGAAACTTTGGAAGAAAGAAAAGCGGCTCTTGCAAAATTACTTCCTTACCAGAGAGATGACTTTAGAGGAATATTCCTGGCAATGGGCGAAAAGCCAACTACTATCCGCACGCTTGACCCGCCGCTCCATGAGTTCCTGCCTCACGAAGAAAATGAGATAAAGGAAGTTGCCGATTCACTTAACATTTCAGTAGAAAAAGTAAAAGCGAAGATTGATTCATTACATGAATTTAATCCAATGCTTGGTTTCCGCGGTTGTCGTCTTGGTATTTCATATCCTGAAATAACAGAAATGCAGGCGCGTGCTATCTTTGAAGCTGCGTGCGAAGTAGCTAAGAAGAAAGTAAAAGTAAAACCTGAAATTATGATTCCTCTTGTAAGCACAGTCGAAGAGCTGAAGCTTCAGGAAGCTATCGTAAGAAGAGTAGCTACTGATGTATTTAATGAACAAGGCATTAAGGTTAACTATCTCGTTGGAACAATGATAGAACTTCCAAGAGCTGCTTTAACCGCTGATAAGATTGCTCAGGTAGCTGAGTTCTTCAGTTTCGGTACAAACGACTTAACGCAGACAACTTTCGGTCTTTCAAGAGATGATGCCGGTAAATTCCTGCCTCTTTATGTTGACAGAGAAATCCTCCCGAACGATCCTTTCGTTTCAATTGATATTGAAGGCGTTGGACAACTGGTTGAAATCGGTACACAGAGAGGTCGTTCAGTAAGACCTGATCTTAAGGTTGGTATCTGCGGCGAACATGGAGGTGAACCTGCTTCGGTTGAATTCTGTCACAGGACCGGATTAAACTATGTAAGTTGTTCGCCTTTCAGAGTTCCTATTGCAAGACTTGCAGCTGCAAGGGCAGTAATCAAAGAAGGTAAGGCTGTTGCTGAGAAGAAAGTCGCTAAAGCGATTAAGGCTCCGGTAACCGTGAAGAAGACAACTACTAAAAAAACAGCTCCTAAGAAAGCTACAAATAAAAAATAAAAAATACATATAGAGCAGTAGGTCGTAACTTACTGCTCTGTTATATCTGGTTAAATACAAGATAGTAAGGAGATTTTATGAAGCTATCGGACTTTAAATACAATTTACCTAAGACAAGTATTGCTAAGTTTCCTGCGGAACCAAGAGACAGCTCAAAATTGATGGTCCTGAATAGAGCCACGCAGACTATCGAGAACAAAACCTTTAGTGATGTAATTGATTACATGGACAAAGGCGATGTTCTGGTTGTTAACGAGACGAAAGTTATCCAGGCAAGACTCTTTGGCCAAAAGGAAAGAACGAACGCTATGATAGAAGTATTTCTTCTGAGAGAACTCAATAAGGAAGACTGTATCTGGGACGTAATCGTAGATCCTGCCCGTAAGGTACGAATCGGTAATAGAATTTATTTTAACGATAAACTCTGGTGCGAAGTAATTGATAATACTACATCAAGAGGCAGAACAGTACGCTTTAACCAGCCGGGAAATATCTTCAAAGCCGTTGATAAAATAGGTCAGACTCCGCTTCCGCCTTATCTAAAAAGAGATGTTGTCCCGGAGGATAAAGATAACTATCAGACAGTCTTTGCCAGGGTGGACGGCTCCGTTGCTGCTCCTACGGCAGGTCTTCATTTTACCACTGAACTTATGGATAAGATAAAGAAAAAAGGCGTAAAGCTTGCCCCTGTTATTTTACATATCGGCTTAGGTACGTTCCGCCCTGTTGAGGTTGAAGATTTGACAAAGCATAAGATGGATTCCGAATACTTTGAAGTACCTCCCGCTACTGCCGAGATAATAAACAAAGCACAAAACAACAGACATAAAATAATTGTCGTTGGTACCAGTTCTGCAAGGGCAATTGAAAGCAGCGTTATGTCTGAAGGAATGGTTAAACCTAACCACGGCTGGACAGATAAGTTTATTTTCCCGCCCCATGAATTCAGGGTTGTGCAGAAACTTATTACCAATTTTCACATGCCGGAGTCCACGCTGATTATGCTTGCGGCTGCTTTTGCTGATTATGATCTGCTTATGAAAGCTTATAAGAAAGCGCTCAGGGAAGACTACCGCTTCCTCAGTTATGGCGATGTAATGCTGATTATATGAGAACTTTTGTTATTATTCCTGCAGGGGGAACCGGTACGAGATGTGGCGGGACTTTGCCAAAGCAGTATGTAAAGATTAACGGCAAAGAAATTATCGCATATACGCTGGATATTTTCCAGCAGAACCCGCTGGTTGATGATATCATCATCGCGGCGCGGGATGAATTCAGATGCCTGATAGATGAACTTGCGGTTAAATATAATTTCGGCAAACTAAAGAAAATAGTACAGGGCGGTAAAGAACGGCAGGACTCTGTATATAACGCTCTGTCTTCTGTCTCTGCTGATAATGATGATCTGGCAGTTGTTCACGATGTAGCCCGCCCGTTGCTCAGCCAGGAATTACTTACTGAAGCAATACTGACAGCCAGGGATGTCGATAATGTACTTGTCGCTCTTAAAGCCCGCGATACGTTAGTTAAAGGCGATGGGTTTATTGATTCTTATCTGGATAGAGAAAACGTTTTTTATGCCCAGACTCCGCAGATATTTAAGTATCATATTCTTAAAGAAGCAATGGATAAAGCTTATTCAGATAACTTCATCGGTACAGATGAATCTATGCTTGTCGCAAGAGCCGGGTATAAGGTTAAATTAGTTGAAGGTTCCATCCTGAATTTCAAGGTTACTACAAAGACAGATATAGATATTCTGCAAAGTATCTGGCAAAACAAATAAATATAATCATGGAGCAGTGCTCGTGCAGTCTTCCTGAAGTCTCTTCTTTAAGATTTTTGATATGAAAGACTTGTAACTGCTCCTGATTTATTTCCCTCCTCTCCGTAAGTTCAAAACGGGAATTATCCATTGTTTATTTTACCTGCAGATGTTTTATTAAAATGTCATAGTGTTATATTTGTACTGGCATTTCGGTTTAATACAGTATGCCGGTCTTTATAAAAGGGATACAAAATATTTTAATAATAATGAAAAGCTGCCTGCACTGGATGCAGACATATCGTTTTTTTTTATTTATATCCCTGCATCTCGGGATTATTCAATGGTAAAACAGGATTTATTAATGGAAAGAGCGGGAAAAGTATTAAAAGATATATTCGGATATGACAGCTTCAGACCTTTGCAGTCAGAAATTATTGAGAATGCGCTACGGAGGAAAGATTCTCTGGTTATTATGCCAACCGGAGGAGGCAAGTCTGTATGTTACCAGATTCCGGCTCTTATTTTTGACGGGCTGACTATTGTTATCTCTCCGTTAATCTCGCTTATGAAAGATCAGGTTTATCAGCTTCGGGAACTTGGCATTGATGCGGTTATGCTTAACAGTTCGATTAATATTGCAGAATATAATAGAAATTTCAACAGCGTAAAGGAAAGCAGGGTCAAACTGCTTTACCTTGCTCCGGAATCCCTCTTTAAAGACGATATACAGCAGCTTCTCAGCGAGACCCGCCTGGATTTGATAACTATTGACGAGGCGCATTGTATCTCCGAATGGGGGCATGATTTCAGACCGGAATATCGTCAGCTTGGTTCGTTCAGGAAGAAATTTCCTGAGGCTGTATGTATGGCTCTTACCGCTACGGCAACGCCGAGAGTCCAGGCGGATATATTAAAGAGCCTTAATATTCCTGAAGCGTTAAAATATCTTGCCAGCTTTAACCGCGATAATCTTTTCCTTCAGGTTATACCAAAGACAGATTCTTTCCGCCAGACCGTTGGCTTTCTAAGTGGCTTTAAGGAGCAGTCGGGTATAATTTACTGCTTCTCAAGGAAACAGGTCGATACACTTGCCGAAGAGCTTACCCGGCTTGGGTTATCCGTAAAACCATATCATGCCGGATTAAATGATGAGCAACGGGCACGCAATCAGGAAATGTTTGTAAAAGATGAAGTTCAGATTATCGTTGCCACCATTGCTTTCGGCATGGGCATAAATAAATCTAACGTCCGGTTCGTTATTCATTACGATCTGCCCAAAAACATCGAGTCTTATTACCAGGAAATAGGGCGTTCCGGCCGCGATGGCCTGCGTGCGGATTGTTTGCTACTCTATAGTTATTCGGACGTGGCAAAAATAAATTATTTTATAAATCAGAAAGAAGATCAGGAACGCGCGGTGGCCAGGGCGCATCTGGAAGCTATCGTCCGCTATGCGGAAAGCAGTGACTGCCGCAGAGTTCCGCTGATAAGATATTTTGGCGAAGATTATCAGGAAGAGTATTGCGGTATGTGCGACAGTTGTCTTTCGGATAAGAAAAACCTGGCAGATGTTACCGTGGCCGCTCAGAAGTTCATGTCTGCCGTTAAAAGGACCGGCGAAATCTTCGGCGCTAATTATATTATCGATGTGCTGATGGGTGCGGAGCTGGAGAAGATATTCAGTTTTAATCATCAGAATCTTTCCGTTTACGGCATAGGACGCGAACTAAGCAGAAAGCAGTGGCAAAAATTATCGCGCCAGTTGATTACAGGGAAGTATTTGTATAAGGGAATTGAGTACGGCAGCTTAAAACTCTCCCCAAATGCCTATAATGTCCTGCTAAAAAATGAAAAGGTCTTTGCAGATATAACAGATCATGAGATTAGCCTTAAAGGTGCAAGGCAGGAGAAGCTGACAGAGCAAAATATTGACCAGGAGCTTTTTGAAATCCTCAGACAGAAGAGAAAACAGATAGCCGATAAGTCCGGTCTGCCTCCTTATATGGTTTTTTCCGACAAGGCGCTTACTCAGATGGCTGCGGCCTATCCTTCGAATAAAGAAGAGCTTTTAACAGTACAGGGGGTTGGCAGCCGGAAGATCGAAACTTACGGAAAGATATTCCTCGATATTATTAATGATTATTGCGAAAAGAAAAACATCACGAGGGTGCGCCCGGCCGCTAACAGAGTAACTCACGTATCTGCAAAGCCGGTCTTTTCTGGTTCGGGAGCCGGTAAGCCCAGACACGTTATTGTAGGCGAAGCCTGTAATAACGGCAGTTCAATATCGCAGCTGATGGAGATGTATAACGTAAAACCCGACACAATACTGTCCCACCTTGAGAAATATATAAGCGAAGGTAATTCTATACGACCGGAAGGCATACAGGAGTTCCTTGACTGTGATGAAGACACTAAACGCAAAGTGTTTGACGCATTTGACTATGAAGGCGCAGAAAGACTATCCCCTGTCTTTGAAAAATTGTCGGGTGAGATAAATTATGAAAAACTGAAAGCTTTCAGACTCCTTTACTATATACTGAAGCCATAATTACCCGTATAATTCCCTTTTTGAAGCAAATACACCTCCGAGTTTGCCTGAAAAATGATTTTTGAAGTGAATCCACTTTTGGTTTTGCCCTAAAAATGATTTTTGAAGTGAATCCACTTTTGGTTTTGCCCTGAAAAAGATTTTTGAAGCGAATCTACTTTTGGTTTTGCCCTGAAAAAGATTTTTGAAGCGAATCCACTTTTGGTTTTGCCCTGAAAAAGATTTTTGAAGCGAATCCACTTTTGGTTTTGCCCTGAAAAAGATTTTTGAAGTGAATCCACTTTTGGTTTTGCCCTGAAAAAGATTTTTGAAGTGAATCCACTTTTGGTTTTGCCCTGAAAAAGATTTTTGAAGCGAATCTACTTTTGGTTTTGCTCTGAAAAAGATTTTTGAAGTGAATCCACTTTTGGTTTTGCTCTGAAAAAGATTTTTAGAGTGAATCCACTTTTGGTTTTGCCCTGAAAAAGATTTTTGAAGTGAATCTACTTCCGGCCTTACTTCAAAAATGATTTTTAAGGTGAATCTGCTTTTGGTTTTGCTTAATAACAGGTTTTTCAGGGGTGTGGCAAATTTCTCTTTTAGAGTTACCGGCTTCAACAACGAATCGGGGCAGGAATATGCCGGC
>Ga0194060_10000677_pt1 | contig 24696 bp, 20 predicted proteins | sample SepL225m_MetaG_FD_163427 | JGI IMG/M metagenome (GOLD analysis project Ga0194060, IMG submission 163427) | Anoxic zone freshwater microbial communities from boreal shield lake in IISD Experimental Lakes Area, Ontario, Canada - Sep2016-L222-5m | ecosystem: Environmental > Aquatic > Freshwater >... | reverse complement strand
GACTCAGCGTGCCCCCACTCGCCTCTCGGCATCATCCCGACCGCCCCCATGAGCGCATCTATACTATCATCCGTCCCCGATGACAGTCCCGGAGCCACTCGCGGCAGAATCCTGATCACCTCGAACCCCCTGAATCATGAAGGGGGAGTCGTTGCCTTCTGCAATCTGCTTTTTCAAATATTTCCAAAGCAGGACTTGGAACTCGTCCACCATACCGTTGGATCCCGTCCTGAATATTTCTATGCGTCCCGGCTGCGGACCATACTCTACCCCCTGTATTTCATCGCTGATATCTGGAGACTCTGGCGCCGTCTGAAGACGGATCCGTCCATCCGCATCGTCCACGTCAATCCCTCTCTGATTACTCTACCGCTTATCCGTGACGCGATCATCCTGGCTCTCGCCCACGGGTGCAAACGCCAGACCGTTATGTTCATTCACGGGTGGCGTGACCCTGTCTACGAATCGTTCCGTTACGGCATCAGGCACCGCCTGTTTACCCTGCTGACACAACGCGTGGATGGCTTTATTGTCCTCGCCGAACGCTTTCGGGAAAAACTGATCGCCCTGGGGGTGCCGCCGGACCGGATCAGCGTCGTTTCCACCATGTTCCTTGCCGACCACATTCCCGTTGAGCACAACAGAACGGGCCAGCCCCCGCGCTTTCTCTATCTGGGTCGCATATCCGAACTGAAAGGATGCCGGGAGATCCTTGAGGCGGCCTCACGACTGCGTCAACGCGGCGTTCATTTTGAACTCTGGATGGCCGGGCATGGGGACCGGGGGTCCTTTTTGCAGGAATGTCATGATTACGTGGCGCAGCACGACCTTCAAGGTGAAGTCCATTTTCTCGGGCGCCTGGATGGCGAGCAGAAATTCGACGCCTATTCCGACAGCGACATCTATGTCTTTCCCTCCTGGAGCGAGGGGTGCCCGACCACGGTGTTGGAGGCCATGTCCACCGGGATGTTTACCCTTGCCACCCCCGTGGGTGCATTGCCTGAAGTACTGCGTGATCAGGGGGTTGACGGAACGGGCACATTTGTTCCACTCCGGGATCCCGACTCCCTGGCGGCCAAGATGGCGTGGGCCGTGCAACACATCGGGGAAATCCGGGCACACCGGAAGATGATACAGCGGGAGGCGCTCCAACGGTTTGAGGCCAACGTCGTCATCCGTCAGCTTGAACAATGCTACCGGGACGTCTTACAACAAGGCATGCCTTCATGAACAAGCCGCCTAAGATTGTCATCATCACCCCGTTCGAATCCCGGTTAACCTCGCGAGGTACGCGTCTGCCCGTGGTGGCGGACAAGTTGGTGGAAAAGGGCGCTGACGTCCGGTACGTGACGAGTGACTTCTCTCATGCCGAAAAACGCCATTTCACACGGGAGGAAATCGCTCGTGTTGGTGCCTCGGTTCCCTATCGCCTCGATGTCATCCATGTTCCCGCCTATCGGCGCCATTTTGGCTTTCGGCGGATCTTGTGTCATCTGGTTTTCTCCGGGCGTGCATATCAACTGTTACGGGGACATGTTGAACCGTGCACGACACTCGTCATCCCGGCGAGACCTCCGGAATTGATTGCCGCTACGGCCAGGATAAAGAAGCTCCATCAGTGCCGCCTCCATATGGACTTGTCTGATCTCTGGCCGCAAAGCATGGAGGGACGTCCCCCGTTGCTCTATGCCGGTTTCACCGCCTACTGCAACGCTTTCCAACGGCGAGCCGTGCGCCAGTTCGATTCATTCTCCCATGTGTCCCCCTGCGCCATGGACTGGCTCCGGATTTACGGAATTGAGAAAAGTTCCCTCTTCATTCCCCTCGGGTTCGACCTTGCCCGCTGGGGAACGGAGCGGCCGCCCAAACACTTTGACCCTGCCCATCCCAGGTTGGTGTATGTGGGCACGCTCACCCATCACTTCGACCTGAGCCCACTCCTGCTGGCCATGAAGGCAACCCCTCACGCCACGCTCACCATCGTGGGCGACGGGGACCGGGAAGCTCAACTCCGCGAACTCGCCCGGACTCATTCCATCCCCAATGTTGTTTTCAAGGGACGACTACCGCCGGAGGGGGTTGTGCTTGAATTGGACCGGGCGCATATTGGTGTTACACCTGAAGTGATTCGGTATGGCACGCTACCCAACAAGGTATTCGATTATGTCGCCTCAGAAACCCCTATTTTGGTGATGGGGTCGTGTGACACCGCAATCTGGGTGCAGTCCCGGGAGTATGGGTGGGCGATACCTCTTACCGAGAATGCCGCACGAGACTGGCTCACGGGGGATTTATTAAAGTCTTGGAACCACGCCCATGATTTGTTACATAGGCAACGCCAGGACTATTCAAAAGACACACTTTATGATCGTCTTATCGAACGACTCATAAACCCGTGTTGAGGAAGGAGATCGATGCCATGAAGATTCAACTTGGGTGCGGACATAAAAAGATGCCCGGCTATGTCAATGTCGACGCATCCCGCAACGTGAATCCGGACCAAGTGTGGGATCTAGAGCAACTGCCTTTGCCCTTTAGCGACAGTAGTGTTGACGAAATCGTGGCCAACCATGTGCTGGAACATATTCACCACTTCATCCCCTTGATGCATGACTTGTGGAGGATCTGCAAACCTGATGCGCTCCTCAAGGTGCGGGTTCCCTTCTATACGGCATGGGGCCAGTTTAATGACCCCACCCATGTGCGCTTTTTCACCCCGTTTACCTTCAACTACTTTTGCGGAAAAAGCAGTTACGCCCATGAAGTCGGCTCCTCAGATCCGCTTTTCCGACAGGACAAGGCGCGTATCCACTTCGGCATCGGCCACGCCAGGAAGTTCAACGTCCTGATGGATCCCCTGCTGAATTTCCATCATAAACTGTATTGCCGATTCTTTGCCTGGACTGTGCCGGCGTCTGAACTCGAATTCGAACTCCGCGTCATCAAAGAATATTCCCCTCCCCCCTTCCCCGCAACTCTCTGATATCCGGTAATCATCATGAGACAACTGACCCAACAACTCGGCGATGGCGACATGACGGTGCAGGATGTCCCGGAACCCCAAGTGCTTCCGGGTTTTGTCCGGGTGCGCAACCACTATTCCCTGATCAGCGCAGGGACGGAAGGCTCAAGCGTGCGAACGGCACGGAAAAGCCTTATCGGCAAAGCCCTGGAGCGGCCTGCCCAGGTCAAACAGGTCCTGGATGTGATGCAAAAGCAGGGACCCTTGCAGGCTTACCGGGCGGTCATGAAGAAATTGGACGCCTACTCTCCGTTGGGCTACAGTTCGGCGGGCGAGATCATGGACGTGGGCCCCAACGTCACCGGCTTCGCCACCGGGGATCGTGTTGCCTGCGCGGGTGTCGGCTATGCCTCCCACGCCGAGGTTGTTTCCGTTCCCGTCAACCTGTGCGTCAAACTTCCGCCGGATTCCAATCTGGCTCTGGCGGCCTATAACACACTGGGCGCCATCGCACTGCAGGGGATCCGCCAGGCCGATGCCAAACTCGGCGAAACCTGCGCCGTCATCGGCCTGGGCCTGATCGGGCACCTCACCGGCCTGCTGTTAAAAGCCTCGGGGGTTCGCGTCATCGGCATCGACATTAATCCCGCCATGGTCGCGGCGGCGGACACCCGTGCCACCGATGCCACGTTCATCCGGTCGGAGCCTGGGCTATCCGAAACCATTCTTACCTTGACTGGAGGGCTGGGTGTGGATGCCGTCATCATCGCAGCCTCCACGTCAAGCCTCGACCCCATCAACTTCGCGGGAGCGATCGCCCGAAAAAAAGGCCGGGTGGTAGTGGTCGGCGGCATTCCCACCGGGTTCGACCGGGATCCCCACTATTACCGGAAGGAACTGGATCTGCGAATGTCCTGCTCCTACGGGCCGGGCCGGTATGACCCCGCCTATGAGGAACAAGGACAGGACTATCCTCCTGCCTTCGTCCGATGGACCGAGAAGCGTAACATGGAGGCGTTTCAGGCGTTGGTTCACAGCGGACGCGTCGACCTATCCCATCTCACGACCCATGAGTTTCCCTTCGAAAACGCCCCTCGCGCCTACCAGACCATTCTCGAGCAAACCGAACTTGTCCTGGGAGTGCTTCTGCGCTACTCCACGACACGTCCCCTGGTGGAAACCCCCATTGCAATCCATCCTGCACGCGCCTCCGGCAAGATCGGGCTCGCCTTCTTCGGGGCCGGCAGTTATGCCCAGGGAATGTTGCTCCCCAATCTCCCCAGAGACCCAGAGGTTGTCCGCAAGGGGGTCATGACATCAACCGGCACCACGTCGAAACGCATCGCCGAACGGTTCCGTTTTGAATACTGCACATCGCAGGACAACGACATCCTCGGCAACAGGGACATCAACACCGTATTCATCGCCACACGCCACGACTCCCACGCATCCTATATCATCAAAGCCCTGCAGGCCCGCAAACATGTCTTCGTCGAAAAGCCGCTTTGCCTCAGCGAGACTGAACTGACTGCCATTACCACGGCGTACCGCGAGGCCGACGGGGCAGGCGCACCCTGCTCCGTCATGGTCGGCTTCAACCGACGCTTTGCGCCCCTGGCCATAGCGATGAAGGCCCGGCTGCCGTCCCAAGGGCCCCTGTCCATGGTCTACCGGGTAAATGCCGGAGCCATCCCCGGAGATTCCTGGATCCACAATCCTCTCGTCGGAGGCGGCCGTATTATTGGAGAAGCCTGCCATTTCATTGATTTCCTGTCATACCTGGCCGACTCGCACCCCGTGCGTGTCTTCGCCTCTGCGGCCCCGGATCCGGCATCCTTGAACGATATCGTCTCCATCCAATTGGAATTCGCCAATGGCGCCATAGGGACAGTCGCTTATTTCGCCAACGGCGGACGATCACTGGCCAAGGAATATGTCGAGGTCTACCGGGGAGGGACAACCGCCATTCTTTCCGATTTCAAGGAACTCCGCATCCATGGGGGATCGCGGATCCACCGGCAGCGACTGTTCAACCAGGACAAGGGCCAGGCCGGCATGCTCCGGGCCTTTCTGGAGGCACTGAAAACGGGCGCGCCGGCCCCCATTGCCTTTGATGATATTTCGGCAGTCACCCTCGCCACGTTCCGCGCCATGGACTCCCTCAGAACACACCAAGCCCTGCCATTGTCTCCCTGATGACACTCCACGATTCCATCCCCAAAACCAATTCCCTTCATAATACGGTCAGACAGGCCACTGCCTCCGTGCGCCGGTATGTCGAATCCCATGACTTTGCCGGCTACGATCCGTATGACGCGCTGAACAGCCCCCTGCTGCGGGCGCTGGCACTCGGCACCCGAAAGGGCCGCATTGCCTGGACCCAGTTCCTGCGTCGATTGCCTTTCAACATCCGCCCGCTGATCGGGATATCCCCCGAGCGGAACCCCAAGGCGCTCGGCCTGTTCCTGATGGCCTACACCAAACTTCACCTGATGGAGTGCTCGGACGAATCACGGGCCGTAATCGGGACACTTCTTCAGGCGTTGCGTGAAACCCGTTCCACGGGCTGTACTGGAAATGCATGGGGGTACAACTTCGACTGGCAATCCCGGGCGGCGTTTGTGCCGCGGGGAACGCCCACCGTGGTCAATACGGCCTTCATCGGCCACGCCCTGCTTGACGCCCATGAGGTCATCGGGTCGGAGGAGGCACTGGATCTGGCCAGGCCGGCCGCCGCCTTCATCCTGCGCGACCTCAACCGGAAAGAATCAGGCAGAAGCTTCTGCTTCAGCTATACCCCACACGACGACAATTATGTGCACAACGCCAACCTGCTGGGAGCCTCCCTGCTGATCCGCCTGCATGCCCATACCGGGGACGAGGAGTGTCGCGAGGCCGCCCTCCAAAGTCTATCCTATGGCATGGGCCACCAGCATGACGACGGGTCCTGGTTCTATGCCGAGACTCCCTATCAGAACTGGTGTGACTCCTTTCACACGGGGTTCAATCTCCAGGCCATCCGGATATTCATCCGACTCGGACAGGCACCCCATGTCGCCGACGCCTATCAACGCGGAGTTGACTATTATACCCGTAGTTTTTTTCTCGCGGATGGCACCCCGAAGTATTATGACCGGGCCACCTACCCCATCGACATCCACGCTCCAGCCCAGGCCGTGGCCTTTTTCTCCTCAATGGGCGATCCCTATGGCCCCTTGACCGACAGGATCCTGAGGTGGATGACCACGAACCTGTTCAATCCGAAGAGGGGTTATTTATATTTCCGGCGGGGCCGGTTCATGGTAAACAAGATACCTTATATGCGTTGGGGGCAGGCTTGGGGTCTGCATGCGCTCACAACATACGGGTTGTCCCGAACGACCCTGTCGGCGCCAACGCTTTGGTAGATCGCCATGCATCATCCAGACAGAGTCCATGTGTTGGGCGTTCCTGTTGACGCCGTGGGCATCGAGGAGGCTTTGGCCTATGCCTCCACACGGATCGCCACTCCCGGAACTCCCGACTGTATTATAGCGATCAACCCGGAGAAGGTATTTGCAACCCGGTCCAATACTGCGATTCGCGAACTCGTGGAAAGCGCCGGGATGCTGCTCCCCGATGGCATCGGGATTGTCATGGCGCTTCGCCTCCTGCATGGCATCCGCATCCGGAGGATTGCCGGCGCCGACTACATGCAGGCGCTCTGTGCCCGCGCCGCCGAGCGGGGATGGAGAATATACCTGTACGGCGCCTCCGAGACCGTCAACGATGCGGCCGCCACGGAACTCCTGCGCCGCCATCCCAGTCTCCTCATCGCTGGACGCTCCCATGGATTCGTGCCGGACAACAAGATGGACGGACTGGTCACGCAGATCAATGAATCAAAGGCTGACATTCTGTTTGTGGCGCTCGGAAGCCCCCGACAGGAGGAGTGGCTGCGGCGCTTCATCCCACGGTTGACTGTAAGGCTTTGCCAGGGGATCGGGGGCACTCTGGACACACTGGCGGGAACCGTGAAGCGTGCGCCGGTGATGATTCAGCAACTCAATTTGGAGTGGTTGTATAGACTCTTGCGCCAACCCTCGCGGGCTGGCCGCCAGAAAGTTCTGATCTATTTTGTCATGGAAGTGATCCGCGAATGGCGGCATCCCCGCCCGCTTCCGGTTCACGTAGCGTCCCCTCCAATGGAAGGACACAAGCCGTAGCCTCCTATGATTACGCTGCAATTCTTAATCCTGGTCGGGCTGACGAGTTTTCTGGTGGCCTATTTACTGACACCGCTCGTGCGGCGGCTTGCGCCGGCCCTGGGAATGCTTGATGTTCCGAACCACCGGAAAATCCACCAGTTTCCTGTCCCGCGGGGGGGCGGCATTGCCATATTTCTGGGCTTCCACCTCTCGCTGGTCATTCTGTACTACTGGCCGCTGCCGCATCTCAAGGGTTACCTGAACGGGATCTGGTGGTGGCATTTCTTCCTCCTCTCGTTCTGGCTCGTCCTGCTGGGGGTCGTGGATGACATCCTCAACCTGCGCGCACGAACCAAGTTGGCAGGCCAAACACTTGTCGCCGTGGGCGCCTTTCTCAGCGGCATGCATGTCGGCGGCCTGATGGGGATTAAACTCCACTTTATTCCGGATCTTATCCTGACCGTATTCTGGTTTCTTGCCATTATCAATGCCTTCAATCTGATCGACGGAATGGACGGTCTCGCCAGCGGTCTGGCCATAATCGGCGGACTCGGCCTGGCGGGCACCCTGTTCATCGAACACCTGAACCGCGACCTAATCATTGTGATGGCGTTGGTGGGGGCATGCCTGGGCTTCTTGCGCTATAACTTCCACCCTGCCACGATCTTTCTCGGGGATTCAGGCAGCATGTTCCTCGGTTTCGCCCTGGGAGCCATCGCACTCTCCACGGGCGCCAAGGACACAGCCATTACTACCCTGATTGTTCCGGCACTGGCCGTTGGAGTGCCCCTTTTCGACACTTCTCTGGCCATCTGGCGGCGGATCGCCCGGAAATTTGCAGGAGTGCGACTTTCCGAGCGCTCCGGGGAATCCGGGATTATGGACGCTGATGCGGAACACCTTCACCACCGTCTTCTCAATCACGGCCGCTCGCACCAGCGGGTAGCCGTCATACTTTACGTGGCGGCCCTCATTCTGGTCACCATTGGATTGATGAGCCTGTTGTGGCAGTCCAGTGCCATCGGCATCTACACCCTCGCCTTTGTAGCGGGCACCTATGTGGTCGTCCGCCATATCGCCCATGCGGAACTGTGGGCCAGCACTGCGGCCCTCTTGGACGGCCTCACCCGCCCTTCCCGGAAAGCCATCATGATGGTGATCCGGGTACCGCTTGATTTGCTCCTCGCGGGTCTGACGCTTCTCATCACCCGGTTGGTATTAAGTCAGGGCGGGCTCTATCTGGATGACAGTTACCGCGCCTTCACCCAATTCATCATCTGGATCGCCATCCCCTTTTTAAGCCTCACCCTGTTCAGGATCTATGACCGCGCCTGGAGCATGGCGACCCTCCTGGATTTCTTCATGCTCGGCGTATCGACCGTGTCCGGCGTCCTGGTGGCCGTGGGATTAACCCTGTTGATTACCGGCCTAACTTTCATGGAAGTCCTTCCTGAAGCGGTCCTTTATGCCGGACTCCTCGCCGCCGTCTGGATCTTTTCGCGGGCCCTTCCAAACCTGCTTCAGGACGCCGTGGCCGTTCTCCAGCGGTGGCATGGCCTGCATGAGTTGGGCAGCCGAAAAATCATCCTGGTCGGGGCCGGGCCTCAATGCGTGAGCATCCTGGGGCACGAGTCGTTTCTTCCCGCGGCAACCAGGCCCGCCAATTCAGTGGTGGGCCTTGTGGATGTTGATCCTACCCTGCTGAACCGGTATATTCATGGCCACCGGGTCATCGGGCTTATTTCCCACCTTGAAGCCTTGATCCCCGCCTATGGCATCCATGAACTGGTGATCACCCGCCCGCTCCCGGTGGAGGTCGAATGCGAGGTGGTTCGCGCCGCCCGGGTGACAGGGGTAAAACTCTATCGCTGGCAGACGTCGTTTCAGGAGGTCATTCCAGTTGACCCGGCACCCTAAACCCTGTCCCGAGTCAACACCGCCCCAATTCGGTGTATGGGCATCCGCCCTTCATCGATGTCGCCGCACCCTTGGGGGGGTCAGGATGGCGACGAACCATTCCCCGGGCTGGACGGCCATCACCTTGGCCATTGGACTGGCCACCGGACTCCTTCCTGCCGCTTCGCTGCTTCTCACCAAACGTTTCGTCGATACGCTGAACCAGTTTCTGACGACCCCTGTCGACACCCGCTCCTGTGGCACCTTGTTGGGGATTGCCGCCCTCATGGGAGTCATCATGCTTCTGGAACGGCTGCTAACTCAGGGGGAGCAGTATTCCCTCCAGGCGCAATCCTTGTCGTTTAGCGACCACATGGGTGAACGCCTGGCCCGAAAGACACTCGGCGTCGACCTCGTCCGCTTTGAGCATCCCAGTTTCTTCGATGCCATGCTGATGGCGCGGGGCCAGGCGGCCCAGCGCCCGCTCAGCATGCTGCGAAATACCGCCGTCGCCGTCCGCAACCTGGTTACACTGGGGGTGGTCCTGGGCGTGCTATCCGGCGCCAGCCTTTGGTTCCTGCCCTGCGTTGCGATCGCCACGCTCCCCGGGCTGTGGGCTCAACTCAGCACCTCGCGGCGGCTCCGGCAGTGGCAGACCAGCCATGTCCAGGAAGAACGCCGGGCCTCATACCTGGAATCCCTGACTTACTCCCCCGCCCATGCCAAGGAGCTGCGGGTCTTTGGATTCGACAGTTTTCTTCTCGACCAATGGCGGGCCGCAAGGGCGCGTCTTCGCGTGTCCCAACTCCGGCTGACCTCCCGGCGGGCCCTTCGAACGCTCCTCGCTGAAGTCCTTTCGCTGGGGGTTCTGGCCCTGACTGTCGTGCTGATCGGGGTATTGTCGTTGCGGGGAATCCACTACACCCTGGGAGATCTCGCCATGGTCTTCCGCGCCTTTACCATGGGGCGCTCAGCGTTAAATTCACTGCTGGGCAGCCTGGCCTCCCTGTACGAGGACAGCGTCTTCCTCGATTCGTTCCATGACTACATGGCGATCCCGGAAACCGTCACCAGCCCGGCCTCCCCCCTGGGCATTCCGCCGACACTCAAAACCGGCATCACCTTCGACCATGTATCCTTCCGGTATCCGGGGCGCGAAACTGACGCGCTTACCGACATCGATCTCTCCATTCCGCCTGGCCGCCATGTAGCCCTGGTGGGTGAAAATGGCGCCGGGAAAACAACCCTGGTCAAACTCCTCTGCCGGTTGTACGACCCAACCGCCGGCAGGGTGTGCCTTGAAAACTCCGATCTGCGCTGTTTTCGCGTCCCGGATGTCCGGAGCCTTTTCAGCATTTTGTTTCAGGATTTCGGGAAATACGACATGACTGCTGAGGAGAACCTCCGGCTGGCCGATGTGCGGATCCCCCCGGGTGACCCTCGCCTCAGGCAAGCGGCGGAATGGGCGGGTGCGCGGGATGTCCTGGCGGAATTACCGAAAGGGGCTCAAACCCCTTTGGGCAGAATGTTTGACCAGGGTGTCGAACTGAGCGCCGGCCAATGGCAAAAACTGGCCCTGGCCCGGGTCTTCCTGAGGGAATCCCCTTTCATCATCCTGGATGAACCCAGCAGCGCACTCGATCCCCGTGCTGAATATGAGTTGTTTCAGCGTTTTCATGAACTCATGAGAAACCGCACCGCGGTCATCATCAGCCACCGGTTTTCAACGGTCCGCATGGTGGATCATATCGTCGTCCTGAACAACGGCCGGCTCGTGGAACAAGGATCCCATGATGCCCTGATGTCCCGCGGAGGGATGTATCATGACATGTTCAGGCTCCAGGCAAGTCAGTATCTATGACATCCCTTCCTGATCCCGCCATCCGAATCAGAAGGACTTTCCACCTTTTGCCTGATGCTCGGCGAGTGAATGAACGGTTCCGCGTTTGCGACAGGGAAACATCAAATCCCCCAACAGCCGGATGGGACGAACAAGGGTGTAGACAAAAGCCAAAGCAGGAGGCAGTTTGAACAGCCCCCACTCAACGGTACCCGGCACAAGCACATACCGGTATATGCATCGCCACGCATCGGTCCGATTCACCCTCGTCTTCCGTTCGAAGTTCCACGCTTCCCGGGACGATTCCAATCTGCCCTGTTGAATCAGTTTCCCGGCTGCCATCGCCAGAAGTGAATCAATGCGGGAATCCCAGTCACGACATTCCTTGACCCGCTCCGGAAGTTCAAGTCCCAAAATGTCACGGGCCAGACCGAGGCCAATCAGAACATCATTGGTTTTCCCGATTGCCGCCGCATCAGCCAGAAGGGTGTTCCATTCCGAAGAGTCCATCTGACCGGCCAGAGCCGCCACATCCGCCAAAAGAGACGCCTTGCACCAGACATTGTTGGTGCCATGCATGCAGGACACAATGAGCATGCCGATCCTGTTCGGCGCCTGGATCGAATGGTGGTCCATGATCAAGGGCTGGAGCGTTGTCTTCAACCAGTCAACATCCGTCTGCCTGGAGGTGAGGTGGGAAAGCAGAACAGGTTTGATATCCACGAGATGTCGCCTCGATTCATTGTAGAACACCCAATCCTGAAGCGTCTTCAAATAGGCACGGTGGAGAGGTGAATCCGGCATGCCGACCAGTGTATAGCCTTTTTTGACAAGGGTATCACGCGCCTGAAGCAGGTGCCCAAAAGGCACCACGAAATCCAGATCTTCATATTGGCGCAACGAGGTGCTGCCGTAGGCCCGCATCGCCAGAACCGGCCCCTTGACCGGAATGACTGTAAGTCCCTCGTCACTGAAGGTTCCGAGAAGGGAGGTCAATTCCGAGGAGGCTCTCATGTTGAAGGCGGTGATTCTCAACTGATATCGCTTCAGTTCCTCAAGAACGGCGCCCGGAACCCGCGGAACGCGCGATAGCCAATGATGGACCAACGGAAGAACTCGGTGTTCGCGCGCAAGGCCTAATAATATCGCCCAATTTATCTCGGGATCGATACGGGCGGATATTCCCTCCCTATTGGCGTGCTGATTCACTCCGGGTGGATGAAGGCAGGAGAGAAGCAAGGCCATCTCAGGGGATGGGACTGGCATGGCTAATCGGCTGGAAGGAGCGATGGCTTCCCCGGGGGGGCTCAGGAACAGGTCGAAAGGTTTCCGACATTCCCAACGTTTGTCGTCAGGCCACCAGCGCGCGATGGTACGTCCCTGCCAGATATGCTTGACCACAGTCCCTCTGGAGGTGGCAAGGGGAAGGCGGAGAACATGTCCTCGCCAGGCGGGTCTCAGAACCCCCATTTTTCGAAGCCAAACATAAGGTTGGCCTATTGTTTTTGCTATGATGAAAAGAAGGAGCCGCGATGCCCGAAGGACATGGGCCCATAAAAGCCCCTGCACCCCGCCATGAATGCGCCGGATGCGTCTATGTCTCGTAATGTGGCTGACGGTGCCGTAATAGTGGGCCGACGTGACAGGATAAGGATCCATCGAATCACAGTAATCGCCCCGTGTCAGGAGTCCATTTGAAGCGATCCGAATAACGCGATGTACGGTTTCGACTCCAGAGATGGGATCGCGAAAAAATATGACATCACCGGCACGGACAGAATCAAAGGGGCATTTCAGTATACTCAGACAGTCACCCAAACGAAACGTGCCTGACATGCTCGACCCAGTGTAAACCCTGCGGTATGCAGAGACATCTCGTAAGGTGTCAGGCACGCTATTTCAGGAACTGTCCGAACACGTTACTTAAGAGAACTTAGCGCTACTTCCGGGATTGCACACCCAGGTTGCCGTTCCCCCAGACGATTGACAGTTCCCGCCTGCGGTATTTCCGCTTGAGGAACAGTCAGCCGTTGCAATATTACCGGTGGCGTTGCAATAGGGAATGACATCTGGGTCATCACCGCTTCCGCATCCGGCACTAGGCCGATGTCCAACAGTGGTGCAGGCCCCGCTCGCTGCAAATCCCGAACTGCATGCGGCGCCATGTACTGGCGTCAACGCTCCCATCCCGACAGTCATGGGCTTCTCATACGCGATTTTTTTACTCATAATCACCCCTTATTGTCAAACAGTTTACGGACTGATAGAGCACTGTCAAGAGTTAATGAAAAAAAGAACGTCCAGACAGGAACATGCCTGGCAAGGTCTGCAACCTTGCGAAACGCCAATAGCGCCTGAATGCTGTTGTAAGGGGTGTTTTGCCCCGCCACCTCAAAATATGCGTTCAGGAGGTGGTCACAGGCCTGATGCGGTTTCAAACGGATCCACTCCGGATGTGACCCCTGATAGATCTTGATAAGCCCTCCCAAGCGAAGATGGCGATCCGGGCGTGTCTCCTGTTTCGGAAATGGAGCAAAGTGGAATCGGCCATCGTCACAGTGCCAGTCGCCGGAAACAGATTTCCACAGGCAGGTGACATCGTCAGCCAGCGGTTCATAGTTGTCCGCCAGCATCCGCATAATCGTGCTTTTTCCTGTCCCGGAAGGCCCCATAAACAACAGGACTCCTTTCGGGGAAATTACGCTGGATGCGTGGAGAAACAGTCGGTCGGGTTTGGTCTGTGGAAAATGCGGACTCATGGGTGCTTACCGGGCCTGTGTGGCAGTGACATCGGCGAACCTGGCGATCCCCTCGCCTGCGACTCGGTAGTTCCGACGGCGCGTGGCCGGGAATTCCCCTCGTTCAGCCGCTATTTCACAGAACCGCGTGGGCGAAATGAGTTTCCCAGATTCCATATAGTTCACCGCGAGACACCCTGTCCGGCATCGTCGGCCATGGATACAGTCGCCACAGATCCCCGGCATTGGGCCTTCCATATCCTGACGGAGTCTCCGCAGAACCGGGTGCGATATCCAAACATCGCGCAGCGTATCGACACCCACCTTGCCAAAGCACAAATCGGGCACATTTCGCCCGATTCCGCAAAATGCCATGTCTCCCGTCCCCAGGATGCCCAGGATCCCCAAGACATTGCAAACGCCACGCCACCGATCATGCAGAAGGTCGTCTACCTTCAGAAGTGCCATGGGGGCGCCAATGAACAGGCGGATGGGACTCCGTTTCTGGAGGTCGCCGTTGACGTAACGGATCAGGGATCGGATTTCATCATAGTCCAACGCCTCACCCCTTTTATGCATACCCTGCCCGCGCCCGACATTGGTCACGGGATTGAACTTGAACGAACCGGCACCAAGCCGGGCCGCCATCTCAACCAGGGCATCAATCTCTCCGATGTTACCGTGATGCGGGCTCATGATGATCTGCGGATGGTACCCTGCGGCAACCAGATGCTTCACGCCGGCAACCGCCCGGTCGAAGGCCCCTTTGACCCCGCGAAAAGTGTCGTGTTTTTCGGCGTGAATGCTGTCGAGACTGATACTGATGAAATTGATGCGTGTCTGCTGCTTCAGAAACGCAGCCATCTCAGCGTCGATCAAGGTTCCATTGGTTTCCATGTCCATATCAATGCCCTTGGTGGACAGGGTTGTGACCAGACTCCGAAAGGTTGGATACAAAAGGGGTTCCCCGCCGGTCAGTTTAACATGCCGGAGTCCCAGCGGCAGGGCCTCCTCAACGGTCTTGGCCAGAAGTGGTTCCTCAATGTATTCGCCGGGGGAGGGTTGGCCATTCACAAAAGTCGGTGTAATCCAGCAATGCCGACAGCACAGATTGCATCCAGCCGTAAGGTACAGATAGAACGACCGCAAGAGGGGAACACCCGGGGGCAGGGATATCGGGTTTTTTTCCGCTTTCGGTTCCGGGATTTCGCAGTTAGCAGCCATCGTCAGTCTCCGTTTCACCGACGAAACCTGCGGCCAGCAGTGTTTTCAAGAAATCCACGACATCCTGAAGAACCCGTTCAGCGGGAACATCCTCGCACACGGACTGCAAATGAGCCGCAATTTCCCCGCTTTGCCGCGGAATGGAAAGGGTCTGCCAGATTTCAAGTCCGACGGGATTGACAACCTGGACGGCATCCGTGTCAGGATTGTAAAGAATGGCGCCGGTCTCGTCTTCGATCCGGCACAGCACATCGGGATTGGCAAGATAACGTGATGCTGAGATCATAGTCTGTTTCCTTTCTGTAGAACCTGTGCTGGTCAGCGACTTGATCAGGCGCTGATCTTCGAGCGAAATGACGGCATCCGCAAGATCCTTGAAAACCGTATCCGGTGGCATGCCGTATTGCCCCGCCAGGGTCCTGGCAATGTCCCCCAGCGTGCGGTGGCCGTCCAGCAGAGTCCACAACTCAATGGCGGTCTTATTAAGTTCAATCAATCGGCAATCCATAGCCTGAAACGCCAGCACGGCATCGGGAAACGATTCGACTGCCACATCGTCCCGGCGGGCATATCGAATAGTCTCAGGTAAGGTCATGCCTCACTCCGCTCCGTGATTATTGTCAGGCTGAGTCTCATCCCGAACATCTGAATTGATAAACATGGCGACACGATCCATCTCTGAAATGCCTCCCAGAAACCGACGATAGCAATCCTCCATATTCGCGACATTAAACCCGCCCGTCCGCTCAAAGGCCATGGAAGGACAACTCCCATTACAGAAATCCGCCCACTCGCAATCCTGGCATTCAGGAAGGTCACCCATTCGCAGGTGCTGTCTTTCCCGGAGCGCCTTGAGCTGAGGATGGTGGAGCCAGACATGGCTCAACGAATCGTGGTTGATATGGCCGAGTTCAACTCCGGAGAGCATGTTGCAGGCCGCCATGGTGCCGTCATGATGAATGGCCAGTTTGTTGAAAACTCCGCCACAGGCGGTGAGTGACCCCATTCTCCAAGTCAGGGGAAGGCGTCCGGTCAGTCGGGCCTGTTCCATTTCACGATACTGCTTGAGCTTCGAGAGGGGACCGGCGGTAGCCGTAATTCGGCCCGGATATCGGAGGGTCAGACGTTCCAATGACTTCATAACTTGAAGTTGTTCAAATGGCATAAGTCCTGTCTCGCCCTGATTCACGCAACCGGACCCCATGGGAACCGCCTCGTTGGTGCTGAACGAAGGCAATCCAAGATCCTCCAAAAGCAGGCGGGCCACGTCATCCAGATCCTCCACATTGTGGCGGTTCAGGGTGACCCGGCAGGCGCAAGGCAGTCCCGCCTCCCTCAGAAGACGAATGGCCCGGACGGCCTTGACGAACGAGCCCGCGCCTCGGGAGGCGTCATGAACGTCAGCCCGTGAACCGTCGACAGACACCTGCACACAGTTAAATCGCTTTCGGCGCGGGGGGTGAAGCAGAGCCGTAATAGCGCTCTCATCAATCAAGGTGCCGTTAGAGAGGATGCTGAACCGCATCCGATTGGCAATAACCGAGTCGATTAGCGTCCAGAGATCGGGACGGATAAAAACCTCGCCGCCGCTCAGAGTCAGCGTTTTGACGCCGAGTCTCCCCAGTTCCCCGAAGAACATAATCCAGTCTTCCGTAGAAAGATCGAGGCGAACCTGCATCTCGTTGGCATAGAAACAGTAGGCACACCGCAAGTTGCACCGTCCGGTCAATGAGATGTCACAATCCACGGGTGCGTCGTTCAACCCGGAATAATCCTGTACGGGAATCGGGGAAATAAGCGCATCGAGTGCGTCAAGGTATCCTTCCCGATGGAGCTCATGAATGAAGGCCAGTGAGTCGTTTCGGGCCTGTTCCGAGAGGGGCGAGTCGAATCCATCGCCAAAGGCGGTCAAGAGTCCATCTATCGACCTGCTTCCATCCGCCAAATCCCACAACATAAGGCCCGACGCATTAATGGCTTTAGCCTGACTTGTATCGGCATGGAATAACATGGCTCCGTTATCAGCGGTTCGCACCGAAACGGACGCATTCCTTGCATAGATCTGATTGTGAATGAAATTACCCATTTACCCCTCTGCCAACAACTAGTGACCTACAATAGTATTTGACCAGCGCGAAAACAAGTCTGAGGTAATGTCCGAGCTATCACCTCCCTGTTTCATGCTTTCAGGACTTTTTGCGATGTCCCTAGATGGCGATATTGATACTCTCGGAGCAAGGCCTCCCTCTATTCGGTTTATGGATATGTTTCTGGATACACCGTGGGGTTAAATGGGGTTAAATCCCTGTTGCTCTTGCGTTTCGGGTATCGTTTTGGCACTCTTCGCCCGTGAAATTGAGGATCTTCCATTGATGGCCCTCACGCCCGGGGCAACGCGAGCGTGTCCATCCGCAACGGCGCGCCACCCCCCCGCCTGGTTGCGGGGTCTGCTCGTTGGAGCAACCGTCCTGGCCCTCGCGCTCCCTCTGCTCGCGCGCCGCCTCCCGCTCGTGGCCAACAATGAATGGAATGGATAAGAAATCCCTTTTCTGGGGGTACGGGCACATGCTCGTTGAGACCGGTCTGAAACATCGTTTTCATGGTTGAGATCATGCGGAAAGCTGGCAAGAACGTCAAGATCAAGACAAAACAGCACAATCCAGCGGCTTTGGGGCGGACGGGGTACTCCCCGGCCGGACCAAAGTCGCTGGTACGCGTACCGAGAAGCCGTAAAACGACAGACCGGTCCCGCCGCGAGTGCTCATCCGTTCGCGTACACCATCACCGGCTCGGTGTCATAGTCGGGGAATGGGTCATCGATGCAGGTCTCGATGACCCGTTCCACAATCTCGACAGGCGGCCCCGTGGAGGGACTCACCCGCACCCCCTGTTCCCATAATCCGAGGTGGCGGAGGATACGCTCGATCACCGCCCGGTCATCAATGAGAGAGACAATCCTCATCGCATCTTATTGGAATACCATCCGTAATACCGGACAAGTTGGAAACTCTTATCGGGGATGTGCTGCGTAATCGCCGCGATGAAGTCACCCGGACTGAAAACCTCAAAATTGCGGTGGATCTTCTCGTTCATGCCGGATCGGTAGATGACCGGCCCGCCGGGCTGGCTAACCTGCATCTTCTCAATGGAGAACGGGTTGCGGATGATATACCGGGCCAGCCGCTCCAGATCCTCCCGCTCATCCGGCTGAACCCGCCGGCTCCGGCACACATTAAACCCGGAGTGTTTCCAACTCTGTAACATCCGGGCACGTTCGGGCGGCAACAGGCCCTTCTTAACCAGAAACGCAATGATCTTCGCCTGAAACAACTTCTCCAGCGGTTTGAGACTAACCTGCGGCATGACATGGAAAAGCCCGCCCTGCACGAATAGGCCCTCGGCCACCAGCGCGTGCAGGTGGGGATGGAAGTCCAGGTAATCGCCAAAGGTATGAATCGCCATGACAATACCGGGGTGGCCCTCAGGAAGGCGGAGTGTGGTGCGCATATACTCAACCAGGCACTCGTGGGCAATCCGGCAGTAATCCTTCAGCAGGGTGCGGTCGAAACGGAAATAGACGCGCAACATCTTGGGGATACCGACTGCCCCCTGAGGGGCGGCTCTCGGACATTAACGGGGGCACCCGCCATTTCACCTAGGCCGAAATTAAGCCTTTTTCATAGGCAATCCTAGCATGCAAAACCTTGCAGAACACCCCCTAATACCCCCCATGTTTCACCGAGGTGAAACAAACACACTTGCACTACGGCCAACAGAATCGACGGTTTCCGGGAACGGGAGGTTTCAGGATCGAAGAGAGTCTCGCAGATCCATTCCTGTCATCCCCATTCTTGCACAGTTTCTGACCCATTACTTCTACAGAGGATCAGTATGGGGCCATTCCTAATGTGTCACAAGGGGATATTCCTAAATTGGCGTGACATGCCTCTTTTCACTGTCGTTTATACATCGGCGCCGTGGGGGGCATCGTCCCGTTCCCGGCGCCCATGCGAATGATCGGCAGCAACCTCGGGTTCACTTTTTTGACGATACGGGCGATGATCTCGTTCCCTTTGACAGTGCCCTTGGCATCAATCAACCGTTCAAACAACTCGCCCACGCGATTCTTCTTGGCTTCAGTGCCGAGTTTCAGGGTATCCACCTGCGCAATTATCTGAATCAGAATTTCCGCCGCCTGCTCATCCGTCGCATTCTTAACCAGATCGGCCAACAAGTGCGGATTTTCCGCAACTTTGGCAATTTGCTCGACCGTGGGCATGGTCATGCCCACGGCGGCCGCAGCGCCCTCCCCCTTCACCGGCATCCCACACAACAACACCGCCGACACCACAAGCCCGCCTACCCTGCAAAACATCCTGATCTTAGACATACCCACGCTCCGTTTTAATGGTTGTCACTCCTTCACCCCACAGTCACCTTAATACGTCAAACTGACACCCAGCATCACCCGAAGCTGGTCATACGGATCCTGAATGTTGGAAGAATATTCCTCATACCCTACCGATCCGAAGGCCCGCAGGATGTGGCGTGGATTCTCATATTCCAACCTCCACTGGAACCCTCTCAGTTCCTCCCACCCCTTCTTATCGTCAATGAATCGCGAAAAATTATCACGGCGGTAGGACGCCCCCAATGAGGTGAAAATTGAATCGGTCAGGGACTGGATTGCTCCCAGGGAAAACTGATTGATCACCTGCGTATTGTCGCGGTAGGCCATGGTGGGTAGGATTTCATTCCTTCCGAACGCCTGCAGGGTCAGTTTTTCCGTAACCGCCCATGAGGCGGCCACGTCGTAATGGAAAGCCTCGTCCTGCAACTTCTGGCCCGTGCTCATCGTAGAATCCATCTGCTGATATCCCATACCCGCGCTGATGCTGGTCTTATAGGATGTTCTTGTCCGGATGCCCAATCGGGCTTTCCAATACGACGTGTCGCTAAGGCCGTTGTCCGAATTGAGCCCGCCATAGCTCAGGGTCAGCGTCTCGGTGGTCTTGTCCGTGCTCTTGTATCCCAGATTCAAATCGGCCGATTCCTCGCTGAAATCATATATCTTGGGATCCTTGAAATCCGCCGCGCCATAGTTGCCGCCGAATTGCATCTCCAGTTTATCCGTATCATGCCCAACTGCGGCACCTACATCATCCAAGGTACGGGGCACCCGCATGGTGCGCCCTTCCAGAAGGCGCCCGACCGCCTGGTCTTCCTGGTTGCGGGCTCCCGAATCGGACTGGGTGAATTCATAATCCGACACATCGCTATGCTTCTGGTTCAGGATCACGGCCAGATGACGCCGATCCCCGAAGACGCTGTCAAAATTCTCCTGCCAGGTGTCATCATTCAAGGCGGAGTGGTCCTGATAATTGCGGGTTTGCCACCACATGCGAAGATTCGCGGACATCCAGTCCGTCAGCCGCAGCAGCGACCCGCCAGCCACCAGATCCGAGAACCAATCTTCATCCTTTTGCCCTTTTGGCAACAAGCCCACATTGGAATCATAGGTGTACGAGCCTTCCACAAACGGGCTGAAGGTCGTGTTCTCACCCAGCCGGAATCCCTGCCCACCCCGACTGGGAGCAGAGCGATCATTTTGAATTTGCCGGGTGTCGATCCCCGTAATCACCATTGACTGTTCTGCCATGGCATCGGTCACGATGATACCGGAGCACAATATGACCATCGAGACTGTTAACAGCCATCCGGAATTCATACCCTTATTTTTCTTTCTGTCCATACTTAACCTCCAGGCAATGCATTACCGAAAATCATTTGTTTAGCGACCCGATCAACCTCAGAATATCTCCTCGGGAACATAGACGATGTCATTCGGCATGAGAACGATGTCCGCCTTCACATTGCCTCGGGCGCCAACATCCTTGAGATCCACCGAAAACAACTCCTGTTGCCCGTCCTTACCCCGGGTAACTTTTATCGAGGTCGTCTTGGCACTAGTGTCGAACCCCCCGACAAGTTGAATAGCCCGGCTGACAGTGATGTCCTTCGTGGGAGGGATTCTTACCCGACCCGGTTGTTTGACCCGGCCCAGTACCGTCACATACCCCCATGGGAACAGTCCTTCATCCCCTTGTTCTGCGGCAATTTCGACGATCACCTGAGGATTGACGAAGTATGCCGAGTTGTACAGCCTGAATAATTCATCTCGGAATTCAGGAAGCGTCCTTCCGCCGGCTTGAACCTGGCCGACAAGCGGCAAAGCGATCAACCCGTCATTTTGGATCCTTTTAGTGGATTCCTCCACTTCCTTCTGTCCATCCACGAGAACCCGTATGTTGATCAACAACCCTGGACGCAACATCATGTCCGGGAAACTCTTCTCGACAGGCTTCGTCGTTGAGACTGTTGCGGCGGCCTCATCATCGCGCTTATCTGGAGAACGGCTGTGATGAAAAGATCGATGAAGGCAAGACACTGTCAACAGACAACATGCCACCATGCTCCATGGCCATAGTCTCAACTTGTATACCACAAATTACCTCCTGAGATTGAAAACATGAATTATGTATCATGTTGAATTCAATTATTCAAGCACTCAAAAACAGTACCCCAAAAAACAGTACCCAGAAACGTGGACAACAGGGCTTGCCAGACAGCCCCCCTCCTTACTGCTCAATCCTCGTCAGAAAGGACGGGGTTATTCCTGTCGTAAAAGTCGTTTGATCTGGTCACGATCCCATCGTTGGAGAATAAACGTGAACCCGTCCTCATCGAGAAGCCAGATGGAGCTATAGTCCAACGCCTTGACGTTCAATAGCTTAAGGATCTTAACAAGAACCTTGCCCGCCCTGGGGTCACTGCTTTTCACAAGCGGTGATAGTCCGTACAGGACGTCCACGGTCATGTTGTTCTCCCTAACCATATCACCCCAATGGAGATTGATGTCACGGATCACGGAGTAAGACGGCTCCTTTTCAAGCAGGAACTTGACATAGACATCGACGGCCATGGGATCGGGAAACAAATCACAGACGGCTCTGACCGCCTCGGAGAGCAAACCACCCCTGATGCGGATGTCGCCGGGAATCGCCTGGGTCAGCATGATTCTTTCGCACAGGGGAATCGCGACAGGGGTATGCATCTCACGCAAGGCCCGGAGTGTCCGGGTGGCCCGCATCACATCGTCCGCACTGGTTATCTTCATTTGTGATGACAAGGCATCAGAGAGCAACTGGATCGCGGGTTGCCCGGCGGCGGCGAGTTGTTTTCGTGCCGTCCTATTTGCCGCGGGTGACTGGTTGAGGGCCTTAATCGCCTGCACAAGGGTTGTCGCTTCGCCATCCCGCATCGCCCCTCCCTCAGGGACAGTATGGACGCACCCACCCAGCAGAAACGCCCCCAATACTGCAAGCCATGCGGGACTCAAAGCACGGGCATTATCCTTCTTTGATCGCAATACGTTCAGCATCAAATGGAGCATCGCTTCAATCACTTCCCCAAACTGGAGTAGATCACCATATGCTTTTTATTATCGGATAGCCACCCTTAATCATGCCACGCACGAAACTCTTCAAGGTGTTTATCCTCGGCCGGTTCCAACCCTATTGAATCAACCGCTAACATCGCCACCATCGCAACCGACACCATTCTATCTGAAGATGCGGCCTTAAACTTGCCCTGCCAGTTCGGGATCAAGCCTCCTGCTCTCTTGAAGGCGGCGAAGGGGGATGGAAAGGTCTCATTGAAGGATGGAGGGGGTTGGGAACAAAGTTTTGATTGGTTGCCGGACTAGGATTCGAACCTAGACAAGCAGAGTCAGAGTCTGCTGTGCTACCATTACACAATCCGGCAATAGACGAAGGGAAATGATCCAATTGAGGAGAGCAGAATGCTAAAAGGCGCAAGGGGGCGTCAAGCTTGTTCTTCGCAACTAATTCTTCGCAACGGTTGCTATCGGGTTCCGTTTTTGGCACTCTTCGAGAAGTTTCGGGGCGAATCATGTATCTTGATTTCTTTAAACTTAAGGAACCTCCGTTCAACATCACGCCGGATCCCCATTATCTGTACATGTCCCGCCAACACCGCGAGGCCTATAACCATGTCATGTATGGAATCCAACACCGCAAGGGGTTCATCCAGCTCACGGGCGAGGTCGGCTCCGGAAAAACCACGCTCTGCCGCGCCGTCCTCGCGGAACTGGGACAAAAAGTCCAAACGGCATTGATCCTTAATCCCTGCCTCACCGAAGCCCAGCTCATCCGCGCCATCCTTCAGGATTTCGGGCTCAAAACGGCCGGCAAGGACATGCTGAAACTGATCGAAACGCTCAACACCTTCCTGCTGGGCAAAATGGAAGCCCAGGAAAACGTAGCCCTCCTGATTGACGAAGCCCAAAACCTGTCATCAAAACTGATGGAACAAATCCGCCTGCTCTCCAACCTGGAAACCACCCAGCAAAAATTGATCCAGATTGTCCTCATCGGCCAGCCCGAACTTGAGGTGAAACTGAAAGACGCCTCCCTCCGTCAACTGCGGCAACGCATTACCGTCCGCTATCATCTTGGCCCCTTGGATGAAAATGAGATCGGCAGTTACATCGCGCATCGGCTCACCACAGCGGGAGCGAATGGGCGCCTGTCCTTCGATGCCAGGGCGCTCCATCTGGCATACCGTTATTCCGAAGGCATCCCGCGCCTGATCAATGCCGTCTGCGATAATGCGTTGCTCGCCGGATATGTTGCCGGAACCGGGAACATTGATAAATCCTGCATGAAACGGGCCATTGCCCAGCTCGAGGGACGCTCATAAAAGGTTTTGTCAGTCCAGCATGATCTGATAGGTTGATCAGGTCTAGATTCGGATGCACATGAAAAAACTGGGGCCATTGATTTTAATTTGCCTGATGAGTCTTGCGCTTCCGCTTGGCGCCGCACCCCTCAAGGTAGGGGTCTGCCTCCAGCCCCCTCTGACCATCCGGGGCGAAAACGGCCAGCCTCCCCAGGGGTTTTTCATGGATATCCTCGAGGCCATCGCGGCCCAAAATGGATGGAGTCTGTCCTACACCGTGGATTCCCGGGCCAACCTCATGAACAAACTGGCCCAGCAGGAAATCGATCTTCTGGTGCCCTCCGCGTTTCCGATGAACGGATCTGACATCCTTGACCACACCGCCGGCCTCGTCTCCTCATACGGAGCCCTCTATGTCCCCGAAAACACGCTGGCTCCCGCATTTCAGGACTTGGCGGGAAAGACCATCGCGTTGGCCCGTGATGATGTCTATTCCCAGCGCTTTCAGGAGTTCCTCAAGTCCATTGGAATCCGTTGTCAGTTCATTGTAATGCCTAGTTACGAGGAGGTATTCGCAGCCATCGAGGCTGGACAGGTCGACGCCGGGCTGGCCGATCATCTTTTCGGAGATCAGCACCGCAAACAGTACAACCTCGCGGCCAGCCCTACGGCCATCTCACCCACCGAATTTCATTTTGCCGTCTATCATGAACGGAACTGGGCAATTCGCCAGACTCTGGATCGGGAGATTCTTTCACTCAAATTGCATCCCGATTCGATATATTATACCGCGCTGTCGCGGTGGACCGGCTATCATAAACCCCTTTCCGGAATTGCCTTTTTCGGATTTATCGTCCTGGGAATTCTCGGTGCTGGCGGACTCCTATTCCTGCTCATTCTGCCCATCAACAGGTTCGTCAAAAAGCAAACCGATAAACTGGGCGGAGCCAACCGTCAATTATTGAAGACCGTGGAGGATCATCTCCGGAATGAAGCCGCTGCGGAAAACCTGAAAATCTGGTACCAAACCCTTCTCAACAACACTCCTGATTGTATCCTGATCCACGGCGTGGATCCCAAGGGAATGGC
>Ga0194060_10000676_pt1 | contig 24701 bp, 18 predicted proteins | sample SepL225m_MetaG_FD_163427 | JGI IMG/M metagenome (GOLD analysis project Ga0194060, IMG submission 163427) | Anoxic zone freshwater microbial communities from boreal shield lake in IISD Experimental Lakes Area, Ontario, Canada - Sep2016-L222-5m | ecosystem: Environmental > Aquatic > Freshwater >... | reverse complement strand
ATGCGGGCGCATCCTCTGGGGGGCCATGCCGCCCTGATCGGCAGCGTGCATGCGGATCCGCATCATTTCGTGCAGATGAAGACCGGCTTCGGCGGCACGCGCATCGTCGATTGGCTCACCGGGGAGCAGCTGCCGCGGATCTGTTGAGGCGCACCCAGTTCCGGACGCGCGGCGGCTTGGTCTCAATCAAGGTTTGCCCCGCATCGATCGGCAGCTGCATCAAGGGACGGGCTATCTGGCCGTGGACGCGCCTGCGGCATCGAAGACGCCTTCGAACAGGATTGAGCTCAGATAGCGCTCGCCGGAATCGGGCAGCACGACGACGATGGTCTTGCCTGCGTTCTCCGGCCGCTGGGCAATCCGGACTGCGACCGCGGCTGCGGCGCCGCACGACAAGCCGGACAGGATTCCCTCCTCGCGCGTGAGGCGATGCGCGTACAAAATCGCTTCTTCGTTGGTAACCTGCTCGACCGCGTCCACCAGCGACAAATCGAGCACGTCGGGCACGAAGCCCGCGCCTATGCCCTGTATTTTGTGCGGTCCGGGCTTCAACGGCGCGCCGGCCCGGGTCTGAGTCAGCACTGGGCTCGCGGCCGGCTCGACCGCCACCGAAACGATGGCTTTGCCCCGGCTTTGTTTGATGTAGCGTGAGATGCCGGTGATCGTGCCTCCGGTCCCGACCCCTGAAACCAGGATGTCTATGGCGCCGTCGGTGTCGTCCCAGATCTCCGGCCCGGTCGTTCGCACGTGGATGGCGGGATTGGCCGGATTCTTGAATTGGTTCAGCAGTACATACCGCTTCGGATCGGACGCCGTAATCTCCTCTGCCTTGGCGATTGCGCCGGTCATCCCCTTCGCGCCCTCGGTGAGCACCAGTTTGGCACCGTAAGCGATCAGCAGTTTGCGCCGCTCCAGGCTCATGGTATCGGGCATCGTCAGGGTCAGCGGGATGCCGCGCGCCGCCGCGACGAACGCCAGGGCGATTCCCGTATTGCCGCTGGTCGGCTCGATCAGTTCCTTGCCCGGGCCGAGCAGGCCGCGCTCCTCCGCGTCCCAGATCATGGCTGCTCCGATACGGCATTTGACCGAGTAAGCCGGATTGCGCCCCTCCACTTTCGCCAGCACTGTGGCCTTTGCTCCATCGGTAATCCGGTTCAACCGCACCAGGGGTGTACGCCCGATGCTCTTTGAGTTGTCTTCGTGCCACTTCGTCATGACCCTCTCCTTCCTGATTTTGACCCGCCGCGCGACCGATGAGTGCCGGCAGGGTTGTCGAAGTATAGCGGCGAGGCGGAACCCTACCAAAGCAAATTGCGGGTGCGAAATACCCGATCGTCAACGTGGTCTTGATTCCTGCAGGCATAGGCGGCTTGTTTGAGCCGCGGCGATTTTTCGTCAGGCGCTTGGGCCGGATTCAACCTGCCGCCGGCGCAGGCCGCCGGCTCATCTGCGCGCCGATCACGCCGGCGATCACCAGCGCGCCGCCTGCGAGCTGTACCGGCGCCAGTCCCTGCCCGAGCAGCAGCCAGCTGCCGCCGATCGCGACGATGGGCTCGAGGTTCATGGCCAGGCCGGTGCGCAGCGGCCCGATGCGTGTGGCCGAAGTGAACAGCGCGACCAGTCCGATCGCGTAGAGCACGCACACGCCCGCCACCGCCCACACGCCCGGAGCGCTGCGCGGCCACATCACCGCATCTCCCGCCAGCGTGGTGGTTGCCATGGCGGCCGTAGTGGTGAGCATCATCCAGAAGGTACGGCTCTTGGCGTTGACGTGGCTCAGCCGGTGCGTCGACACCACGAGTACCGCGGCGGTCAGCGCCGCCGCCAGAATGGCGAAACCGACACCGGCCGCGTCCACGGCGTCGGGCGACGCCCCGGTGGCGAGTGCGAGTCCGACCAGCGAAACCAGCGCAAACAGCAGCATGCGTCCCGACATGCGCTCGAAACCGGCCATGGCGCCGAACACGCCGATGACCAGCGGGTTCACATAGAACACCAGGATCGCCAGCGGCACGCGCAGGATCTCGATCGATTTGTAGAACGAGAACACGCCCAGTGCGAAAATCCAGCCGAGGCCCAGCAGCAGCGCCCGTTCGCGGCCGGTGGTGCGCGGCTGCCCGCCTTCGATGCGCAGCGCGACGCCGATCGCAAGCGCCGCGAACGCGCAACGCACGCTGACCACCGTCGCCGCGTTGCTGCCGTCCTCGAAGGCGTAGCGCGCGAGCACTACGGCCGAGCCGTAGGCGAGGGCGCAGGTGAGTACGTGGCGGTAATCGGAGAAGTGCAAATTGTTCAGCGCTTGAACAATTGCTCTGCATTGCGGAATGCGATTTTCTCGGCCACTCCCTGCGGCAGCTGCGCCAGCCATTCCCGATATTCGCCCATGATGCTGCCGTAGCTGTCCCAGCGCTGATCTGTCCAGGTGTCGGAACCGAGCAGGAAGCGCTCGGGGTAGCGCTCGAACAGCCGCTTCCATTCCGGCGTCAGCCTGCCGCCGGCGGTGATGCCGTAGCGGTAGGAAAGCTCGCACCAGACGGCGGGATAGCGCTCGAGGTAGGCGGCGACTTTGTCCGGCTCGGTGGAAAAGCCAGTGTGGGCCCAGATGATCCTGGCCTTGGGATTGTGCGCGAACAGGATTTCCAGCGCTTCATCATCGGCGTGGGCGTGCAGGTACAGCTTGCGCTCGACCGCGAAATCGACGGTGCGCTTGACCCATTTCGTCGCAGCCGACTTGCCCGACAAATGGAACTCGCCCACGCCGGCGTAATAGCCGCGCTGGTACTCGGTTTCGATCAGGTCCTGGATCGTCGGGTCGTTCATCCAGGTCTGGATATCCGCGCGCACGCGGTAGGGGCGGATGAAGGGCACCACCCACAGGTCCCTGGGTTTGGCTTCCACCAGGGCGCGCGTGCCGTCGTTCGGCCGGCTGGTGGCGAGGATGCCGGTGACCTTGTTTTCGCGAAACAGGGACAGTACTTTCTCCAACGGAAAGTGCGGCGCCGGTTCCCAGTTGTAATGCAGATGCGCGTCGAATATGGGCATGGTTGCGCTGTCGGCGGCGCGCGCTCCCGTAACAGCCAGTGCGAGCAGCAGCGCACCCAGTGCCATGCATGGACCGGGGCGGGGAGTTTTGTGTTGGTTCATGTGCATCGCCTCATGGCGGTTTTTCACCGCTTGCGCGGCGGTTTGTATCGGCACAGCGCATGCGCCTCGCGCTCCAGCGGATCGCGCAGTTTGAGCAGCTTCGACTGCCGTTTGCTTATCAGCGGATAGTGCCGGGCCGCGTCCAGCGCCCAGCCCACGTCCCAGCAGCTCTTCTTTTGCGTCACCCAGGTTTTCGGGTCCAGCCGGCGCAGGTCGAAGCCGGCCGAGTAGCTGCGCAGCGTCTTCTGGTGGCGTTTGTTGCAGTACTCGTGAAAATAGGACATCGCGAGTTCGCGCAGACTGCGGTAGACCGGATCGCGCCAGCGCAGCACCGCGTGGTTGGTCTTGGAAATCGCGCCCCAGCAGCCGTTGCGGCGAAACAGGGTCACGATATGGTCGTAGTCCCGCGTCGCCTTGAGGTCCAGCAGCAACGGCGCTTCGCCGTGCACCCACAGGGCCGCGGCGGCGATCATCGCGCCCTCAATGCATAGCGCCCGGCGTTGACCCAGGGCTTCGCGCACCGACAAACAGGTCTCGCCGCCGATTTCGAAGTTCTGCGGCATCGCGTCGAGGTAGGCCTGGATTTTCTCCGGTGTGTTGAGGCGCCTGAGGATTGCAAACTCGGCATTGGTCAGGCCCAGATCCTCGCGGCTGGCAAAGCGCTTGTGCTTCATCCGGCCCGCTTGCCGCGCTTGGCCGGTTTCGCCGGCGCGGCGACTTTTTTCTTCGGGGGTTTTTTTCTTGCCACCCTCGCCGGTGGCGTTGGCTGCGCTTTCCGTCCGATGTTCGCCGCAGTCAAGGCTTGCCCGGCGGCCTGCTTTTTCGCGTTGACGCGCAGGGCCGCGGCATAGGCGGTGCGCGCCCAGGGCAGCATCAGTTCCGCCGACTCCATCGCGTCGTCCGGTGCACGGAAAAAACCGAGGGTCGCGCGCTTGCCCTTGCGCGCGTATCCGAAAATCTCGCAGCCCGCCTGTTCGAATTCGATGCGGTTCATCGGGTCCGCCTTGAGATACAGCGCGTCCCCGGACACGATGGCGAACATCAGGCCGTCCAGGTACACGCCGTAACCGCCGAACATGCGCCGTGTGCGGACCGTGCCGAACGGGCCGAGCAACTCCATCACGTAGTCTACGAACTCACCGGACATGATCTGCAACCGCCTGCAAATGAACCCCTGCAGCGGATTGTAGTGGCTGGCGCGCACCTAGCCAAGCGCGACAGCAGGACCGTCGCCCGCGCCACAGTAGGGGAAATGGCGGCCCGGTCAGATCGCCTTGCTTTGCGTGGTCTGAGCGAGGCGCCGCCGGAACAGCGGAACGGGGCGCTCCACCGACACCTGGTAGGCCTCGCTGAAATCGTCCAGGGCGGACAGCGCCTGCACCGAGTCCTGGTCTGGTCGCAGGGCAAAGGCGTCGAAGCCGCAGCGCGAAAGATAGTAAATCTGATCGCGCAGCACGTCGCCGACGGCGCGCAACTCGCCGCGGTAGTTATGGCGCTCGCGCAATAGCCGCGCCAGCGTATGGCCGCGGCCGTCGGTGAAGCTGGCATAGCGGATGGCGATCACGTCGAAGCGGGGCAGATCGGGCGCGAGCGCCTCCGGGTCCGCGTCCGTGTCCAGCCACACGCCGATGCGCCCGAGGCGAAACGACAGCGCGTCGCGTTCGGCCGTCCACAGGACTAGCGGCACGATCACGTCGCCGCTGAAGGGCAAGGCCCCGATCGCATCCTGTTCAAGCAGCTGCCAGTTGTCTTGAATGACTGCGCGATGTCTGATGATTTGTGCCATATACGTAATCCTTGAAAGCTTCGATGCCGATGCGGCGCACGGTGTCGATGAAACGCTCTTCCTCGCCCTCGCGCCGGTCGAGATAGACCTCGATCAGTTGTTCCACGACTTCCGGCACCTGGTCCTGGGCGAACGCCGGGCCGATCACCCTGCCCAGCGACGCGTTCGCGCCCTGCGCGCCGCCGATGGAGACCTGGTAGAACTCCTCGCCCTGCTTGTCGACGCCGAGTATGCCGATGTGGCCGATGTGATGGTGGCCGCAGGAATTCATGCAGCCGGAGATGTTGAGGTCGAGCTCGCCGATGTCGTGCAGGTAGTCCAGATCGTCGAAGCGCCGCTGGATCGCGTCGGCCACCGGGAGCGACTTGGCATTGGCGAGCGAACAGAAATCGCCGCCGGGGCAGGCGATGATGTTGGTCAGAAGGCCGATATTGGGCGTGGCCAGGCCCAGCGGCTTTATTTTGCGCCACAGCGTGTGCAGATCCGAGGCGCGCACGTCGGCAAAGATCAGGTTCTGCTCGTGCGACACGCGCAATTCGCCGAAGGAAAAGCGCTCGGCGAGTTCGGCGATCGCATCCATCTGTTCCGCGCTGGCATCGCCCGGCGCGGCGCCGGTGCGCTTGAGCGACAGCGTGACCGCGGCGTAGCCCGGCACCTTGTGCGGGTGGACGTTGCGCCGGTACCAGTTGGCGAACGGCTTCTCCGCCGCGAGCATGGCATCGAGGAATGCGTTCTTTGCTGGCAAGGCGGAATATGCGGGCCGGGTGAAGCGGGCCTCGATGCGCCGTACTTCCTCCTCGATCAGGGTCGCCGGGCCGTCTTTCAGCTGCGACCATTCTGCCTCGACTTTTTGCGCGAACACCGCGGGTGTCAGTTCTTTCACCAGAATCTTGATCCGCGCCTTGTACTTGTTGTCGCGCCGGCCGTAGCGGTTATAGACGCGCAGGATCGCGTCGAGGTAGGACAGCAGGTGGCGCCAGGGCAGGAACTCGCGGATCGCATGGCCGACAATTGGCGTACGGCCGAGGCCGCCGCCGACGATCACGCGAAAGCCGATTTCGCCGGCATCGTTGCGCATTGCATGTAGCCCGATGTCGTGCACCCAGGTGGCGGCGCGGTCGGCCGCGCTGCCGCTGACCGCAATCTTGAACTTGCGCGGCAGGTAGGCGAACTCAGGATGCAGCGTGGACCACTGCCGTATCAGCTCGCACCAGACGAAGGAGTCGACGATCTCGTCCCGGGCCACTCCGGCCAAATGGTCGGTGGTGGTATTGCGCACGCAACTGCCGGAAGTTTGTATCGCGTGCATCTGCACCTCGGCCAATTCGGCCAGGATCTCGGGGACCTGCTCCAGCCGGGGCCAGTTGAACTGGATGTTCTGGCGGGTGGAGAAGTGCGCGTAGCCCTTGTCGTAGGTGCGCGCGATGTGGGCGAGCCGTCGCAGCTGCGCCGACGAAACCAGGCCGTAGGGGATCGCCACGCGCAGCATCGGCGCGTAGCGTTGGATGTAGAGGCCGTTCTGCAGCCGCAGCGGCCGGAACTCGTCCTCCGACAGCGCTCCTGAAAGATGGCGGCGCGTCTGGTCGCGGAACTGGTTCACGCGCTCGTCCACGATGCGTTGGTCGATTTCGTCGTATCGATACATGGTGTGTCCGGCCTGCTGGCCAGCCCGCATTCGCGGGCCGGTGGTTAAGGGGTTTGCCAATACGGGTCGCAGCGTAATAAACTCGGGATATAAGGAGAACGAATTAATATTCATATCCATATAATGAAACGGAATTAAGACCCAGGCCATGAATTTTCAGCAACTGCGCTATGTACGCGAGACCGTGCGCCGCGGGCTCAATCTGACCGAGGCCGCCAATGCCCTGCATACGTCGCAGCCGGGGGTGTCGAAGCAGATCCGCGAACTCGAGAACGAGCTCGGCTTCGAAATATTCGTGCGCCACGGCAAGCGCATCAGCGCGCTGACCGAGCCGGGACGGGCGGTGCTCGGCATCATCGAGCGCGTGCTGCAGGAGGCCGACAACCTCAAGCGCGCGGCGCACGACTTCAGCGATCAGGACTCGGGCGAGCTCACCATCGCCACCACCCATACCCAGGCGCGCTATGTCCTGCCGCGGGTGGTGGGGGAGTTCAAGCGCTGCTATCCCAAGGTGCATCTGACCCTGCAGCAAGGCAATCCGCTGCAACTGGCCAAAATGGTGCAGGCCGGAGCGGCCGACATCGCCATCGCCACCGAAGCGCTGGATCATGTCCCCGGGCTGCTCGCCCTGCCCGGATATACCTGGAGCCATTGCGCGGTGGTGCCGGCGAGGCACCCCTTGCTCAAACTCGGCGCGCTGACGCTGGAGGCGCTGGCGCAATACCCCATCGTGACCTACGACGCCGCGTTCAGCGGGCGCACGCATATCGACGCCGCATTCGCGGCGCGCGCTCTGGCGATGGACGTGGTGCTCTCGGCCATCGACGCCGACGTGATCAAGACCTACGTCGAACTGGGCCTGGGCGTGGGCATCATCGCCGCCATGGCGTTCGACGCGAAGCGCGACCGGCAGCTGCGGGCTATCGATTGCACCCACCTGTTCCATTCCAATACCACGCGCGTGGCGGTAAAGCGCGGCAGCCTGCTGCGAGGCTACGCCTACGACTTCATCGAGCTGTTCGCGCCGGCCCTGAATCGCAAGCTGATCGAGCGCGCGCTGGCGGGCGGGGGCGAGCTCTACGAGCTTTGAGCATGTCCCGAGGACTCTATCGCGAACTGGTGCGCCTGGGCTGGCCGGTGCTGATCGCGCAACTGGCGGTGATGGCGAACAACGTGATCGACACCATCATGGCCGGGCGCTACGGCACGCTGGACCTGGCCGCGGTGGGCATCGGTTCCAGCATCTATTTTTCGGTGTTCGTCGCGCTGATGGGCGTGCTGCTCGCGCTTACGCCCATCGTCGCGCACCTGTACGGGGCCGGCCGTCACGCCGAAATCGGCGAGGAACTGAGGCAAAGCGCCTGGCTTGCCGCCGCACTGGCGCTGGTTTCGCTCGCGCTGTTCGCCTATCCCGAGCCGTTTCTTCTCGTCGCCAAACTCGAACCCGCGCTGGAAACCAAGGTGCGCGCCTACCTGCACGCGCTCGCCTGGTCGGTGCCGGCGTCGCTGCTGTTCCGCGTGTTCTACAGCTTTTCCACCGCAGTGTCGCGTCCGCGCACGGTGATGGCACTGACGCTCGTGGGCCTTGCGCTCAAGGTGCCGCTCAACTGGGTGTTCATGTACGGCAACCTGGGCGCGCCCGAAATGGGCAGCACCGGCTGCGCCGTGGCGACTGCGCTCCTCTCCTGGTTCGTATGCGCGCTCGCCTGGGCCTGGTGCTGGTTCGACCCCGGCTACCGGCCGTTCCGCGTGTTCGCGCGCTGGTCCTGGCCGGATGCGAGGGCGCTCGGCCGCATCCTCTCCCTGGGATTGCCGATTGGCCTGACCTTCCTCATCGACGTCACCGGGTTCACCTTCATGGCGCTGTTCATCGCGCGCCTCGGCGCGCTGTATTCGGCCGCGCACCAGATTGCCGCCAACCTCGCCGCGCTCGCCTTCATGCTGCCGCTCGCGCTGGGCAATGCGGCCAGCGTGGTGGTCGGGCAATCGCTGGGCGCGCACCGGCACGCGCGTGCGCGCGAAGCCGGTGTCGCGGGCCTCGTGCTCGGGCTCGCCTGTGCCGCGGCCCTGGGTGCCTGCCTCTATCTCTACGCCGGCGGGATCGCCGGCCTGTACACGGGCGACGGCGAACTGCGCCGCGTCGCCGCCGGACTGGTCGCCTTCGTCGCCGTCTACCACCTGTTCGACGCGGTCCAGGCTGTGGCGGTCAACGTATTGCGCGGCTACAAGCGAGCCGTGGTGCCGATGCTGATCTACGCCGTCGCGCTGTGGGGCGTGGGCCTGGGCGGGGGCTATGCGATCGGTCTGACGCACATCGATCTTGCCTGGCTCGGCCTATCCACTGCCGGACTGACGACACCCATGGGTGCGCAGGGTTTCTGGCTGGCTGCGATTGCGAGCCTGGCGCTGGCGAGCAGCCTGGTCACGGCGTATTTTCTGCGCGTCAGCCGCTCTGCCGTATCGAACTGAGACCCGGTGTTTGCACCGCCTGCGCCCGTCCTTCGCCGCAGGCCCGCGTTGCGCTCAGGCGCCGGCAGCCAGCGTGAACAACATGGCGGAGACCGCGAGCGCCATGATCAGCGTGGCGAGCCAGCCCAGGACCCTGAGGCGGCGCTTGATGGTGAAACGCCCCATGATCTCGGGCCGAACCGCCATCAGCATCATGATCGCCATGATAGGCACCGAGATCACGCCGTTGATCACCGCGCTCCAGATCAGCGCCCTCACCGGCGAGAGGCTGGTGAAATCCAGCGCCACGCCGACCAGCGTCGCTGTCGTGACGATGGCGTAAAACCCGCGCGCCTGGGCGAACCGCAGGCCGAGGCCGATCGGCCAGCGGAACGACTCGGCGACGGCATAGGCCGCCGACCCGGCAAGGATGGGCACGGCCAGCATGCCGGTGCCGATGATGCCGGAGGCAAACAGCGCAAACGCGAACTCGCCGCCGATCGGGCGCAGCGCCTCGGCCGCCTGTTCCGAACTCTGGATGTCGGTGATGCCGTGAAGATTCAGCGTCACCGCCGCCGTCAGCATGATGAAAAACGCCACGACGTTGGAAAAGGTCATGCCGACATAGGTGTCGAGCTTGATCCGGTTGAGGTGCTCCCTGGCTTGTTCCGGCGCTTCGCGCAGCGGCTCTTCGCCAGGGCCGGCGCGCTGTTCCTCGACTTCCTGCGAGGCCTGCCAGAAGAACAGGTAGGGGCTGATGGTGGTGCCGAACACGGCGACCAGCGTGAGCAGGTAATCGGCATGGAGATCGACCGGCGGAAGAAGGGTGCGCGCGAACACCTCGCCCCAGGGCACGCGCACCACGAATACGGTGGCGACATAGGCGAACAGCGTCAGCGTCAGCCATTTCAGGATCGGCGCGTAGCTCGGGAACGGAACGAAAATCTGCAGCGCTAGCGACACCGTCGCGAACGCGATGATGTAGAGGTGCGCCGGCCCGCCGATGAGCAGGCGCAGCGCCGCAGCCATCGCTCCCAGGTCGGCGGCGATGTTGATGGTGTTGGCGACGAGCAGCAGCGCCACCACGCCGTGCAGCAGCCAGGCCGGGTAGTGTTCGCGGATGTTGGCCGCGAGCCCGTGTCCGGTGACGCGGCCGATGCGCGCACTGACGATCTGGATGCCTATCATCAGCGGCAGCGTGAACAGTACCGACCAGAGCATGGCGTAGCCGAACTGCGCGCCGGCCTGCGAATAGGTCGCGATGCCGCTCGGGTCGTCGTCGGCCGCGCCGGTGATCAGGCCGGGGCCGAGCCGCTTCAGCAGCGGCGCCGACGGCGCCGCAACGGCGCGCCGGCCCCGATCGCAAGGGCCTTTAGTTGGATTTTCCGGCATGGGCCGCAGCCCCCGGCTACAACCAGCGCTGCATCGAATAGCCGCCTATAAGCGGCCGCTGCATCGCCGCGCCGAAAATCTGCCGGCCCCACTTGAATTCTTTGTACAGCACGATAAAGCGCCACAGGTCGCGCAGCACCCTGGCGCGGTCGCGCCATCCCAGCGCCATCAGTGCGGCCGGGAAATCGGCTTCGTGCGGGCGCTCGAACGCGATCTTGAGCGGGTTCCACTGATCGGTGGTGCGCCGCACTTCGGACGCGATCATCCTGCGGTACATTTCCTGCACCGGGCGGTTGCGCAGGCGTGCCTCCACCACCGCTTCGCCGCTGATGGCGCCGGAGTGCAGTGCGCAGCTCATGCCCTCGCCTATCATGTTGAGGAAGCCCGCCGCCTGGCCGGTGATCAGCACGTTGCCCTTGCCGAACACGTAGCGGTTGATCAGCGACGGCCCGAAGTTCTCGCCGCAGCCCTCGTCTTCGGTGTGGGGATGAAGGCGCACTCCGTGCTTTTCCTCGAGATAGTTCACCACGTTCTCGTGCTTCTTCGCAAAATTGTCGCCGCGCTTGAAGCCGACGCCGACGATCTGCCGCCCGTCGCGGGCATGACTCCAGGTGTAATGCCCCAGCCCGGGGTGGAACCAGAAATGGAAATAATCGGGGCTCAGCGGGCAAGCTATGATGTCGTGAAATTTCTGCCCGACGAAAAACCACGGGATCGATTGCGGGTAATCCGGGTAAATGGCGCGGATCACGAGCGAACTCGGCCCGTCGGCGCCGATCACCTGGCGCGCGCGGTATTCGACCGGTTCGCCGTTCTTGCGCGCGTTGACGAGCACGTGATCGCCGCGGTCCTCGAGCCCGGAGAACGAAGTCCGGTCGTGCACTTCCGCGCCGCTCCTTTTGATCGCCCAGTAATCGGAGTACTTGCGGTGCAGGTGCGGCGTGGAGCCGCCGAAAAAATCCATGGGCATGGACACCATGCTGGGGAAATGGAAGGTCACCCCGCGGCAGGAGGTCGGCTGGTGCAGCGCTTCGGGCGGCAGCGGACCGAAATTCTCCAGCAGGAAACGGTGCCCGCGCGGCGACAGGATGCCGCTGCAGATCTTGTGCCGCGGCAATTCCTTGCGCTCGAGGACGATGGTTTCCAGGCCGGCGTCCACCAGGCGCTTGGCGGCCGCGGCCGCAGACAGGCTGGCGCCGACGATGACTACGTCAACCGAGCGCATGGTCGGCCTTGGGTCTCAACCTTGGGTTTCATGATGTTCCATCATCCGCCAAATCTGCCAGGTGCACCACCGGAGTATCGCCGGCTTGCGCAAACGCGGCGGCATCTTCGACGCTCTCCACCACGATGCGCGCGACGCTCCGCCCCTGCAGTATCCAGCGTGCCTGGACCGTGTCATCGATCCGCTCCAGTCCCAGCCGTTGCGGCAGGCTGCGGGCGCTGGCCGGAATGGCGATGCGCTGCAGGTCGAGGTTGAGGGCGCAGCCGGTGGCCCGGCGCAGGGTGTCGTAATGCCGGACCAGGCGCTGATAGTCGGCGTGATAGGCGCGCGCTTCGATGATGTACAGGTCGTTTGCGCGCAAATGGCGGCGCACGGCGGCGAGGCTGCTCAGCGCCACCCCCAGGCCGGTGATCGTCGATTGCGGCAGCCATAGCCGCAGCTGGCGCAGCAGCAGGCCGTCGGCGACGACGATGTTCCTCAGCCCACGCAGCGGACGCAGAAAGTGTTCAAGGCCGGACGCCGGTATGGCCGCGCCCGCTTCCAGCGCCAGCGCGATGTCCTCAGCGGCATCGTCGCCAAGAGCGATCCGGCCCTTGCCTCCCAATAGCTCAACGACCCGTTCCAGGGTGGCGGGTCGCTCGCGCAGGGCCGGGCCCGGCAGCAGCGCCGTGGGGGAGGAATGCACCGCGACGGGCCGCGCAGCCTGCTGCTCCAGCCGGTCTCGCAAGTTTACAACCGCCGCAGGCTGAACCAGTTGGCGGCGCAGATCCAGTGTCATCTCGACCAGGCTGATGTCCTCCGGACAGACCGGTTCGCACGCGGCGCACAGAGTGCAGCTCCGGATCGATTCCGCGATGTCCGCGGCGGCGGCGCCGTGCTGCAGCGCCCGGGCGCGCGCGAGCGGCGTCAGGCCGATGTCGCGCTGACGGCGCCACACCGGGCATACCAGCAGGCACAGGCCGCAACCGCTGCAGGAGGCGTAGTCCTTGCCATGCCGCTCTGCGCCTTGTGTATAGCCGGGCATGTTCAGAAAATGACGTGACGGTTGAGGATCATCGCCGGGTCGGCGGCGCGCTTCATTTTCAGATGCCGGTCGACCACGGCGTCGCCGAATACGCGCCGGATATAACCCTTCATCATGCCGCCGAAGCGGTAGTAGCTCGCGCCCATGTCAACGCCGATGTCGTAGATCTCGTTCTTGAACGACTGCAGGGTGTCACGGCTGTACACGCCGTCGTCCATCATCGGCTCGAATTCGCAGCCGTAGGCACGATCCTCCGCGTCGGGCGGGATGCACGACATTTCGTAATGCGCCCGGTGTTCCGGGCGCAGCTTGATGCCGACGAGGTACAGCGTGTAATGCGGAAAATACTTGCGGCAGACAGCGTTGCCGCGCTCCACCGCTTCGACGAACTTGGCGGCCGAGGTCGCAAGGTCGGGAATGACCATTTGCCGGCTGCCCCAGAACTTCCACACCGCGCGCGAAAATACGACGCTGCGATCGAGCATGGTTCCGTCGCGCATGTATTCCGGGCGCTGCAACTCCGGAAAAAGTTCGCGCTTGCGCTGCAGCAGGTACCACGCCTCGCCGAGCTTCCACGGGCGCAGCGCGTAGTGGAATAGCGTGCGCAGGGCGAAACCGAGTTCGCCGTAACCGCGCAGACGCGGCCGCCAGTCGGCCATGAAAGCCGCTTCGCGCTCGGTCGAATCGAATGCCACCAGGACGTTCACCGCGCAGTCCATGATGGTCAGAATTCCGGAATAGTCGCTGGCGTCGTTGCGATCCAGCAACTGCAGGTCCTCGATCGCCGTGGCGAGCGATGCGTAGTAGAAGTAATGCATGCGCAAGGGCGTGTAGCGGCGTATGCGCAGGGTGGCTTCGGTGATCACGCCGAACTGCCCGTAGCCGAGGATCACGCGCTGAAACAGTTCGGCATTCTGCTCATCCGAGCATTCGACGATTTCACCGGTCGGGGTAACCACCTGCAAGGACAAGGCCTGATCGGCGCTGCATCCCAGGCGCGCCGAGTTGACGTCGATGCCGCCCACGCCCAGCGTGCCGCCTACCGACGATGTGAGATTGAGCGGCGCCGACAGGTAGTCCAGATCCTGCCGGCGCAGTTCTTCCGCGAGGCTGTGCCAGAAGATTCCGGCCTCGGTGCGCACCGTCAGCGCGTGCGCGTCGATGGCGAGCACGCGGCTCATGCCGCTCATGTCCAGCAACACGCCGCCGAACGCGACCGACTCGCCCTCGGTGGTCAGGCCGCCGCCGGAAACCGTGACCGGGACGCGATAGCGTTGCGCCGCCTGCATCAGCTGCGCCACCTGTTCCGTGCTGCGCGCGATGACCACGCCGTGCGCCAGGCCGTAGGCGGTGCCGCCGGCGTCGGTGGCGAAGACGGCTCGCGCCGCCATGGTTTCGCGCAGCCCCATGCCCAGCGCACGGACCGCGGCGGCAAACTCCGCCCAAGTCGGGCCGTTCCAGCGCGCCGGGTTGGTCTGCTGGCGTTTGATGCCCTGCAGGGAGTCTGGAGCGACCGGGCAGGGACCTACCGCACCGGGTTCAATAGCCGGGAAGTCCAAGCGTTCTCCATTCAGCACACTTCTATCCGTGCTCGCATCCGACTTGGCACCACCCATAAAATTCCCAACTGAACCGCGCACGTTCCGGCCGACGCGTGCAAGCGGAAAATCTTTTCACTGACTCCGGCTGCGGATGCCGTCCGGTCATTTACCCGACACAGCCCTTGGGCCGGACCTGGCACAGTAGCGCGGGAGATTTTAACCAGCTTCTGGTCTGCACGGGCGACATTTCTCCCTTGCCGGTCCGGCTCTTTTCGCACCGCTTGCGGCAACAGGATGCCCGGATTGCGCGCGCTACCTGCCTTTGATTTTTGACATTACTTCGGCGTCGCTAAGCTGTGCGCCGATCCAAACAATTACCTTCGACGCTCCGGCGCCGATCGCCAACTCGCGAAATAGCCGCTCTTCGACCTGGGTCAGCACGCTTTCGATTTTTTCCAGCGGGTGAATGACGACCGTGGTGGAAAGAGCGAACCCGGAGCCGCGAGCTTCAGTTAGTGCGACCTTCAAACATTGCCGCGCAGCGGCAAAATCGTCGACCAGCTTTCCCTGACTCGAAAAAACGGGGTTTGCATTGCGTTGAATCGAGCGCGAGTCATCGACGTTCCTTATGTGAAACTGATTTTCTCGAACCTGCACGTAAAGTGATTTCGTGAACATTGGTGTGTTGGTGTTTTGGATGAGAGGTCTAATTTTGAATCAAACGACACGGACGTCCGTTTGGGCCGGCCGCGTGCGCTAACGACGGTCGAGTGTTCAATAGGAAGCCGATGCGAGCCGGAATGGCAGCACCCTGCTAGCCATTCTTTGGCGACCAGCCATACGCCTTGGTGCAGGCGCCGCCCATCAGCATCGAGCGGTCGCTGTCGCTCAGGCGGTCGGTCTGGCGGAAAGGTTCGACGGCCTGTTCGTAGTTGACGACCGCGAAGGCGCGGGTCCAGTCGGTGCCCCACAGGCAGCGGTCGAAACCCCAGGCGTCGAACACGCGGGCGAGCGGGTCCCAGATATCCGGGAAGGGATACGGTTCCCGGGACAGCGTGCAGGCGCCGCTGACCTTGATCACCGCGTTCGGGCGCTTGGCGAGGTCCAGCACCTTAGGCAGGTCGGCCCAGGGCTGCTGCGGCGCGGGCGGCGTGCGGGGCTGCATGATGCCCAGATGGTCGACGATGAATCGCGTGTCGGGGTGGCGGTCGATCAGCGCCGTACCTTCCTCCAGGTTGCCCCAGCATAGGATATTGACCGGAAAGTCGTGCCGAACGGCTTCGCGCAGGACCCGGTCGAGGCCCCGGTCGCTCGGGTTGCGTCCCGGTTCCTTGGTCACGATGACCCGGATGCCTACCGTGCCCGGCGTCCTCTTCCAGTCGGCGATGACCTCAACAACCGCAGGATCATCCGGGTCGACCGGCTTGACGAGGGCGAACCGTCCGGGATGAGCCCGCTGCACTTCCACCGCATAGCTGGCATCGTACCGGTACATGGAAAAGGAAGAGATGAAGATCGCGCCCCCGACGCCGACCTTGTCCATCGCTTCCACCATCTCGTCACCGGTGGCGTGATCGGGCCAGTTCGGCACGCTGTGCCAAGGTCGGTTCGGCGTGTTCGCCTCATAGGCGTGGACCTGCGAATCGATGATTGCCATCAGGGAAGTGCCTCTATGCCGAGCCAGTTCATGGTATTGCAACAGATCGCGCTTTCCGTGTCCATAAGAGGCTAGTCGCTGTGCGTACCTCACGCCGGCGCGTAGCCTCTTCTCACCGTGACCCTCCCCCTGCGAACCAACAAAGGTAATTGGCCTCTTACCGAAAATGGCTATGACGCCCTCGGGTCGATAGTGCCGGGCCACATTCTTAGATGCCGCTACCGGTCGCAAAACGCTAAACAACCCGTCGTCGGAGCGACGAATTTAGGCTAGTATCCCTGAGCCAATGCCCTCTGGGTGGCATAGGTAGAGTGCAAATTTGGAACAAGCAGAATCTATATGAAATGCCTCGCGTGCTGCGCTGTGAACGCCCTCACTGCTCGCTACTGCAACGCGTGCGGCGCGCGCCTGGAACAGACTTGCGTCGGGGATCGAGGTCTCGCGTTGAAAGCGAATCTCGCCGAACGCTGCGCCGCTGCAGAGCAGGCGCTGCTCGAAGCCCACGAGCGGCATCGCAATTTGACCAAAATGTCCTCCGACTACTACTGGGAGACTGACGCCAGGCACGGAATCACGCGGGCTGACTTGTTCAAGACGCGCAGTTTCGACTTCAGAGGCTCCAACGAAGGCAGGCGCCGCTGGGAGTTCCCTGACGCGGTTTCGCCAGATAAAGCGGGCTGGGAGGCGCACCGGGCGGTGCTCGATGCACACATGCCGTTCCGCAATTTTGAATTCTCGCACCGAAGTACCGACGGTGTCCGGCGCTATTTTTCGATCAGCGGCGAACCCGTGTTCGATGCGTCCGGCGCGTTCACCGGCTATCGCGGGCTAGGCATGGACATCACCGACCGCAAGCAGAGCGAAAATGAGCTTATCTACTCAAAGAAGGCCGCAGAAGAAGCCAACCTTGCCAAGTCGCGCTTTCTTGCCTCCGCCAGCCATGATTTGCGCCAGCCGATACAGGCCATCAACCTGTTTTCCATGGCTTTGACCAATACGGCGCTGAGCGAAGAGCAGAAGCAGATCAGCGATTACCTCGCGCTCTCGGCCAAAAGTCTGGCGACCATTCTGGATGCGTTGCTCGATATTTCAAAACTTGACGCGGGACAGGTTAAAACGGCCTATGAGTTAATCGACACCAAGGACTTGATCCGAAAAGTTGTTGCCGAAGTCGCGTTCACGGCATCGGAAAAGCGCTTGCGGCTCAGGGTTTTTTCGCGGCGCGAGGAATTGATGAGCTTCGCAGACCCCAAACTGCTGCGCAGCCTGCTGGGGAATCTCGTAGACAACGCCATCAAATACACCGAACGCGGCGGCGTGCTGGTGGGGATCCGCCGCCGGGGCCGGCAGATCCTGATTCAGGTCTGGGATACCGGCATCGCAATAGCCCCGGAACATATCGAGAATATATTCGAAGAGTATTTTCAGGTCGGGAACCCGGAGCGGGACAGGACCAAGGGATTAGGCCTCGGACTGGCCATCGCCAAACGCATCGCCGGTTTGCTCGAAACCGAGATAGTGTGCCGCTCCCGGCTCGGCAAGGGAAGCGTGTTCGAGTTTAGCCTGCCGCTTGCCGACGAGTCGCAGGAACAACTTGCAGGTCGGATACAGCAGGGGAATATCAGCAACGATGCGAACGCGAGTATCGGCGGGCGCCGTATCGTCGTGATCGAGGATGACTGGACGGTGGCCGTGGCGGTCAAGTTATCCCTCGAATCCCAGGGCATGAGCGTTACGGTTTATCAAAATGCCGAGGACGCGCTGGCGAACCCAGGTATCGCGGAGGCCGACTTCTATATTTCCGATTTGCGACTTCCCGGATTGAACGGCAGGGAGTTTCTCGATGCGCTCCAAGCGCGGTCGCAGAAGCGGATCAACGGCGTGATCATGACCGGCGATACGTCGCCTGAGCGGGTCGAACCGGCAAAATCTTCCAGTTGGAGGGTGATGTTAAAACCAGTCGATTTGCCTAGCCTGCTATCGGCGATCAGTACACAAGGCGCCGTCCACTGACATTGGAGAGGGTGGGAGTTAAGCGCCAGTTGCGACCGAAAAGCCGAACGTGGCAGCGAACTCGCGAGCGGCCGCAGCGACGTTGCTGCCACAGCCTGCCGTTGCGACTTCCTGACTTCGGCGCTATTTCAACGTAAGGCCATTTCAGTTGCGCTTTTGCTTGACGAAATCACGTAGTGCGTCAACTGACTCTGGAATGTCCAGAAAAAGCCTCACGCCCCTTGGCGGCCATGCCTGCTCCCCCTCCTCAGATCTCCACATGACAGGCATCCCTCAGTCAAAGCACGTCAGTACAGCCACATTCCCGAAGACTGTGAAAGGTGCTTAAAGCCCTAGCCGTTGCCATATGGTGCTGCTCGGCCCGGCCTGGTTCATGGTATTTCGCGGAGAGTTCTGGGAAACTTGATCTGCTTCAACACAGTTGCCTTCGTTCTTGGGCCTCAATTTGGCGCGACCCAAAGTATTCCCAATTGCACCGCGTATGCTGCCAGCGACGGTTCCAAGCCAAAGTGCTTTCCACTGATTCCAGTCGTAGTTTCCGACCTACCTTCCACCCAGCACAGCCGCTAGAACTAGCCGGGCTGGGTGGTGTAGGAAATTTTAACCAGCTTCGTGTTTACGCGGGTGATTTCTTTGCTTTAGTCCAATTTGCTCCTATTGCGTTTGCCGCTGCCTCCACCGCTGCGAACTTCGTGTCATCTGAGAGATGAGAGTAGCGGGCAGTTTGTTGAATGCTCGCGTGATTTAGCGCTCGGCTTACGGTCAGCAGCTCGACCCCGGCGTTAAGCAGGTTGCTCGCAAAGGAATGCCGTAAATCGTTGATTCTAAAGGATATGATAGAGGCTCGACGGGTCGCCGTCTTCCAAGAGTCCTTTAACCCGGTGAAGGGCTTTCGGGTCTTGGGATTTGGCACGACGTACGGGCAATCCTCCCATCGCGGTAGCTTCGCCAGGATTTCGATGGACGCTAACGACAGTGCCACATGAGACGGCTTGCCCGACTTCGCCAGTGGAATTGTCCAAATTCGGCGTTCCAGGTCAAACTGTTCCCACCTAGCATCTAGCAACTCGCGCTTCCGGCACCCGAGCATCAGCAGCAGTGCCACAATGTACTTCAACTGCGTGTTGTCGCTTTTCTCGACTGCTTGCCGAAGCCGTTCGGTTTCCTCTGGGGAGAGGAATCGCTCGCGCCCTTCGACTCGGAACTGTTTGATCCCTGCGGCAGGGTTAAATTCTGAACCAGGAACTTTCGCTTTTTTGAGAACGTTGTACATAAAGCGGAGTTGAACAATCCACTTGTTCGCGGTCCCATTTGCGTACCCCGATTTACGCATGGATTGCTGTGCTTCAACGATCGCGTCGGTTTTGAGTTCATCAAGGTGCTTATGCCCGAACTTGGGCAGCAAGTGATTTTTCCAGAAGGACAAATCGGATACCATGTTGCGCCGATAACTCTGGATGTGTGGCAGATACGTGTCGCGGTATGCTTCGGCGATCGTCGGAATCGCACGCTTGATTTTCTTCTCTTCCGCCGGGTTCTCGCCGAGTACTACACGGGAACGTAGCTTCGCCGCAGCGGCCCTTGCCCGGTCAAACGTGATCGATTTCGTGTCGCCGATCTTGAGTTGCCGCTGCCGATCGTGTGAATCGGTGTATCTAAGGGCGTAGGTCTTGCCACCTGATGCGCGACATTCCAGCACAAAGTTAGTAATGGAATTGTCGAAATAGGTAATCTTGCGCTTGCCCTCAGGGCAAACTGCGTTGCGAACGAACGCGGCGCTCAAATCAGCGTTCGGCATCGTTGTTCTCCCTGCTGGAAATATTCTGGAAAGCAGGGCGCGTAATCGTGGATCATCCCTGCGGATGTAATTTCAATAGCCATGTTGATGAATTCCTTTTTTTCTTACATTGTTATGGTTGAATAAATTCCAATTTGGTCCGAGGCCTGTCTGCCAAGAGGCGAGGCGACCATCGGTAGTGGGAAAATCGGGAAACGGGCGGCCCCCTCCCGAGGCGCAAGTAGGAGCACCCCAGGAGACGTCATCGTTGCTGGCACCGGGACACCCCTGCCCGAAAAACCCACTTTTGCCGATCCCATCAGAATCCTGCATCGAGGTCGGTGCGAGATTCAGTCGATTTCGCCGGCTTCGGCGGTTTTACCCTGATGCCACGGAAGATTTCATAGCCATCAACCTCGACAAGGCGAATGCCCATGCCAATGTTGTGTTCAAGCAATTCCCTGACACGCCCTTTGGAGAATGCCTTGCGCCCGTTGTCAGAGCACCAGAGGACATAATCCCGATAAAGCTCTGACCGCTTGTAGGTGCTGTCTTGGATGAGGTCGCAGGTGTCGTGGATAAATTCCTCAAGCGTGTTCGTCGTACGACGCCACTTGGCCATCAGGCGATCGTGTGCAGTGGAGGCAGAGAACTTGCCGTTACTCAACAATCTGGCCGCGCCCTGCAGTGCCCAATAGGCGATGCCGGGGAGTTCGTTGTCGATGATGCGCTGGGCTAGATTCTCATCCAGCGGCAAGCCAGAACGCAGTCGGCTGTTCGGAAATTCGACGATCTTCCAACGTGCAAAAAACGCTTCGCTTTGATCCTTGGTCGTGATCAGGTGATTCGACATGAACAGATGGGTGGCTTCGTTGGTGAAGGTGATCGGCCTGTGCGTCGGATGACGTCCAGTGATCAGATCGCCGCCGATGACCGATTTGAAGGCGGCAGCCGGGATCGGCTCATTCTCGGGTAATTCGCCGACGACATTCAGGCGCTTAGCGGCCAGGGTGGCAACGTGGTAATCGTGGTGCCACTTGAAGGGTGAAATCGCCGTTACGAACTCCTTTGGCACCAACGCCCTGAACTGTTTCTCGGTGGCTCCCTTGCCGGCGCGACCGAAAGGGTCGTAAAACAGTATGGCGATCTGGTATTTGTAGATGATGCCGAGCATGATGCCGCCGGCGATTTCCTGTAGGAGGGTGATTTGCTGCTGCTCTTCGCCTTCGTGGTTAGATTCGAATGTCTGGTGCAGGAAGTCTTCGAACAGGGGTATCGGCAGCAGTTCCGGATTGAAGGAAAGCATCACGCGCTGTCGGTGGTCCGGTGTCAGCGGCGCCAATTTGATCTGGTAATCAACGATCTGGTAAAACCCGCCGGGACAGGCGAGGCCCGTCGGCCCGTCGGCAAAGTAGGTCTCATCGCTGGCGAGCGAGATGGCGTGTTCGGCAACGGAACGGTAATCGGACCTGCGGACGCAGTTGTCTTTGCCATCGTGCATTTCGGCCACGAGGCGGATCAAGACATCAACCGGCTTGTGCTCCCAAATGCCGGTATCGGGATTTATGACGTACAGTGCGCCTTGGTGCCCGACAGGTTTCCAAGCCTTTTCGGTGAGTTCTGCCAGCAAGTATTTTGCGTAACCATGATGCGTTTGGGCAGTCTCCTTTTCGCTGACACGGACTTTAACGGCTCTGTCCATCATCGCCAGTGACACCCCCCTGTTTGCCTGCTTCAAGGAGTTCCGGGCGCGAAGGTATTCGTCTGGCTTAATTTGCTTGAGGGTGGCGAGTGCCTCAACTGACTCGTCCTTGAGAATGGCGGCGCTGTCGTCCTTCACATCGGCAACGAGCTTGGTCACCACGGCTTTGGCCCGGACAGACTTGACTTCCTCGGCCTCGAATTTATCCAGCCAATGTGTCATGCCGGTGCCAACGTCGTATACAAAGGGTACGCCCTCAGCGTTGGTGTTATAGAAAGCCGCGTAGCTGCAGGAGTCACGGAATGGTGTCTGGCAGCGCAACTTACCGCCAATACCGCGCGCGATAATTTCACGGACAGTTAGGATGCCGTGCTCTTTGGTCTCAATCTCGGTCGCCAGGGTAAGATCATTGGCAACGATCCTCAGGCCGTTGCTGCCAGCCGTGACAGACATTTCGACGCCGGCCTTCCTGGTGATTTCGCGCACAGCTTTTGCGTCAGGTAGCACGATCGCTTCCGTATCCAGCGTATCGCATTTCCCCCTATGGACGACTCCCGACAATGGAACCACGGTTAGCCCCTCACTGACAGTAGGCTGACCATCAAATACTAGGCGGCCGGGTGTCCAGACGCTGGGATCGACAATTGTCGTCAGGCTTTGGCCAACGACAGTTTCTTTATCCTGGCGGCTGACCCGAGGCTTCGGCCAAGTCATGCCCTTTTGCGCCGCGCAAACGATCAATGCGGGGCGGGCACGCTCAATATCATCAGGATTGGCGACCTTGATCCATACATGGCCATTGCCGCCTCCGACAGGTGTGCCATCGCGCATGACACGCGCGGAGGTGGAGCCTGTTTTGACGTAGGAAACCTTGTCCAGCCCCGGCAGTATCTTGCCAAGGGCAACCAGCCAGGCTTCAGTGGTCAGAGTCGCGTATTCCGCCGGTGTATGTCCATCGATGTCGCGGTCTAGCAATTGCCAGGACGATGCGCGGACGTTATCTTTGAATCGCCCCACGGCCTTACATTGCTTTCCCTCGTGTGTAATTTGGTGGACGCCCTTCTGCTGTTCGCGATCAGTCCCGGGAATGCCGAGCAGCTTTTCAAGCTCCCGTTCAGAGGCGATGATGAATTCCTCACCGACTTCGATGCCGTCGAACGACGCATTGATGATGGCAGCATGGCTGTCTTCGCCGACGTTCTTCAGCAGCGCGGCCAAATCATCGTGTATCTCAATACGATGCATGATTGCAATGCCGAACGACAGATTCACAGCCGACTTCTTGCTGATCGTGCCATCAGGATTGAGGGTGAAATGTTTGCCGAGTGTGTGCTTCGGATCGCGGACTACTGTGATGATGGAGTTATTCATGTTGCCCCCTCTCATCGGCCGAAACAGGCAATAGAGGACCGTTTCTCTCATTGCCCGCGACCAGGCGCTCATTGACGGCCTTACCCGCTAACAGTTTGCACACCGGATACGACGTGGGCTGATTTAGATCAGCGGTGGAAATGCTCGCGCCAAATAGCTTGAGCAGTGTTGCTATAGATACAGGTTGCATAGATGTTCCTGTTAAGGAAACATCCGCTCTTGGGTAGGAAAGCATCGGGGAGCGGAATAAAAGCCTCAGCTTTCCATCCTGCTCCCCTCACACCCGACGTTGCGTCAGGCGGGGCGATTCGCTATGTCATTTCCGGCTGTTCGTGGCTTCCCCCGCATGGATGACGAGGGCGCTCCCACGAGGCCGGTTCCTAGCTGCTGCGACGATCACCACGCAACTTTGGAATATTCTTTACTTGTTAGACGTACCGTCGCGTACATCTAGCGACCCTTGATCCCTTACATCGGCAATCTTGGGCGAGGTCTTGCAATTGCTTGGGCGCGAGGTGTGCGCCACTAGCCAAAAACGCACATCACCGGACTTGGTTGACATGGGCGCGCAGATATTTTCTAAAAAATGGAGCCGGCATTTTCCGATACCCATTAGTCAGGCCCCTTCCAACCGCCAACCTGGCCGGGAGTGGGAAAAGTGGGAAACTCATCGCCCCCTGGGAGGTTCGACGGGGGAGATTACCCTTAACATGTCCAATTTCCGCTCCCCCGCCCCCAGCCAAAAAACCCACTTTCTCCACTCTGTCGCCCCGCCGCCGGGATGGTCTGGATCGAAACGGCCAAAATTGGAAATAACATACGCAATTAAATGGGGCGCCTCGCCGGAACCCTGGACGAATCCGCCGGGGAGAGCGATAGGGCGGAGTTTGCTTACCGGGCGCCCTACACATATGTGTATACAGCAGCCGGAAGCGCGAACTGCGGCATCCATGAATTGATGTCAACTCGGATCAATCCGGCGCAGGTGAGGTCAGCGGTCATATTCATTCTGAAATTGTCGGCATTGCAAGCCGAGGGCGAAGAGTTAGCCGCCACGATGCGTTCGATCCGAAGTGGTGTCCGTCGCGACAAAGCTGACTGGCTGCAAGAGATACACCGCCAAACCGTAGTCTAGTACGCGAAGGACAATTCCCCCGAGATCATAGCTACCGTTAAACATAATCGCCTTCTCGACAAACCACACAACAAATGTCGCAATGCATGAAAATGCCAGTATCCATCGAAGTGGGACAGAGACAGAAATTGGAGCAATATTACGAGGTAAGAAAGTACCTATTACCAAGAACGCCGCGAGAAGTGGTAATTCCCAGATATCTACAATATCTTTCCGATATACCTGCCCCCAGTCCCAACCAAATAATGCCGTCCCCGCACCCCACGTTGAGCAAAGTCGGCACACAACACAGTCGAAGTAATGTTTTGGCATCTAACGTGAACCTAAGCGGCTGCACGCCTTTGTGAAGCCCCGATTGAGTGATGGGCTAGGTGCCATTGCTCGTAAACAAAAGCCATATTGCTATCAATGCACCGACAAAGTTGATGATCGAAAGACCAGAACGTTTAATTAACGCCAATGCCTGACCGGATGGCGCTCGAATAACGCAAAGGATCAGCGTAATGGCAAACACGGCAATTGCGGCAACTATTGCAATCCACCCACCAACGACAGCAAACGAAACTACCCCGGACAGATTGCGTGACAAACCCAACCACAGTAAAGCACCACACAGAATCAAGCCGATAGATATGCATAGATTGACCGTTCTCATGGCGAATTACGTTCGACTTGATCAGCACGCCACCACGAACACTCACCATGGACGCTGTGATGATCGGCGTGGCTGCTGTCGAGGGCGTGGTTATGCTTGTCGACGTGGACTAGGCTGTTAGAGTTCATGGCACTAGCCGTAATTGTGTCTGCCCGAATGAATATTGACGCTTTTCCGTTGTAGTAA
>Ga0194060_10000674_pt1 | contig 24735 bp, 21 predicted proteins | sample SepL225m_MetaG_FD_163427 | JGI IMG/M metagenome (GOLD analysis project Ga0194060, IMG submission 163427) | Anoxic zone freshwater microbial communities from boreal shield lake in IISD Experimental Lakes Area, Ontario, Canada - Sep2016-L222-5m | ecosystem: Environmental > Aquatic > Freshwater >... | reverse complement strand
CGGTAATACGCAGTGATGAATTTTCATAGTCACCGGTGCCTTCATATAGTTTTCCCTTGTAGATCTGTAACCCCTGCGTATAGGCGCTGGTATCGTGCGGATATTGGGCTACTACATTATACCCAATGGCCGGGATCGGTTTGGGCACAATGCTGTCGTCATGATCGGGTTCGCCACCGCAAGCTGCTAAAAAAAATAACAAAGCGATCGCACTATATGATTTCATGCTCATGTGAAATGATTTCGATGATGCGCAAAGGTAAGGTGTTAAACTGAGTGACACAACGATGATGCCATGAAAAACGGGTGTTGGTGGCAAAAAAATAACTTAATTATAAGATTTCGGTTGTCAATACTTCGACAAGCTCAGTGTGACAAAATTAAGATTTCGGTTACCAATACTTCGACAAGCTCAGTATGACAAAATAAAGATTTCGGTTGCCAATACTTCGACGAGCTCAGTATGACAAAATAAAGATTTCGGTTGCCAATACTTCGACGAGCTCAGTATGACAAATTAAAGATTTCGGTTGTCAATACTTCGATAGCTCATTATGAAAAATAACAATACTCTCATTGTCATATTGAGCTTGTCGAAATATGGCGAACGTGTACCTTTTTAACACCCTTCGACAGGCTCAGGGTGACAGTACGTTTGGTTTGGACATAGTTTCAATGCAATTAAAATAACAATACTCTCATTGTCATATTGAGCTTGTCGAAATATGGCGAACGTGTACCTTTTTTAACACCCTTCGACGGGCTCAGGGTGACAGTACGTTTGGTTTGGAAATAGTTACAATTCAATTAAAATATCACTGCACTCTCATTGTCATATTGAGCTTGTCGAAATATGGCGAACGTGATTTTTCATTCCCGTTCATACACATCAGGCTTCGCGTTACATAATATGGCTTTCTGTGTCAACAAACTTATTTGTTATGCGATGAGAACTGATAAATTACATTCCGCTGCTGCAAATAATCCAAAATAAACCTGAAGCAGGCTTCATCCTTACCGATCAGTTCGGGTGGAAATACCCCTTTTTCAGTGAACAATCCTGCCATCATCATATTCAATGCTGCCGTACAGGTATAGCCTGTGGTACGGCTCATAGAGGATATGCCCGATGCAGCATCATAGCTATCAAATAAATTATATTCAATGCGGGTACTGGCATCACTGATGCTGATCTTCATTACGGTAAATTCTTCTTCATCGGCCCCCAGCTTCCATTGGTTAAACAATAGGGCAGAGGAAAATTCAAGGGGTGAGATATCCATATTGTTCAGCTTTATTGGACGGGTATCCAAAAACCCTGCACTGATCAATGATTTCATGAGGGCGATATGCCCGGGATAACGCAATGTCTTTTCTTTCATATTGGGAATATGGCCCATCGTGAATAAGATGGAACGCAATCCATCCGTATTGAATGATTCCAGCGTGCCTATATTTTCAACTTCAATGAATTCGGCATCGCTCAGTGCGGGCTTGGTAACGATGCAACCATTCTCTACATAACGTGCCGGCCGGGTATATTCTTCCAGTACATCCATAGGTGAGAAGGGTGCCTTGTATTCAAAGGGCTGTACTCTTTTTCGGGGGAGTCCACCAACAAGACATTCAAAATTACTGATGGTCATGCGTGCATTGTGATACCCGAGGATGAGGTTGCTCATGCCGGGTGCTACACCACAATCAACAATGACGGTAACATTCATTTGTTTTGCCAGGGCATCCAGGGCCAAAGCATTTTCAGAAAAAAAAGAAATATCCACTACATTTTTTCTGGCCCTGATGATGGCTTCCAGTGTGCGGTATCCCATGAAGCCCGGAACAGCACTGATCACAAAATCAAAATCTTTCAGCAGTGATTCATACTGACCGGTATCCTGCAGATCAAATTGCCGAGTAGTTACTGCGCTTGTTTTTTTGGACAGTATTTCCAAAGAAGCAGCACTGATATCAAATGAAGTTACTTGATGGTTGAGAGAAAGGTCGATGGCCATCGCACGGCCTACCATTCCTGCACCCAATATGGCGATTGTTGGCATATGAATATGATTGTTGGCCGTATAGTTACATGAACTTATGTAGCCAGATGATAATGATGTTTGAATGGAGATCAGCAAAAAAATCTATTGCTGAATGTTTTTTCCGGTTAAGCCTTTTCCGAAGTGCCGTTCATAATGATCGACATATAGGCGGAGAGCCTGTAGAAATGTGCGTATGTGGCTTTGGCGGTCAAAATAATATTGCAATTCAGTGGATACAAATGTAATGATAATCGCTGAAACGGATTTATTTAGCGGCAGGTTGCTTGTATTGCTTAACGGCAGTTTATTTAACCATTTGTTAGCAAGCTTGGCTTTATTTTTGCATCAAATAGTGAAATGAATAATATGAAGAAAATTATACTTATGCTTTTCGCAGCAGCAATCACCTTCAGCGGACTTTCTGCGCAGGGCATTAAAGGCATTCTGGATAAAGTTAAAAAAGATACTGCAGCGAAGGCCTTATTTGAAAAAGTGACCAAGGTAGTTGTGCCGGCTGGTAAAACCTCCGGGCTCAGCAATGAAGATATTGTGAACGGATTGAAAGAAGCGCTGCGGGTGGGTACCGATAGCAGCAGCAAAAGACTGAGTAAAACAGATGGATATTTTACTGATCTGGCCATCAAGATCATGATGCCTGTTGAAGCACAGAAAGCAGAAAAAACTTTGAGGAACCTAGGTGCAGGTAAACTGGTGGATAAAGCGATCCTCTCCATGAACCGTGCTGCCGAAGATGCTGCAAAAGGGATCGGCGATATTTTCTGGAACTCCATCAAGAAGATGAATATTAATGATGGACTTCAGATTTTGAAAGGTGGAGATATGGCGGCCACAGAATTCCTGAAAAAAAATACTACGCTTGAGCTTACCGAAAAATTCAGACCGGTCATTGAGCAATCACTGGCCAAGGTTGATGCCACCAAATACTGGAAAGATGTATTTACGGTGTACGATAAATTCTCTTCTACCAAGGTGAATACCGACCTCACCGCCTATGTAACAGAAAAAGCATTGAGCGGGTTGTTCTATAATATCGGACTGGAAGAACAAAAGATACGCAAGGACCCTGCAGCCAGGGTTACCGACATTCTGAAAAAAGTATTTGGCGGAAAATAGAACTGGTGTTGGTACTTAATGCCCGGCCAATTATTGCTGCACCACAATTTGCGCTTCTGTGGTAATGATGATCTCGGGCTTCCCTTTATAGATCACTACCTTACCGGTAACGCATACCTGCTTGTCGGTATAAAATTCTTCAGGCTTGTTTTTAAATGCCGGCCTGCTTTCACCAAAGATCACAATGGTTAAAGGGGCATCCGGGTATTTTGCTCCAGCATTGAGCAGGGTTGGGGAGCGACTGGAGTTCTCAAAATATTTTGAACCAAAGATCTTGGTACATACTTTAACGGAATCGCCTTCGTGTTTGGCGGCGTCTTCTATTTTGATCTCCTGCTGTGCCATTGCAAAAAAGCCGGCTGTAAGGCAGATCATTAAACTGAAAAGTTTTTTCATCATCTATTGGTTTAAGAATTCATGATCGATTATACATCCGTTGCTTCACCATAGGCCATGGCCGTTGCTTCTTTCATTCCTTCGCTCATGGTAGGGTGCGGGTGAATAGCATTCAGAATTTCATGGGCTGTGGTTTCCAGTTTGCGGGCCACTACTGCCTCTGCGATCATTTCTGTAACATTCATTCCGATCATATGGCAACCTAAGAATTCACCGTATTTGGCGTCGTAGATCACTTTTACAAATCCTTCTGTAGCACCGGCAGCACTGGCTTTTCCGCTTGCCATGAACGGGAATTTACCCACTTTCACTTCATAACCTGCATCCTTAGCCGCTTTTTCGGTATACCCCACACTGGCAATTTCGGGTGAGCAATAAGTACAGCCCGGGATATTGTTATAATCGATCGGTTCGGGATGATGTCCGCTTAAATGTTCCGCAGCATTGATGCCTTCCTTGGCCGCCACATGAGCAAGTGCTTGTCCGGGTGTACAATCTCCGATAGCATATATGCCCTTCACATTGGTTTGTCCGTTTGCATCCACCACGATCTTACCTTTCTCCGTTTTGATGCCCAAGGCTTCCAATCCAATATTTTCAATATTAGCCACCACACCCACAGCACTCAATAAAATATCGGCTTCAAGCACTACATCTCCACTCGGAGTTTTTACGGTTGCTTTAACTCCAGCGCCGTTGGTATCAACCTGCTTCACTTCACTATCGGTCATCACCGTAATGCCATGCTTTCTGAATTGTCTTTCCAGCTCGCGACTGATATCTTCATCTTCCACCGGAACAATGCGGGGCATGAATTCAACAAGGGTAACTTTTGTACCCAAGCTATTATAGAAATACGCAAATTCAGAACCGATTGCACCGCTTCCGCAAATGATCATGCTCTTGGGTTGAGTAGGCAATACCATTGCCTCGCGGTATCCAATGATCTTCTTTCCATCGATCGGCATGGTGGGTAATTGCCTGGCTCTTCCGCCTGTGGCGATCACAATATTCTTCGCTTCTAATATTTGTTTGCTTCCATCAGCGGCAGCTACTTCCAGTTTACCCGGAGCCAGTAATTTGCCATAGCCCATGATCACATCGATCTTGTTCTTCTTCATTAGAAATTGAACGCCCTTGCTCATTTTATCGGCTACGCCTCTGCTGCGTTTTACTACGCCTTCAAAATTGGCAGTAGGAGCGCTTGTTTCGATACCATAATCGGCAGCGTGTTTAGCATATTCGAATACCTGTGCACTTTTCAATAAGGCCTTGGTAGGAATACAACCCCAATTGAGGCAGATGCCACCCAGACTTTCTTTTTCAACAATTGCTACTTTTTTTCCCAGCTGACTAGCGCGGATCGCAGCAGGGTATCCACCAGGACCGCTTCCGAGAACGATTAGATCGTATGCCATATGATTATCTGAATTTTAGTGTTAATAGCTGCCTTGGCAGGTTAATTGAGTGCCAAAATTAGCTTGAAATGGGGGATTCGCCAAAAGCTTGTTTAAGCCACCATGGAGGCTCATTTGGGTAAGTGATTTTTATCGTTGAAGTGATTTATGCAAACTGATTCCCTTAGGAAACATCAATTGAACTTTATCTTTAGAAAAAAAACATGGGTTGAAAAATTAATTCCAACCCATGTTTTTTAATTGTGATATATTAATTAGCTTGGACCTTACAACAATAGCATCTTGTTGTACTGCTTACACAGCAAGCATAATAACCAGTATTGCAGGTTACTGAACAAGACATTACTTCACCTTCTGTTATTGAGCATGAATTTGAACCAGCCCCTCCTGATGTGCATGTTCCTTCTTTACAAGATACTCCTGGGTCTTCAATCAACATTTGGGGAGATACCGGATTAATATTTCTTGAGAAATCAAGTGAATTGAAAGGGATTTTATAATGATTTTCCACAATCTTTTGTGCATTCCAACTGCCTGTTAAATAAGACATGCCATACCCTAAGCAGTCAATGTTGGATATAGCATTTGTAAGATTCGAGTTTGACTTAATAATTTTTATTTTGTTTTGCATATCAGAAGTGCCCACAAATGAAATTTGGTTTTTTGTTGTGTTATAAATTACAAGATATTTCTTACTATCTGGTATTTGAATTTCATAATCATCGTTTGAATTTAATGGTAATTTAGATAAGGCGCTTTCAGAGAAAATTATTATAGCCCTATCATAAGAGTCGTTTACGAATCCATTTGTTCTAATAAGAATTAACTGATAATTTGCCCCAACATCTTTTACAAACAACTTGGCATTCATCTTTGAATAAAGTTTTTCACCAAAAGAGTTTTCAATCGCTTTTGAAAGATTCTGAGCAATACATGATGTTAATATAACTGTTGAAAAACAGAGAAAAAAAATAAACTTTTTCATATTAAATAATTTAATGTTTATAGAAAATAGGTACGTCAATTACTTTTAAAAATATCTGTTGGTGGTTCTTTATTTATCAGAAGTATGAATTTCATTTCTTTTTTTTTAAAATGTAAAGTATTTATTATTGTGGTAGCAAACAATACCCTATAAGTGGTATGTTGGTAGTTATTTTTGCTTTGGATAGCTAAAACAGTTTTTTGAAGCCTTTGCAGGAAAATGGATAGAACGATAAATTATTTGAGTATAACTTATTAATGACCAGCCTCTTTCTCGACTTCATCACGATGTGTAGCAATCAGCTTTAGCGATTTGATGCTCACGTTCAATTCGAAACCGATCAGTAAGACCAGTGAATTGATATACACTAAGGCCATGAGTACAATGATACTACCGATAGAGCCATAGAGGGCATTGTACCTGCCGAAATTATTAACGAATGCAGAGAAGCCATATGAAGCCAGCAAACAAAGAAATGTAGCCAGGATACTACCGGGCGAAACCAGTTTCCATCTTTTGGGTACCGCAGGAGCATATTTATAAATAAATGCTATGGAATAAAATACCAGTCCGATGATAAAGACCCATCTTCCATAAAATATAAATTCTCTCCAGCCAGCACTGTGGAGTCCGAAGAATTTAAGCACATTGCCCTGTGTGATCAACAAAGTGATGCAACCCAATACCAATCCGAATATCAATGCCGTAAGCCTGATCGCGATCCATCGGTCGTGCAACCCTCTTCTTTTTTCAAAGCCGATATAATTTTTATTGAACGAACGCATCAATCCCATCATGGCATTGGATGCAAAGAAAAGGGCCAGTATCAAACCAAATGATAACAAGCCGAAAATTGGGGCATTGAAAAAAGTTTTATCAATAAAACTAATGATGTTCTTATTGTAACCATCAGCAGGGATCATGTCTTTTATCAAAATGGTTATCTGCCGTTGTATCTCAACTTTTTTAAAAAAGGGCATTTGCATGATGAAGGTGAACAGGAACAGAAAGGATGGCGGAATGGCCATGATAAAATTGTACGCAACGGCGGAAGCCCTTTCTGTAAGACTCCCATTTTTGATCTGCTTGTAAAAGAATTTAATTACATCGTAGAGAGGTACTCCTTCAAAACCGGGTAAATGCCAATGCTGCGACCTCCTTAACAGAAAGGTTATGGGAGGCCAGGTGATCAGTATGCGTTCTAGTTTGGTCAAAAATTACCGGGGTTGTGTTGAGGGGCAAAGTTAGTGATTAGTTTAAACGTTTAGTTGTTTAGGTGTTTAGGCGTTTAGTCGCTGCCTTCGATTGATGATCCCGAATCAATTTAAATTATTTTTTAAAATCTTTGAATTAGTAGTTTTCCGAATAAATGTAGGGTCTTCGCTAAACACCTAAACACCTAAACACCTAAACACCTAAACACCTAAACACCTAAACACCTAAACACCTCACTTTATATTCACACTATCCAAAAATCGCTGATATTTTCTGGCATTCACCTGGTGATCGGCATAGGAGTGAGCAAATACTGAAAGTCTTGACCAATCGGGCCGGGCCACAAAGAAGAAGTAGTCTGTTGATGGGGCATTTAACACCGCATCAATGGTTTTGGAAGATGGCGTACAGATGGGGCCAATGGGCAATCCCTTGTTAGAATAGGTGCTGAACGGAGATGCGGACGCTGCCCTGATATGCGATTCGCGGATCCTTTTTAATCCGAAATCCTTGAGTGCAAATTTTATGGTGGGGTCGGCTTCCAGTCGCTGCCCGGAGTGAATACGGTTCAGGTATACACTGGCGATCTTGCCCTTGTCTTCCTCCTTAGTGGTCTCTTCTTCTACAATGCTTGCCAGCGTGTATACTTCAGCGGTAGTGAGCTTCATTTTTGCAGCCTGTTGTTTCCTGGTATCATTCCAGAATTTATCTTTTTCGGCAACTAATTTTTTAAGGATCTTGGCCGGACTGCTATTCCAAAGTATATTATAACTGTTGGGGATCACGGCGGTCATCACGGTATTGCTATCGAGTGCATATTCAAGTAATGAATCAGGATTGTTCAGCAGACTGATCATACTGGCCGAGTCGCATTCAAAACCGGCGGCGATCTTTGCTGCAAGGTCTCCCTTGGTGCGTAGTTTTGTGATCACCAGTGTTACGGGCAACTGTTTTCCGCTGCGTAAATTGCGCAATAGCGTGAATAAACTCATGCTGCTACTAACCTCATAGCGGCCTGCTTTTACTGGGTTGGAATAATGCAGGAGTTTGCTCAACTGGTCGAATAGAAATGGACTGTTGATGATTTTTTGATCGATCAAGGTGGTTCTTACATCACTAAAGCTGCTGCCAGTTTTAACGGTGAAATATTTTTCTTTGGGGGCGGATAGGGTAGCACCAAAAATTTCCCAGGCTAAAAATGCTGATACTAAGATCAGCAGCAGCAGGATACCGTATTTGATTAATTTCATCATGACCGTGAATGAACAACAAAGTAAAATAAAAAACCCCGTCTTGCGGCGGGGTTCTGGTATTTTAAAAATATTTTATTAATGCTTTCCTGTGTCCGGGGTTGCGGTAGGCATCGGAACAGTTGTAGCAGGAGCAGTAGCTTTTGGTGTTTGTGGGGTTACGCTGTTGAACAGTTCATTACCAGCGCTGCTAGATGTTTTAGGAATAAAGGCAGGTGACAGCAAACAAAGCAGTCCTACAATACCGGCAAACAGCCAGGTGCCTTTTTCAAGTACATCGGTAGTTTGTTTAACACCCATCAGTTGGTTGCCAAAGCCGCCAAAACTGGAAGACAATCCACCGCCTTTAGGGTTCTGTATCAATACGATCAATCCCAGTATAGCTGAGGTCAGGATCACTAAAATTCCAAATAAAATTAACATGTTATTCTCCTTTTAATTGTTCAATTTTGGCTGCAAAGTAAGCGATTTTGGAGGGATCCAGCAAACTTAATTTCTGGTAAACGTCGATCGCCTTGTCTTTTTTGCCCTGTTTGGCAAATACTTCGGCCATCGATTCGGTCAGCACATCGTCTTCCTTATTGCTTTTTTCGGCCAATGACTGGATGGCCGACACCCCATGCCCTGCATTTTCTGCTTCTTGTCCGCCCGCAGCTGAGGGTATCTTCTTCATCGTTTTAAGCCATTCGGTAAAACTCTTCAATTGTTTACCCAGTTTATCGGCTGTTTGTACCTCTTCACTCAGTTTTATCCCCTGCGAAGCAAAATAATCTACCAGGTGCATGGGCTCAAACAGGGGCAAGCCCTCTTCTGAATTGCTGATGCGGTCGGATAACCTGAGTTCCATTTTCATGGGCTCGATCTCTTTTTCCATCAAAGACTCGTCGTCATTATTATCGGTATTGTCGGCATCAAATGAATCTTCTAAAACGGGAGCAACCGGTATGGGCTGTATCGGCTTGCGGGGTTGCAATTGAAACTGAAGCCAATGCGGATTATTGAAAAACAAAGCTGTTTTTGCTGCCTGCTTTTTATATGCCTCTGTGCCTGCGGTCATTTCCTTTAATAAAAAAAACTGCCCGGGCGTGAAATAAGGATAGTTGCTGCTTACCGATTGCAGATAATCATGGCTGCTGGTACCTGCCGGTATCTTAAATATTTGTTCGGGGTTTATTTGAGCTGCAGTATGCATAATGGAAACCTAAATATAAAAAACAAAATCGGTTTAATCTTGCGGTTATAGAATAACTCATTTACCAGTTAGAGAAGATCTTGTTGAAGATCTCATCCACAATACCTTTAACGATATCGGCATTCAAGCTCGCTTCGGCCTGAGAAAGACTTTGTGATGCCGGAAAATCAAAGCTTCTTGAAAGGTCCCACTCATTATTCTTCTTTTCGTCGAGTGTATTTTTAAAGATCAGGTGAAAAGAGATCGATAAACGGTTCACACTTGCATTGTTATTGCTGATACCGCTGGTGCTGGTATAGTATTGCGAAATATATCCGCTGATATCATAATGCGCATCATCATTATTGGTTTGTTGCAACCTGGTGGTGTTGATGATCTTTTGCTTCAGTTTTTCGGTGAGCTGTGGGCTCAGTTGCGGATTCACATACTGGGCTTTATTTTCCAGGTAATTCACCCGGAATGTTTTTACTTCCTGCGGAATAGGCGAGGTGTCTTTGAAGCCATATTTGCAGGTAGCAAAATTGCAGCAAACCAGCATCAACAGCAATACCGGAATATGCAGCCATTGGCGTTTGCCTGCCCCAATATGTTTCTTATTCTTCGATATCATACTCTTTCAGTTTACGGTACAAAGTTCTTTCGCTGATGCCCAGATCGAGCGAAGCGTCTTTTCTTTTTCCCTTATGTTTCTTCAGTGCTTTAATGATGAGTTCTTTTTCCTTATCAACAATGCTCAGTGATTCTTCCACATCCTCGTGTTGCTGAATAGCGTTGCCATTGTGCTGCAGAAAAACGGGCTGGTTGGATGAACTTCCGGTGTGCAGGGAATTTCTGTCGAGCATGGCATTATCCTCTGTGAAGATCGGTGCATGCTGTGCTACAGCGGGATTCTGCATCAGTTCGAAGAACATCTTTTTCAGTTCATTTACATCTTTCTTCATGTCGAAGAACAGTTTGTACAGGATATCGCGTTCGTTGGCGAACTCCGATTGGCTTACGGCATTGGCACCGGCAGCAAGTACAGGTAACCGTGAGTAGTTGTGTTCGGGTAAGAAACCTTTCAATTCCTGACCGGTAATGATCTTCTCCTGACTGAGCACCGATATCTGCTCTGCAATATTCTTCAATTCGCGCACATTGCCCGGCCAGGGATAGTTAATTAACACGGCTTTAGCGGCCTCGTCCAGTTGTACCGGAATTGATTTATAGCGGTCGGAGAAATCGGTCACAAATTTTCTGAACAGCAGGGGAATATCTTCTTTCCTGTCGCGCAGCGCAGGTACCCGAATGGGCACGGTATTCAACCGGTAATAGAGGTCTTCCCTGAATTTATTATTGCGGGTATAATCAAACAACTCTTTATTGGTGGCGGCGATCACGCGTACATCTGTTTTCTGCACCTTGCTGCTGCCCACGCGGATATATTCACCGGCTTCCAGTACACGAAGTAATCGGGCCTGTGTGCCTAATGGCAATTCTCCGATCTCATCCAGAAATATAGTACCGCCATTCACGGTTTCAAAATATCCTTTACGGCTGTCTACCGCTCCGGTGAAGGATCCTTTTTCATGACCAAATAATTCAGAATCAATGGTGCCTTCGGGTATGGCCCCGCAGTTCACGGCAATAAAAGGATTGTGTTTTCTGGCACTCAGGGAATGAATGATCTGTGAAAAAACTTCTTTACCCACACCACTTTCTCCATTGATGAGCACACTGAGGTCGGTACCCGCCACCTGTACCGCCACATGCAGGGCATGATTGAGGGCAGGGGAGTTGCCAATGATGGCGAACCTGTTCTTTATTGATTGTAATTCCATTTTAGTTTATTTAGGGTTGCAAAACCGGAATGCCGATCAGCGTTCCTGCGGTGCATTTGTCGATGATAACGGTTACATAATCGCCTGGCTTGAATTGCATTTTCGGGAACACCACTACTTTATTTTGTCCTGTTCTTCCAGACAATTCGTGCTCACTTTTTTTGGATGATCCTTCCACCAATACTTCAACGGTTTTGCCCAGATCCCTTTCCATGCTTTGCAAAGAATGGATGCGATACAGGTCAACCAATTCCTTCAGTCTTCTTTTCTTTACTTCCAACGGAACATCATCTTCAAATCTTCTTGCCGCCAGCGTGCCTGGTCTTTCCGAATAGAAATATAAATAAGCCAGATCATACCGGCAATATTCCATCAGACTGATCGATTGCTGATGGTCTTCTTCCGTTTCGGAACAGAAACCTGTGATCATATCGGTAGAGATACCGCAATCAGGAATGATCTCCCGGATACGGTCAACCTTGGCCAAGTACCATTCGCGACTATAAGTGCGGTTCATCATTTGCAACACCCTGCTGCTACCGCTTTGTACAGGAAGGTGAATATAATTGCAGATGTTTTTATATTGTTTTATCGTGAACAATACCTCATCGGTAATGTCTTTCGGATGTGATGTAGAAAATCGTACGCGTAAAAGCGGTGAAATCTTTGCCACTTTTTCCATCAGCATGGCAAAACTCACGATTTCATGTCCGGTTTCATCTACCCAATGATAGCTGTCTACATTTTGTCCCAGTAAGGTCACTTCCCGATATCCCTGTGCAAACAGATTTTCACATTCCTGAACAATGGATGCGGCATTTCTGCTTCTTTCCCTTCCTCTCGTGAACGGCACCACGCAGAATGAGCACATATTGTTACAACCCCGCATGATGCTTACAAATGCTGTAACGCCATTGCTGTTCAACCGAACCGGTGCAATATCGGCATAGGTTTCATCCCTGCTCAACAATACATTCACGGATTTCATTCCGGTTTCGGCTTCTTCTATCAAACCAGGTAAACTGCGGTAAGCATCGGGGCCCACCACCAGGTCAACCAGTTTTTCTTCTTCCAGAAATTTCTCTTTCAATCTTTCCGCCATACATCCTAACACACCCACCAATAATCCCGGATTAAGGCGTTTTAGTTTTCTAAATTCGGTAAGTCTTTTCCTTACTGTCGTTTCTGCTTTTTCACGGATAGAACAGGTATTTATCAGGATCAGATCGGCTAACGCACAATCGGCAGTAGCTCCAAAACCATAGTCCATCAACACCGACGCTACCACTTCACTATCGGCAAAATTCATGGCGCAGCCATAGCTCTCAATATAAAAATGCTTTTTATTGGGACTCAAATTATTCGAAACAGGGGAATAGGCTGTTCCCTGTTTCTGCTCATCATGTATTTTATCGGATACCATCTCCGGCATAATCAATCCATTTTTTTAGAACAGCAAATATACAAAATTCAACCCAGCAAATGACAGTATGGCAGTAACTTATTGTTGATTTTAAGTATAGGTTTAAGGCATTCTCCCTACTTCTGCCAAATAAAGCGTAAATTTGCCGATCAGGTTTTATTTATCACCCCTAATTCCCGCTTTCTGGGATTATTAATTCTTCATTTATGAGTGCTAATTTGTTTATTATCCGTCATGGTAGGATCAATGTGGAAGAGAATAGCCGTGGTGGATACCTACACTTAAGTGAAGAGGGCATGGCTTTCGGCACCTATCTCGATAATCATTTCAAGGATACTTATTTCGATCATATATTTTATCAGTCAACCGATGTAAAGACCAGCGACCCCTACAATCGTTGCCGCAATACCATTCGCGGAATGAAGGGCGTTAAGAGTGAATTTGATAAAACGCAGCTGAGCAAGATGCTGGAAGCGATCAATGAAGAGGGTTCGGCCATCCACAATATCCTGATCTGTTTCAGGGCCGAGGGCTTTAATGTGATCAGCAATATTGTGCATCCTGCTTCAGAGGAGCAATTAAGTAAAGATTACCACCGGGTATACCAATACAGTTTCAAGGGAAATAATTATCAATTCATCAGCAAGTTCAGTGCTGAGGAAGTGGTGATCAGATAGACCCCTATATTTTTTTGATAAGGCTATTTTCCAAAGATAGCTACCAGCTTTTCGGGTAATTTTTCTTCAGCTTCGCCGCCATCTCCATATCGGGCAATGATCATTCCAGAGGGATCAATCAATATTTTAGTGGGTAGTGAGTAGATCGTATACTTATCGGCCAGGTCGGGCCTATTGGTTCGGGTATTGTAATCATCAAGGATATGTTTCCAGATGCCGATCCCGTCTTTTTCTATGGCTCCCAGCCAATTCTCACGAGCATCACTGATGGCGCCAATGCCTAAGAATTCGATCCCCAGCGAATGATATTTTTCATACATCAATTTTAATGCAGGATTACCTTGTCGGCAGGGACCACACCAAGATGCCCAGAAATCGAGCAGTAAATATTTCCCTGAATAATTGGCCAAAGAAACTGTTTTGCCTTGCAGGTCGGTGCCGTTGATGACCGGTGCAGCCGTGCCCGGAGCGCCTTTCAGTAAACGGGCAATGGCTTTATTCAGTTGCCGGCCATAATAACTGGCTTGGATAGGGGCAGATAATTGATGATAATAACCCATCAATTCATTCACCGGGAAACCACTTACATAATAATCGCTCAGCAGCCATGCCGTGATATAGGAATCGGGGTGTTGATTAAAAAATTTACGGTCGATGGCGGTAAGTTTTTCGGTAAAGCCGATGGTCTTTATCCTGATGGCCGCCAATTTATCCTGAATGGATACGAGGGTATCGGTTGGCGCTCCATGTGTACGTTTAAATTCAAAAGCTTCTTCCCAACTGGCCGATTCGCTGTTCAATTGATCCAGGGCCGATTGTGCAGGGGTTTTTTCTTTTTCAAGTTTGATGAATGCCTGTTGGGTGGGCGAGCCGGTTAATGTTGCTTGTTTAAATTCTTGCAATACCAGGCTGATATGCATTTCCGTAGGCGATAAAAATAAACGGTTGCTCATATTGACGTGATCGAGCCGTTGCATGCGCCTTTCACTAAGGGTGCTGATGAAGGCGCTGGTATAATCTTCATCCATTCGCCCCTTAAAAATAAACTGGTTCTGGGATACCACTGCACTATCCCAGATCCGGTCATTGCTCACGCCCCGGTAACTGAAGTAAATGGTCTTGCCATTCCATCCGCTGATATGCCCCAGTAAACTGAATTCATTTTTCAACCCGGGGCGCTGTGCCGAAGCGAGTAGGCCGATGCTGCAACTGAGTATTATTGCGATGAGGTATTGCTTCAAAAAAATAAAATATTTTATAATTCACGTAAACGCATAAACGAAAAAAACCGGAACGATGTCCCGGTTTTTATATCATTACCAGATCCTGGTCCTTTTTTCTTTTGGTTTGTACATCTTGTCGGTTTCCTTTACCCCAAAAGCTTCGTAAAAAGCATCGATATTACCAAGTGGGCCGTTCGACCGAAACATACCGGGCGAATGGGGGTCGGTGGTGATGCGCTGCGCCTGTGCTTCGGGCAAAATATTATTGCGCCATACCTGCGACCAGTTGATGAAGAATCGCTGATCAGGAGTAAATCCATCAATGGGTTTTCCACTCTTGCCCTGTTCTGTTTTTTTGAAGGCTTCGTAGGCAATACTCAGTCCGCCAAGATCAGCCAGGTTTTCACCCAGGGTAAGCCTGCCATTCACATGCATGGTATCGAGTACCACAAATCCATTGTATTGGTCTACCACTTCATCGGCACGTTTTTTAAATTCATCGGCATCAGCCTTGGTCCACCAGTCGTGCAAATTACCATCGGCATCAAACTGACGGCCCTGGTCATCAAAACCATGGGTCATTTCATGTCCGATCACAGCAGCAATTCCACCGTAGTTGAGGGCGTCATCGGCTTCAAAATCAAAGAAGGGTGCGCGTAAGATACCGGCGGGGAAAACGATCTCATTTTTGGCCGGACTATAATACGCATTCACCGTTGGGGCCGACATGTTCCATTCTGTTTTATCAACCGCTTTGCCCAGTCTGCTGATATTGTCTTTGTACTGCCATTGATTGGCCCGTTGCAGGTTGCCCAGAAAATCATTGCGCTTGATCTGCAATCCGTCGTAATTCTTCCATTTGTCGGGGTACCCAATTTTTTTCGTGTATGCGTACAGTTTAGCAATGGCGCGTGCCTTGGTTTCGGCACTCATCCAGTCCAGTTGATTGATGCGGTCTTTAAAGGTTTCCTGCATATTGAACACCAGGGCCAGCATTCTTTCTTTGGCGGCGGGCTTAAAATATTTGTTTACGTATAATTGTCCTAACAACTCGCCGAGTTGTCCATCCACTAATCCACTGATCCTTTGCCAGCGGGGCGTTTGTTCTTTTTGTCCGCTCAGCACTTTATTAAATGCAAAACTGGCATTCACGAACTCGCTGCTCAGGAAGGGCGAAGCATCTTTCAATATTCCCCATTGCAGATAAACCTTCCAGTCGTTCACCGAAACCGCTCCCAACAGTGAATCAACGAATACCATGAATTTGGGATTGCTAACGATCACGCTGTCTTGCTTAGTGGTATAGCCCAGTTGTGGTAAGATCTGCTGCCATTTCAGGTTGGGAGTTTTAGCACTCAGTGCATCCAGTGAAAATTTATTGTACAGTTTAACCGGGTCGCGCATTTCTACACGGCTCATTTGTGCCCGTGCGAGATTGGTTTCCATTTCCAATATGATATTTGCATTGGCCTTTGCGGTAGTAGCGTCTGTGCCGGTGAGCATGAATAATTTTACGATATAGCCGTTGTATTCTTTTCTGATATTCTGATTGCGGGCATCATTCTTCAGATAATAATCGCGGTCGGGCAGGGTAGTACCACCCTGTCCCATGCTGATGATATACTTGGTTACATTTCTGGCATCCTGATTAACCCCAATCCGGTAAAGCGGTGAGCTGATAGAATGTGAGCGCAGATAATTGATCTGCTCAATGATCTGTTGTTTGGTGCTTAGTTTTGAAACAGCATCAAGGTATGGTTTGATGGGTTGGTATCCCAGTTTTTCGATGGCAATACTATCCATTCCGCTGGCATAAAAATCGCCCACTCTTTTCATCAGGGGATTTGAGCCGGGGTTGGTAGAAGCGCTTTCCAGTAATCCTCGCAGGGCAACGGAACTTTCTTCCGAAAGGATATCGAAACTACCCCATCTTGTTTTTGAGGGTGGAATCGGGGTTTTCTTTATCCAGTTACCGTTCACATATAAATAAAAATTATCGCCGGGCTTAACCGATTGATCCATATTGGCCGGGTCGATGAATTTTTTTGAACCGTCGGCTGGTGTGTTGGAATTTATATCAGCAACAACCATTACCGGATCACTAGTCACCTGAACATTTTTGGTAGGCGCCATATTCTCTGAACTGGAGGCCAGTTTAATGGCAGGCGATGTTTGGGCAGTTACCTGCATCATGCCCGAAAAGCCGATGAAGGCAAGGGTGAAAAATAAAGCAATCTGTTTCATATATAGTATTGTTTGGGTATTAAAAATAAATAAGTTGATGCAATCGGCAACAAATAATATGTAGGCGGTTGAATTAGCAATACCGGCTGCCTTTATCCATTCAAATAATAAAGCGCGCCGACCTATTTTCAATCATTATTTTTGCGGGTAAAAAAACAGGACCATTGCGTATATCCCTTACCATATTGTGCTTGATCATGACCCTTGCAGGTTTCTCGCAAAAACCGGCAACCCAACCGGGCATCCTGATCGGAACCGTGTTGGATGGCGATAATAGCAAGTCGATCATGGGGGCAACGGTTCAATTGATAAAGCATGGGGGCGACAGTACCGTTGTAAGATCCGCCTTGACCGCTAAAGACGGATCGTTTATGCTGGATGGGTTGTCATTTGGATATTACAGGTTGCGGTTAAGTATGACGGGCTATAGCGGACTAACCATGGATAGTATCAATATTCGCAAAGAGCGGTTCGACTTTGATCTGAACGATATAAAATTGCACCGACATGCTGCGCTGATGAATGAGGTGGTGCTGTATGCCGAAAAACCGCTGATAGAAAATAAGGATGGCAAGATCAGTTTCAATGTGGGCGAATCGGCATTGAGTGCCGGTTCCAGTGCTACTGAATTATTGAAACAGGCGCCCTTGGTGAATGTAGATAATGATGGTAAAGTGCAGCTGAGGGGCAAGGATGCGAAAATATTGATCGATGATAAGCCGGTAGAGTTGAATGGGAAACAGTTGCAAGACCTGTTGGAAAGTATGCCCGGTAGCATGATCGAAAAGATAGAAATAATGACAACCCCGCCTCCGCAATATGCCAATGAGCGGGGAGGGGTGATCAATATCGTAACGAAGAAGGGGAAAGTGGGTTTTACTGCCCGTATCAATATTAGTTATGGTAGCCGTGGCGAAGCGGGGGTGAATGGCAATGTCTCGTACCGGAAAAATAAATGGAATATTGGGTTTTCCTCCGGATTTGGATACAATCGCTATGCGGGAAATAGTTATAGTAACCGGCAAAATATCTATACCGACTCCATCAGTTATTTCAATGCTATCAGCAATAGCCATTCAAATAACAATCGTCCAAATTTTAGGTTAAGCATTGATTATGAGATAAATAAAAACAATAGCTTCAATTTTACTTCACAATACAATGCCAATCATTCAGGTAGTGCTTCCTATAATGAATACAGCAACCTGAACAATGATCAGCTGCTGTATAAGCTCAGCAACCGGGCCATCAGCAACCATACGGGATCCTGGAATCCGAACCTGAGCATGATGTATTCCTGGAAGGGTAAGCGGGTAGGGGAACAGTTGAAATTCACCGGCGGATTTAATTATAATGCCAATGATGTGGAGCGCGATTATTTTCAGCAGTACCTGAATCCGGATCATAGTTTAACCGGACTGGATTCTACTCAGCAACAATTTACTACCGTGCGGAACCGGAGCATGAGTTTGAGGCTGAATTACGATCGGCCATTAGTAGAAAAAAAGCTTTTTCTGAATATGGGTGGCAACCTCAGCAGGTTCATAGGACATAATATTCTCAACACTGAATTCCTGAAAAAGCCCGAACAGATTTTTGTGGCCAACGAGATCCTCAGCAATGATTTTAATTATCACCAGCATATCGATGCCCTACGTGCTGCTCTTCGATACGATTTTGTGCCCGATTTTTATATCAATGCCGGTGTGCAGGCTGAACATACGGTCACGTTCTTTGATATCCGGAATGATGTACACGATTATAGAAATGATTACTGGTCGGCCCTGCCCTTCGCTACCCTGGTAAAAAAATGGAAAAGCGACTGGAGCATAACGGTAAGTTATAAGCGAAGTATACAACGACCCGGATTGGGAGAACTGAACCCCAGTGTTGATTATTCGGATCCTTACAATATCCGCTTTGGGAACCCTTATCTGCAACCCTACTATGCCGAAAATTTTGACGGCATATTTGGCAAATCTGTAAAGCGTTATTATTTCAATATGTCGATGGGGTATAATAATCTGCAGCATATTTATAGTTCCATCCGTACCTTATTGCCCGATGGGAAAACCAATACCACCTGGGAGAACAGCAGCGGCCGCCATGAATATGAAACCAGTGTCTGGGGCGGATTATCGGTGGGTAAGAAGATCAAACTCAACCTGAGTATGGGATACACCTATCATGTGTATAGTTTGCATGATAAACTGGTTCGGTATTTTCGGGATGGCGGTTCATTCTATTCCACCTTCAATGGCAGTTACCAGTTCAGCGATGTGATGAACAGCAGTGTGAACCTAACGTATAATCGTTTTGCCAATCCGCAGGGAACACTTAATAATACCCTTAGCATGAACCTGGGAATTCAACGTAAGTTCTTCTCAAAGAAATTCATTGTGGCCTTCAACATGATCGATCCTTTCCGTCAGCAGCAGAACCGTACCTATACTTTTGGAGGTAATTTCAGCGTGGATTCCTATTCGTTTACGCATACCCGAAATTTCAGGCTTTCGCTGAGCTATATCTTTACGAAGAATCAGCATAAGAACAGGGATGCTATTCTGAAGAAGCTGGAGAAAACTAAAGCAAAATGATGACTAAGCATTGAGCCGCTGTGGAATTCTTTTTGCCAGCCAGCTGTCTTTTACCGGAATGATCCAATGTTCCATCCATTCTTTTTTGGTCAATACCGTATTGTTGAAATACAGGGTATTGGCATCAATGAAATTATTTTCTACCGCATAATCCAATTGGCTCAGCGGAAGCAATTGTATCTTGTCTTTCACCAGGAAAGCCAGCTGCTGCCGGTTAAACATATCCACCTTGAATTTTTGTTCAATGGATTGAATAAAATGCACCGAACTATCGGTACTGCATCCTCCCACAGTTACCAGTCGCTCATCGGCCATCAACACAATGAACTGTCCGAAGAATAAATTGGCGAACCCTCGTACCGGATCACCATGACTTTTCCAGCCAACCAAAAAATCCTTTAGCATGTCTTCCATCTCCAGGGCCTCACTTACAAAAAATAAACGGCTGCTCTGGAATATCCATATCCTTGAATTGTCGTGGAAATCAGCGGGGATATGTTGTTGGTAGGTTAGGTTCATTTTTTATATCGTTTAAGACGTTTAAGGGTTTAATTCGTTTAAGGTTGGTTTAGCGTTTAGTTGTTGAAGATGGTTGAATATTGTTGAAATGGACAGCCAACATACAGAACGAAATCCTTGCAAACTGCAAACTGTCAACTGCCAACTGATTCATCCAACTGCCAACTATAAATTATACGTCATACTCGCGTCCACCATCTCCGCAATATCAAGAACCTGTACCGAATCTTCTTTGTTGCTGTTCTTGATGCCATCGGTGAGCATGGTATTGCAAAACGGACAAGCGGAAGCAATTACGCTGGCGCCGGTAGCCAGGGCCTCGTCGGCTCTTTCAAAATTGATCCGGTTATTTCCTTTTTCTTCTTCTTTGAACATTTGGGCGCCGCCAGCTCCGCAACAGAGACCATTGCTTTTGCATCTTTTCATTTCAACCAGTTCAATATCCATGGCATTCAATACCGAGCGGGGTGCTTCATAAATATCATTGGCACGGCCCAGGTAACAACTATCATGGTAGCTGATGGTTTTGCCTGAAAATTCACCGCCTTCTTTCATCACAATTCTTCCTTCATCGATCAGTTGCTGTAAAAAGCTGGCATGATGGATCACTTCGTATGTGCCTCCCAGTTCGGGATACTCGTTCTTCAGGATATTGAAACAATGCGGACAGGCGGTCACGATTTTTTTGATGCCATATCCATTCAATATCTGAATATTCTGGTAGGCCATCATCTGGAACATGAATTCATTTCCCGCCCTGCGTGCCGGATCGCCGGTGCACATTTCTTCTTTTCCGAGGATCGCAAAGCGTATACCCACCTTAGTAAGGATGCTGGCAAATGCCTTCGTGATCTTTTGTGCCCGCTGATCAAAACTGCCGGCACAACCTACCCAAAAAAGGACTTCGGGGTTTTCGCCATTGGCCATTAATTCGGCCATTGTTGGAACTTGCATAAAAAATTATTTCACTCCGCCAGATCCTACTATTATTGCCACTATGGCAAGTGCAAATAGTATCGTAACAGTGGTTATGGATCCAAAGATAATTCCTATCTGTGCTTTCTTTTTAACTTTTATTTTTTTTATTACCGATGCGCCAAAAATAATGGCCAATATGGCCATGGGCAGTGCAAGCAGGTTCAATACCGGAATGAATAAAACACATAAACTGCTAATGCCTAAAGACATTGACCAGATGGCTTTTCGTTCTGTTTTATCCAGCCGAAGGCTATCTGCCGTGATCCTGTTCCTGATCTTTTTTACCCGATGCGATATCCATGCTTCAGTAAGTCTTGATACAAATCCATTGATACTTAACGAGGGTACAGGTATACCATCGTTTATAGATACAGAAATGCATACAGGTTGATGTACAGGTACTGCGGCTATGCCCATGTTGGTAACGGAAAATAAAAAACTCACCAGTAATGCCATCAATATCATGCGCTGCCCTTTATTCATCATACATCAAATTTAAATATTTAATATAAAAGAAAGGCAGTAGTATTTTACCATGGTTGGTATTTGAAAGGCTCAATTTGAATAACTTCGCAACAATTGCCTGTATTTGAAAAAAATCATTCATACCATCACCAATTGGGAGGCCTGGCCTTTTAAATTGATCTATGCGCCCATTACCCCGGTGTGGCTCTGGTACATCATTCGCTCAGGGGCGGTTTGGTTCTTTACGCCCAGCAATCCCAAACTCACGTTCGGGGGTATGGAAGGTGAGCCCAAAAAAGAAATGTACGACCTATTGCCTAAGGATTGGTATCCTACTACTTTTAATGTAAAGCCCAGCCAGCCAATAGAGGAAGTGATCGCACTCATTGCTCAAAACGGTATCGAATATCCGCTGATCGTAAAACCAGAAGTAGGTGGACAAGGGGTCTTATTCAGGAAAATTGATCATGTTGAGGAATTGAAACATTATCATAGTAAGGTGCCTGTTGAATATATCGTTCAGCGTATGGTAACCTACCCCATGGAAGTCAGCGTTTTTTATATCCGTCATCCATTAGCCGAAAAAGGAACCGTAACCGGATTCCTGCACAAGATACCCCTGCAGGTTACCGGAGATGGAAAACTTACCCTGGAGGAACTGATCATGCTGCATCCGAAGGGAGGGAAACGACTGGATGAATTGAAAAATAAACACGCCGATAACTGGAACAAGATCATCCCCACCGGCGAAACCTATATGCTGAGTTATGCGGCCAACCATAACCGTGGGGCTCATTTTGTTGACCTGAAAGATCAGATCGATGACCGCCTGGTGGCGCTCTTTGATGGGCTTAGCAAATCGATCAATGATTTTTATTATGGTCGCTATGATATCATGTGCAACAGTGTGGAAGACCTGAAGCAGGGAAAGAATTTTTCAATCCTCGAATACAATGGTTGCGGTGCAGAACCCAATCATTTTTATGATACCGGATATTCACTCTGGGGCGCTTACCGCGAAATATTACGTCACTGGAAATCCCTGTACCAGATCAGTAAATACAATGCCAGTCTGGGTATTAAACCCTGGCCCCTCATGAAAGGAAGAAGATTTTTACGCAATGCTCAACAGATGATGGAAAAGATGAAAGTAGCGGATACCGATATGGGTTAGTCAAATAAATAATTTTGAAAAAACTATTTAAAATATTTTGCTGGGGTTTGATGATCAGTTTCCTGGGTTCACTGCCCCTGGGAACACTGAATGTGGCTGCCATGCAGATCGGTATACAGGAAAGCATACTCGATGCCATGTATTTCTCTTTCGGATCTTTGTTGGTGGAAATGGTTTATGTACGGTTATCATTGGTGGGCATCGACTGGGTTAGAAAACAAGAACGGTTAATGAAGGCCATGGAATGGATCACGCTGGGCATCATCGTTGCATTGGCCGTAGGAAGTTTTATTGCTGCTACCAAATCCGGAGGTACTGGCAAGAATGTGATGCTGCAAAATAATATGCACCGCTTTTTACTGGGGATGTTCATGTGTGCCATCAATCCGGTACAGATCCCGTTCTGGTTTGGATGGAGTACCGTACTCTTCAGCAAAAAAATACTTGAACCCGTTAGTCGGCAGTACAACAGTTATATTGTTGGCATCGGTCTGGGCACCCTTGCCGGAAACTGTGTTTTCATCTTTGGCGGTAAATGGATGGTGCAAAAGATCGCCAATAGCCAGCAATACCTTAACTGGGTGATAGGAGGCATATTCGCACTCACGGCCGTGATCCAACTGATCAAGATGATGCGACATAAAGATGCCATCCATAAGTTTACCCATACAGCAGAAAAATAAAATCTCTCCTTTCTGACCACGCGCTTGATTTAACTAAAAAAATTAGTATTTTGCATATCCATGTATGCAATTGTAGATATTGAAACCACCGGTGGTTATGCTGCGGCTAACGGCATCACCGAAATTGCCGTGTATATCCATGATGGTGAAAAACTGCTTCAGCGTTTTGAAACGCTGATCAATCCACAGCAAAACATACCTTCCTATATCACGGCACTCACCGGCATCAGCAATGCCATGGTAGCTTCTGCTCCTGTATTTGAAGCCGTGGCCCCGCAATTGTTCGAATTGCTGAACGACCGTGTCTTTATAGCACACAATGTAAATTTTGATTATTCATTTGTAAAACATCAGTTGAAGGCTGCCGGTTTTGAATTGCAGGTGAAAAAACTTTGTACGGTACGCTTGGGTCGCAAAGTTTTTCCGGGATTACCTTCTTATAGCCTGGGTAAACTTTGTCGCTCATTACAGATCGATATCAGCAACAGGCACCGCGCGGGTGGAGATGCAGAAGCTACGGTTAAACTGTTTGAGCATTTGCTCAGCAATGGTGCCGCACCCCATATTGATGCCATGCTGAAAAAAAGCAGCGGCGAGCAATGGTTACCGTTACATTTATCGAAGGAGCAAATCAACCGCCTGCCCACCGGCCCTGGGGTATATTATTTCCATGATGCAAAAAATACCATCATCTATGTGGGCAAGGCCATCAATATAAAAAAAAGGGTGACCAGCCATTTCACACAAAATGATCCCGATCGGAAAAGACAGAATTTTGTAAGGCTTATCCATCAGGTAACGCATCGGTCCTGCGCCACTGAACTGGAAGCCCTGGTGTTGGAAAGCACGGAAATAAAAAAGTTATGGCCAAAATATAATTATAGCCAGAAACAACCGCTGCAACGGTATGGGTTGTATCAGTTTGAAGACAACCGGGGTTATCTGCGACTGGCTATCGACAAAAAGAAAAAAAATATCCCGGTGCTGTATAGTTTTAACCTGCTGCACGAAGGGCAGGTGATGCTAAAAAAAATGATCGGGCAATTTGAATTGAGCGACCAGCTTTGTTTTATCAATAAAACAGCATTGGATGCTGCCGGCTTGAAAAAGATCGGCAATCCGACCAGCTACAATGAAAAAGTAATAACAGCCATACAGGAACTTGATAATCAATTACCCAGTTTTGCCTTGGTAGATACCGGAATAAAAGATCAGGAACGATTGTGTTTGCTGATCGAAAGAGGCGTATTCTGGGGGATGGGGCATATACCTGCAAATACAAAAATACCTGATGCCTCTGTAT
>Ga0194060_10000673_pt1 | contig 24759 bp, 20 predicted proteins | sample SepL225m_MetaG_FD_163427 | JGI IMG/M metagenome (GOLD analysis project Ga0194060, IMG submission 163427) | Anoxic zone freshwater microbial communities from boreal shield lake in IISD Experimental Lakes Area, Ontario, Canada - Sep2016-L222-5m | ecosystem: Environmental > Aquatic > Freshwater >... | reverse complement strand
GCGCTTCGCCGAACCAGTGTGGATACAGATGGGCGGCCACGAACCCGTACTCGCGGACGGCGACCTCGACCTTCTTCAACCACGGCATGATCGACGACGGATTGATGCCGACCACGCCCTTGAACCGCTTCGGGTGCGCGGCGACGACCTGTGCGATGCGCTCAACCGGCTTCTCGAAAAAGATGTCGGACCCGATCGCGCCGCCGGTGGTGGCGATCATGAGGCCCTTCTCGATGCCCGCGGCGTCCATGCGGCGGATTTCCTCCTCGAGCGGGATGCCGGCGGAGGTTTCGCCGAGGATCTTCACCTTCTGCCAGAAGGCGTTGAGCCGCGGGGTATAGTTCTGCGTGAGGTCGGGCGTCCAGAGATTGACGACGATGTCCAGAGCCTTCATAGGGCGGTTCACCACGGAGCCTGAGGGTGTCTTCTAAAATGTCATATATCTAGAACAAAGTGCAAGCGCGAAGTGAGCCGCCCCCTGAGAAACTTTGCCCCGCTGCGCCGAATCGCCGCAATTGTGCTAATTAGTATAACAATGTCACCAATCGGCCCTGGCGCGTGGTGCGCCCGGGATGAGGCGGTTGAATCCCTATGCCTGGTCCTCTCGACGGAATCCGCATTCTCGAACTGACGAGCGTCGTGCTCGGTCCCTGGGCCTGCCAGATCCTCGGCGACATGGGTGCCGACATCATCAAGGTCGAGCCGCCCGGCGGGGACAGCAACCGCCAACTGGGGCCGCAGCGTCATCCCGGCATGGGCGCGCTCTACCTGACCTGCAACCGCAACAAACGCAGTCTCGTGCTCGATCTCAAACAGGACGCCGGGCGCCAGGCGCTGCTCGCGCTCGCGGCGCGGACCGATGCGCTGGTGCACAACTACCGGCCGCAGGCGCTCAAGCGACTGGGTGTCGATTACGACGCGGTCAAGCAGGTGAACCCGACGATCGTCTTTTGCGGCACCTACGGCTACAGCCGCTCGGGACCCTATGGCGAACGGGCCGCCTACGACGATTCGATCCAGGCCGCGAGCGGCATCGCGATGGTCGAAGCCATGATGAGTGGCGAACCACGGTACCTGCCGACCATCATCGCCGACAAGACCACGGGCATGGCGGTCGTCGGTGCGGTGCTCGCCGCCCTGCTGTGCCGCGAGCGCACCGGCGTCGGCCAGGAGGTCGAAGTGCCGATGTACGAGACGATGGTGTCGTACGTGATGGCCGAGCACCTGTTCGGCCGCACGTTCGTTCCACCAGAAGGGCCCGCCGGCTACACGCGGCTGCTGAGCCAGCACCGCAAGCCCTACAAGACCAAAGACGGCTACCTGGCCGTGCTGCCCTATCTCAACGAGCACTGGCGGATCTTCTGCGACGCGGCCGGACGGCCCGAACTGGCCACCGATCCCCGCTTCGAGTCGCTGCCGCTCCGGCTCAAGAACATCGACGAGGTGTATGCCGAGACGGGCCGCATCATCGCGACGCGCACGACCGGGGAGTGGCGATCCATCCTGGAAAAGACGAGCGTGCCCGTCATGATCGTCAACACGCTCGACGACCTGCTCACCGACGAACACCTGGTCGCCACCGGATTCTGGAAGACCTTCGATCATCCCACCGAGGGACCGATCCTGCTGCCCGGGGTGCCGACGACGTTTTCGGAGACGCCGGGAAGCGTGCGCCGATTGCCGCCGCGGCTGGGCGAGCACAGCCGGGAAGTGCTTCGCGAGATTGGTCTCGGCGAATCGGACATCGACGCGATGGTGGCGTCGGGAGCCACCAAGGCGCTCGATAGCTAGTTACGTAAACCGCAGCGCCGTGGTCCCGCCTGTCGTATCCACCATGATGCTCTTAGCTTCGGTGTAGGCGTCGAACCCTTCGTGCCCGGCTTCGCGTCCGAGGCCCGACAGCTTGTACCCGCCAAACGGGATGTCGCCGAACATCGCGCCGAACGTGTTCACCCACACGTATCCGGCACGCAGGCTTCGTGCGACCTCGAGCGCTTGCTGTTCGTCGCGCGACCACACGGCGCCGGTCAGGCCGAAGCGGCTGTGGTTGGCCACCGCGATCGCTTCTTCGGCATCGGCTACCCGGATGATCGTCAGGACCGGGCCGAAGAGTTCTTCCTGTGCCGCATAGCTGTCCCGGTTCGCACCGGTCAGCACCGTGGGCCTGAAGTAGGTTCCCGGTCGCAGTGTGTCAACGCGAACGCCTCCCGCGGCCACCCGCAGGCCCTCGGCTCGCGACGTCGCGACAAACGCCTCGCAGGCGGCCACTGCGCGCTCGTCGATCAACGCGCCGCCCTGGACCGCCGGGTCGAACGGATCGCCCAGCACGAGACTCTCGGCCAGCGCCGCCAGCCGGGCTTCGACCTGGTCGGCGACCTCCCGGGCGACCAGCAAGCGCGATCCCGACAAGCAACGCTGGCCCGCGTTCTTGAAGATCGCGCCGGCGGCAGCCGTGATGGCCTGGTCGAGATCCGCGTCGGCAAGGATGATGTGGGCGGATTTGCCACCCAGTTCGAGGACGAGGCGCTTGATCGTGCCGGCCGCCGCGTGCATGGCGGAGCGCCCGGCGTCGGTGCCGCCGGTGAGCGAGATCATGTCGACGCGCGGGTCCGCGCAGAGCGCCGCCGCCACGGCCGACCCGCCGTGCACGAGGTTGACGGCGCCGGCAGGGACCCCAGCCGAGGCGAGCGCGTCACACACCGCGATCGCGAGCAACGGTGCCCGCTCCGACGGCTTCAGCACGACGGAGTTGCCCGCGGCCAGCGCGGGCGCCGCCTTCAACGCACAAAACGAGAGTGTCGCATTGAACGGCGTGATGCCGGCCACGACACCGATCGGTTCCCGACGAACGTGTCTGACCACGCCCCGCTCGGTTCCACGCGCTTCTTCGGATGGCCGCAACGCGAACACCGCCCCCTGGTGGAACGCGGCCGCCGCGGCGAACACGTCGACATGCGCCTCGCCCAGCGTCTTGCCGTTGTCGAAGACGACGAGCCGGGCCAGTTCGTCGCGCCGCCCCAGCAACGCGTCTCCAGCCGCCTTGAGGCAGGCCGCCCGTTGCTCGGGCCCCAGCCTTCTCCAGGTGCCCAGATCGAACGTGCGCCTGGCGGCGGCAATCGCGTCGTCGAGATCGTCGGGCGAGGCGCCCGGCAGATCGACCAGGTGCCGTCCCCAGGCCGGAGCGTGAATCGCCATGGCGGCGCCGCGTCCGGTGCGGGCGAGACCATCGATGAAGTGGTGGGCCGTGCCGATCGCCGGCCAGTCGAGAGGCGGAGTCAGAGTAGGCATGGGGGAATCCTCGTCGGTCTGCCCCGCGACCGGAACGACCTTGCTCTGGTCCGGCATAGGCGGGAGACGCATCATTTGTTATAGTAACAGGACAATATGAGCATGCCTAGCCATCTTCCATGGGCCAGCCCGCGTCCCATGATGTCGCGCTCGCCGATGACGCCATGACACGGCCCGCCCACGTGACGCTGGTGGAAGTCGGCCCTCGGGACGGCTTTCAAATCGAGAAGACCTTCATCCCGACCGATCTCAAGATTGGCGTCATCGACGCCATCTCGGCGGCGGGGGTTCGCCGCATCGAGGCCACCGCGTTCGTGAGCCCCAAGGTCGTGCCACAACTGCAGGATGCCGCGGAGGTGATGCGAGGCATTACCCGCCGGCCTGGCGTGGCGTACGCCGTGCTCGTCCCAAACCGGCGTGGCGCCGAACGGGCCGTCGAGACGCGGCCCGACGTGCTGCGTGTGGTGATTGCCGCCACCGACGAGTACAACCGCCGGAACCTGGGCCGCTCGGTTGACGAATCGTTCGCCGGCCTCGAGGAGATTCTCGCGCTGGCCCGCGCCGAGGCGGTCGCGGTTGACGTGGTGTTCGGGTTGTCGTTCGGCTGCCCGCTCACGGGGCCGGTGCCGGAGGCGCGCGTCGAACACCTGGCTCGTCGCGCCGCCGACATGGGGATTCGCGCCGTCGCGGTGGCCGACTCCTACGGTTTCGCCCATCCACGTCAGGTTGCGTCGCTGATGGCGCGCCTGCGGTCGGCGCTCCCGGGGCTCGCCCTGTCGCTCCATCTGCACGATACCCGAGGGCTGGGGCTGGCCAACGTTCTGGCGGCGATGAGCGAGGGCATTGACGCGTTCGAAGCCAGCCTCGGCGGCCTGGGCGGCGCCCCGAACGTCGAGGGCGCAACCGGCAATATTTCAACCGAAGACGTCCTGCACATGTGCGACACGATGGGCGTGGCCACCGGCGTGGATCTCGAGGCGTTCATGGCAGCGTCAAAGCAGATCGCAGTGTGCCTGGGCAGAGAATTGCCGAGCCGCGTACTCGCCGCCGGAACGCGAGACGCCTTGTTTCGCAGGATTGCCGGGCGAACCGCGGCCGATTCTGCAGCCACATGATGCCTGGCCTCGCTCCAGCAGGAGTCCTCATGACACGTCCTCTTTCCGCCATCGTCGGTGCGACCACCCCGGACGCCGTGGTCACCATCTATCGAGCATTCGGCTTCGAGGTGTGGGGGCAGCAGGCAATTGGAGCCGCGGCGGCTGCCGCCTTGTACGGGCTGGCCGGACCGACGCGGCAAGTCGTGATGGCGCCGCCCGGGGCGCCGCGCGGGTGGTTGACCATCGTCGAAACCCCGAACGAAGGCCCCCATCCTGGGCCCTACGACAACGGTCCTCACGCCATCGACCTCTATTCCCGAGATGTGAACCAGAGTGCGGCGCTGGCCGACGCCGCCGGATCGCCAAGCGGCCCCGTGGTTCGGTATCAGATGGGGCCGTTCGACGTGCGCGAAGTGAAAACGGTCGGTCCGGATCACCTCGTGTCGGTGTTCATCGAAGTCCAGCGCCGACGGCCCAGCGTGCTCGACGCCGACCCGGCGCGTCTCCATTCCGAAGTGCACAGCGCGGTCTGGACGGTCGACCGCATCGACGATGTGTTGCCGTTCTGGACGGAGCAGGCTGGATTGACGCTGCTGCTCGATGCGACGGCGCGCGAGCCCGAGGTCGGACGGTTCATGGGACTGCCCCGGCTCGACACGCCCGTGCGCCTGGTGGTGCTGGCGGATCACACCAGCGCCCCGATCCGGCTGGAATTCGTGGAGTTCCCCGAAGAGTCGGGTGGGGCGTTCGACACGTGGCCGCTGCGTGGCGGCCTGCATGCGATCGCGCTGGGGGTCGACCGCCTCGACGTGGCGATGACCGCGATGCCGGGCGCACGCTTCGGCCCAGTCACCATGCGTCCGTGCGGTCCGTCGGGCGGGCTCGTGCCGGCGGTGGCGGGACTGGCGCCGCACGGTACGCGGTTCGAACTATGGGAAACCGCTTGACAAGACCAGGCGCACAGGAGACATTGTTATAACCACAAGACATATGGGCGTTTGTGCGTGCATGTGTGCTCACAGTGACTGCGATTCGTCATCACCCCAATTGCGAGGTCCGTCATGAGTTACAGGCTGGGCGTGGACGTCGGCGGCACCTTCACCGACTTCCTGCTCTACAACGAGAAGACCGGCAAGCTCCATCTCACCAAGGTGCCGTCCACACCGTCGGATCAGTCGATCGGCGTGCTGCAGGGCATTCACAAGATTGCCGAGCAGGCGGGCATCGACCCCAACGAGATCGGCCTCATCCTGCACGGCACCACCGTGGCCACCAACGCCGTGCTCGAAGGCAAGGGTGCGCGCGTCGGGCTGCTCACATCGCGCGGATTCGAACAGATCCTCCACGTCGCGCGCGGCCAGACACCTGGCCCGCTGGCCGGCTGGATCATCATGATCAAGCCCGATCCGCTGGCGCCGCTCGAGCTGACGCGCGGGCTGTCGTGTCGCACCGGGGCGCGAGGGGCCGAAATGGCGCCGCTCGACGAGGCCGAAGCGCGCGGGTTCATCACGGAACTGCATAACGCCGGCATCGAAGCCCTCACCGTATCGCTGATCAACGCGTTCGCCAACCCGGCGCACGAGCGGCGCGTCAAGGCGATTGTCGCCGAGATGTACCCCGATCTGCCCGTGACGATCTCGACCGACATCCTCCCCGAGTTCCGCGAGTACGAGCGGACGCTCACCACGGTCATGAACTCGTACGTGCGGCCCAAGATGCGCCTGTACCTGTCGGGCATGAAGGACAAGCTCGAACAGGCCCACCTCAAGGGCCAGATGAGCATCGTCCGCTCAGACGGCGGGGTGATGAGCCTCGAGGCGGCGGCCGAACGGCCGGTGAACACCTTGCTGTCGGGTCCGTCGGGCGGGGCGGTGGCGTCGTCGTACATCGGCGAGCTCGCCGGGTTCAAGAACGTGCTGTCGTTTGACATGGGCGGCACGTCGACAGACGTGGCGATTTCGTTCGGGGGCACGCCGAACGTGCAGCGCGACACGCGTGTCGGGTACTACCCGGTCAAGGCGCCGAGCGTCGACGTCCGCACGGTCGGCGCCGGCGGGGGATCGATCGCGCATGTGCCGCTCACCGGCGCGCTTCGCGTCGGCCCGCAGTCGGCGGGCGCCGAGCCCGGGCCCGCCTCGTACGGGACCGGCGGCACCGAACCGGCCGTGACCGACGCCAACGTCGTGCTGGGCTATCTGCCGCCGAACCTGCTGGGCGGCGAGATGCCGCTCAAGCCGGCGCTGGCGGCCGCGGCCGTGCAGAAGATCGCCGACGCCATGGGGCTGACGCTGCATCAGGCCGCCGAAGGCATCTACGACATCGTCAACGAACACATGTTCGGCGCCTTGCGGATCGTGTCGGTTCAACGCGGGTACGACCCGGCCGATTTCGCGCTGGTCGCGCTGGGCGGCGCGGGTCCGCTCCACGCCAACGCGCTGTCGATCTTGCTCAACTCGTGGCCGTCGATCATTCCGCCGACTCCAGGCGTGTTGTCGGCGCTCGGCTTCCTGCACTCCGACATCCGGAACGAATTCTCGCGAACCGTGATCCGGACCATGGCCCAGGTGGACCGCGCGACGGTGAAAGGGTTCCTCGCGGAACTCGGCCAACAGGCGAGCGCATGGCTCACGTCGGAGAAGATCCCGGCCAAGCAGCACCGCATCCAATACCAGATTGATCTGCGCTACCACCGGCAGGGCTACGAGTTCCCGATCGACATCGAGATCGCGTGGCTCGACAAGGCCGACGGGTTCGAGCGGATCACGAAGCGGTTCAAGGCCGTGCACGAGCAGAATTACGGCTTCAACATCGACTACGACATCGAGATCGTCAACCTGCGTGCCGTCGCCGTCGGTGTCGTGCCGAAGGTGGAGCTGAGCCGCCACAGGATGCCCGGCAAGCCGGGGAAACCGAAGCCCGTCAAGACGCACAAGATCTACTACCGCGGCAAGACCGTGCCGGCGCCCATCTACGACCGGTACACACTCAAGGTCGGTGACCGGATCCCCGGCCCGGCGGTCATTACACAGAACGACTCGACGACACTGATTCTCCCGGGCTTCCACGGCGACGTGGACCCGTACGAGAACATCCTGATTTGGCCGAACGGCCACAAGAAGGGCCAGAAGTAGGGCTGCTCACGGTTTCAGACCAGAGGGAGTGACACGATGAAAGCGAAGGCAACCCGTAAGACCGGCAAACCGGCCAGCAAGGCGAAGGGCCGCACGAAGCCGCCGGTCGTGGACAAGATTACGCTCGACATCGTCGAGAACGCGCTGCGCAACGCCCGGCACGAAATGGACGAGACGCTGTTCCGGTCGGCGATGTCGCCGGTCATCCGCGAACAGCACGATGGCTTTCCGATGATCGCGACGCCCGACGGCCGGATGGTGGTGGGCCAGTTCGGGTCGTACATCGCGGGCTTCATCAAGGATTGGAAGCGGGGCGTCAACGAAGGCGACGTGTTCCTGATCTCCGATCCGTACAAGTGCGCCGGCGCCATCTCGCACATCAACGACTTCCTGATCCTGCTCCCCATCTTCGTCAAGGGCGAGTTGGTGGGCTGGGGATCGCAGTTCGGCCACACGGTTGACACGGGCGGGCCGGTATCCGGATCGCTGCCGACCGACGCGACGACGATCTTCGGTGAAGGCACGCGCATCCCGCCGGTCAAGCTCTTCGCCGCCGGCACGCTCAATCAGGACGTGCTCGACATCATCCTGAACAACTCGCGCACGCCGACGATGAACTACTTCGACCTGATGGCCATTGTCGCGGCTTGTCGGACGGCGGAGAAGCGCGTCAAGGAACTGTGCGTGCGTTTCGGCACGCCGCTCTACCTGGCGACCCTCGAGGCGCTGCTCGAGCGCACACGGCGCATGATGCAGCAGCTGATCCGGCAGAACCTGCCGGAGAAGAAAGTCAGCTTCGAGGACTACATCGACGACGACGGCCGCGGGAACGGGCCGTACAAGATGAAGTTGACGATCTGGCGCGAAGACGATCAGGCGCACTTCGACTGGTCGGGCACCGACCCTCAGGCGCCGGGGCCGATCAACTTCTACTTGAACGAAGAAATGTTCAAGATGTTCATCGGCGTCTACCTGATCATGGTCTTCGACCCGCAGATCCTGTTCAACGACGGGTTCTATCCGCTGCTGCACGTGACGACGCCGGAAGGGTCGCTGCTGGCGCCGAAGTTCCCGGCCGCCCTCGGCTGCCGCACGCACGCGCTGACGCGGCTGTTCGACGTGCTCGGCGGCACGCTCGCACCGGGCGCGCCAGACTTCTCGACGGCCGCTGGCTACGGCACGTCGCCGTATCTGCTCTATAACGGCTACGACGAGAACAACCAGTTTTACCATCTGATGGAAATTTCGTTCGGCGGCATCCCGGGGCGGCCGCTGGGCGACGGGATGGACGCGCATTCGTGGTGGCCGCTGTTCGAGAACATTCCGAGCGAGTACCTCGAAAGCTACTACCCGATCACCGTGCTCGAATACGGGTCGCTCATGGATTCGGGCGGCGCCGGGTTCCACCGCGGCGGCAACGGCGTGCACAAGATCTACCGATTTGAGTCGGATGGGGAGATCGCAATCCACGACGATCGCGAGCGTTCGCAACCGTGGGGGTTCAATGGCGGATTGCCCGGGTGGTCGAGCACCAAGAAACTGGTGCGGGCCAACGGCGAAGAAGTGAGTCTGCCATCCAAGATCTCGCAGATTCCCGTCAAGAAGGGCGACCGGCTCATCTACCGCACGGCCGGCGGCGGCGGCTGGAAGGATCCGCTCGACCGGCCTGCCGAGCGCGTCAGCCTCGACGTGAAGCGCGGCTTGGTGTCGATCAGCAAAGCGGCCCAGGACTACGGCGTCGTGCTCGACCCCGCCACCAAGGCTGTTGATCAGGCGGCGACCAACGCGTGCCGCGCGTCGATTCGGGCGAACCGTAAGCCAGGCGAGTTGTTCACGTTCGGTCCGACACCAGAGCGTATCGGCGTCATGAAGTCGGCGTAACGAACATGGATTCTGCTCCTCGCAAGCGTCCGCTCGAAGGCCTCAGGATTCTCGAACTGGGCCAGTTGCTCGCCGGGCCGTTCGCCTCGGTGCTGCTGGCCTGGTTCGGGGCCGATGTCATCAAAGTCGAACCGCCGGATGGCGGCGATCCGCTTCGCACGTGGCGGTCGATGTACAAGGGCACCGCGCTCTGGTGGTTTATCCTGGGCCGCAACAAACGGTGCATCACGGCGAATCTGCGCAAGCCGGAAGGGCGCGCGCTGGTCAAGCAGCTTGCGGCAAAATGCGACGTGGTGCTGGAGAACTTTCGGCCTGGCCGCATGGAGGAATGGGGGCTCGGGCCCGAGGATCTCAAACCGATCAATCCAGGCCTGATCATGTGCCGGGTGTCCGGCTGGGGCCAGACCGGGCCGTACCGGCACAAGCCAGGCTACGCGTCGGTCGCCGAAGGCGCCGGCGGTCTGCGCTATGTGTGTGGCTATCCGGACCGCCCGCCGGCCCGGCCCAATCTCAGCATGGGCGATACGATTGCCGGCCTGCACGCCGCGCTGGGCATCCTCACCGCCGTGTATCACCGTGACGTGAAGCAGACGGGCGAGGGCCAGGTGATCGACGTCGCGATCTACGAAAGCATCTTCAACCTGATGGAATCGATGGTGCCCGAATACGACAAGTTCGGGTTGGTCCGCGAGCGCCAGGGATCGGCGCTGAGCGGGATTGTGCCGACCAACACCTATCCGTGCCGCGACGGGAAGTTCATCATCATCGGCGGCAACGGCGACAGTATCTTCAAGCGTCTGATGACAGCGGCCGGCCGGCCTGACATGGCGGCCGATCCCCGCTTCGCGCACAACAACGACCGCGTGCCGCACGAGAAGGAAATCGACGAAGCGATTGCCGCCTGGACCGGGCAGCACACGTTCGAAGACGTCCTGGCGACGCTCGAGAAGGCCGAAGTGCCCGCCGGCCCGATCTACTCGATTGCCGATCAGATGAACGACGAGCACTTCCAGGCCCGAGGCCTGTTCGAGCGCGTGCCGCTGCCGTCGGATCCTGATGACAGCGTTCTGCTGCCGAAGTTCGCGCCGTTTCTCTCCGAGACGCCGGGGGGCACCGAGTGGCCGGGTCCGCCGCTCGGATCCCACAACGACGAGGTCTACGGCGGGTTGCTGGGCATCAGCGCCGAGGAGCGAGCCCGCATGAAGGCCGAGAACATCATCTGATCGCGCCGGGCCGGCATGCGCGGGCCGGCCCCGTGCCACGAGGAGGTTCATCAGGTGGGCACAGCCGACAGCCCAGACGGCGCGACACGCGACCTCTATGCGAATCGAGGATTCCTCGGCCGGGTCGGGTTCGGCACGCGGCCGGCCATCCTGGTCATCGACTTCATTCTCGGATTCACCGACACGACCAGCCCGCTGGCGTCCGACTTTGATGCCGAAATCGCGGCGACCCGCCAGTTGATTGATGCGGCACGAACTGTGGGTGCGCCGGTCTATTTCACAACGACCGCCTACGATGCCGAGTGCCGCGAAGCCGGCGTCTTCGTCGAGAAGGTGCCATCGCTCCGCTGGCTCATTCGCGGATCGCGCTGGGTCGAACTCGACCCGCGGCTCGGCCGGCGGCCCGACGATGTCCTGATTGAAAAACAATTCGCCAGCGCCTTTTTCGGGACGCCCCTCGCCGCGCTGTTGAACGCGCAGTCGATCGATACGGTTGTCATTGCCGGTGCGACCACCAGCGGCTGCGTGCGGGCCTCGGCTGTCGACTCCCTGCAATACGGATTTCGCACGATCGTGCCGCGCGAATGCGTGGGCGATCGTGCGATCGGGCCCCACGAAGCCAATCTGCTCGACATCGATGGCAAGTACGGAGACGTGGTTGGCGTCGCGGACGCGGTTGCCGCGTTATCGGGCTCCCGATGACATCATTGTCGCTGCCGCCCACCGTCACGATCGTCGAAGTCGGCCCCCGCGATGGGTTCCAGATGGAGGCGGTTTTCATTCCGACCGACGTGAAGATTGCGACCATCAACGCGATCGCGGCCGCGGGCGTGCGAAAAACCGAAGCCACCTCCTTCGTCAATCCGAAGGTGATTCCGCAGATGCGGGATGCGTCCGACGTGATGCGGGGGATCGCGAGGCGGGCCGGCGCGACGTTCACCGCGCTCGTGCCGAACGTCCGAGGCGCCGAGCAGGCCGTGGCCGCCGGCGTCGATGCGGTGCGGCAGGTGATCTGCGTCACCGAGACCTACAACCGCCGCAACGTCGGCATGTCGGTGGACCAGTCGGTGGCCAATCTCGCTGCGATCCGCGCGGCGGCCGGATCCACGCCGGTCGAACTGGTCATCGCGCTCGCATTTGGCTGTCCTCTCGAGGGCCCCGTCGAGCCCGACGCCGTGGTCCGTCTCGCGGGCCGCGCCATCGAGATGGGCATCCGCGAAATCTCCATTGCCGATTCGATCGGGCTTGCCGGCCCGGAGCAGGTCGGCGCGATGATGCGGTTGCTGCAGCACACCTTCGGCGGCATCGCCTGGTCGCTGCACCTGCACGACACGCGCGGGCTCGGCCTGGCCAACGTGCTGGCGGGACTCGATCAGGGCGTGACGACGTTCGATGCGTCGATTGGAGGACTGGGCGGCTGTCCCGTGGTGCCTGGCGCGACGGGCAACATCGCCACCGAAGATCTGGTGCACATGCTGGACGGCATGGGGATCGCCACCGGCATCGACATCGAGGCGCTGATGCACGCGACGCGCCTCGCCCAGGCGGAACTCGGTCGCGCGTTCCCTGCGAAGGTCCTGTCGGCGGGAACAACGTCATCTGTTTTTGCGCGAGCGGCCACGCACTAAGTGGGGCACAGGGAGGACCAATGGACCAACCCGCACCGTCGACGCGAACGACCGACCGGTTGCGCACGCACGTCGTCCTCGCCGTGATCTGCGCGTGCGCTGTGTGGTTCCTGTACGAGGCCAGCCCGGTTGTCTACCGCTGGTACACCGCCGATCCGAAAGTGTTGCAGCACGCCGACGACTTCCTCGCGAGGCTGAGCCTGGCGCTCGCCTACGTGGCGTTCGGGCTGTTGTGCGCGACGCTCAGCATCGGGCCGCTGACCGTGATGCGCCGGGGACGGGTGGCCGCGCACCTCGACGTTCGACGAGACGTGAGCATCTGGGCCGGCATCGTCAGCGTCGTGCACGGCGCCGTCGGCCTGTTCGTGCACTATCGCGGCCCGGGCTTCGTCTATTACAAGGCCTGGATCTACTACTTCGTCTATCCCCCGTCGAAGCCGCACACTATTCCGCTTCGGTTCGACGTGTTCGGCTTCTCGAATCACACGGGCGTGATCGCGTGGTTGCTGTGCCTGCCCCTGTTGGCGATCTCCAACGACTACGCGCTTCGCCGGCTCGGCACGCCCCGCTGGAAGTCCCTGCAGCGCTGGAACTACGCCCTCTGCGGTGTGGTGGCGATTCATTCGGTGCTGTATCAGATCGTCGAACGGAGGCCGTTCCCGTTCGTGATGATGTTCGTCGTGCTGGCGGGGTGGACGTGCGTCGTGCAGGGCGTCGGCTACGCGCAGTTCCGGAAGCGCGAGGCGTTGGGCGGAGTCGATCGGGACGTGCCGGTCAGCGCTGGAACCTGAGTCGCCGCACCGCGGAGTTGACCGACACTCAGCGGCGACACGCTGTCGCCGGCGAGTCGGAGAGGCCGACATGAACACAAGCCACGTCGATCGCCGTGCGTTTCTGGGTGTGATCGGGGCGTCGGCCGGTGCCCTTGCCTTTGGCGCGCCGCGGTCGCTGCCGCACGCCCAGGGGCGGGCTCCCCGCGCCGTGGTGATTGGCGCCGGGCTCTCGGGGCTCTACGCGGCGCGGCTTCTCGAGCGCCGCGGATGGCAGGTGACCGTGCTCGAGGCGCAGGGGCGTGTTGGCGGGCGCGTCCATTCGCGCCACGACAGCCTGGTCCGTGTGGAATGGGGCGGACAGGTGTTGTCGACCGCCTACACCCGCATGATCGGGCTGTGTCAGGAACTGGCCGTCCCGACCGAGAGCGCAACGGCGACGCACGGACCGCGCGGCGTGTGCGCCACCTGCCACAAAGGGCCGCCCGAAGTGGTGGCGCGCATCGGTTCCGGTTCGTCGCTCTACGTGTCTGGCCGTCTCATGCGGGAGGGAGACTGGAAGACCGAGGCGCGGGGTGTGAGCGACGCCGAACGCGCCATCCTGCCGTCGCGACTGCTCAGCACGTATATTTCCCGCGCCAACCCGCTGGAACACGCCACGGCGTGGACCGCCCCCCCGCACGCCGACTTGGACCAACTGTCAGTGGCCGACTACGTGGCGCGCCTCGGCGCCAGCGAGGAAGCGCTCCGCCTGATGGACGTGGCGCCCAACTGCCGGTCGATCAAGACGGCATCTGCGCTGTGGGCGCTGCGCGACGACCAGCGGCGACGATCGCTTACCGGGCTGCCGCTTCAGATTCCTGGGGGCAATCAGCGCCTCGCCGAGGCGATGGCCGACGCGCTGCGAACGCCGGTACGCAGAGGGACCGCGGCCACCGCCGTCCATAGTGGCGGCCAGGACGTCTTCGTCGGCTGCGCCGACAACACGGAGTACCGCGCGGACTGCGTGATTTCCACGATGCCGCTACCGGCGTTGACGCGGGTGGCGATCTCGCCGCCGCCTGGGCGCGTTCAGGCTGAGGCGTTCACCGGCCTCGCCTACACCGCGATCACGCTGATCGTGCTCGAGGTGGTCAAGCCCTTCTGGATCGACGATCAACATTCGGCCAGCATGTGGACCGACACGCCGATCGAGCGAGTGTTCCCTCTCCGCAACGCCAATGGCGACGTCGGGGCCTTGATGGTCTTCGTGGACGGCGAAGCGGCCGAACGGCTCGACGCGATGGACGAGGACCGGAGGCACGCCTACGTCATCGAGCAACTCATCGGGATCCGGCCGGCGGCCAAGGGCGCCGTGCGCCCCCTGGCGTCCGTGTCGTGGGCGAAGGATCGGTGGTCGGGCGGGGCGTACCAGTGTTTCGCCCCGGGACAGGTCTCACGACTCCGCGCCGCGACGGCGTTGCCGGTGGGACGGCTGCATTTCGCCGGCGAACACACGGCGATCACGTCGCCGGGGATGGAAGGCGCGCTCGAATCGGCTGAGCGCGTCGTCGCGGAGGTGGTCCAGCGGTACGCGCCGGACGGGGCGGTTACCGGAAAATGAAGTTCAGGCAGTGCGGGCACTTGATGTTGAAGACCGACACCAGGCTCATCACGATCAGCAGCGCCCAGATGACGAACACAAACGGCATGCCCCAATTCATGTCGCGCTTGATCTGGCCGTTCAGTTCGTCGACGTTTGGCGCACCGGCCTGGATGGCCTTGAGGTTACGCAGCGCGGTTCCCGATACCGGCATCAGCACGATGGCCGCCACGATAATCACCGCGTACATCAAGTGCTTCCAGTTGAGCCACGCCGTCGTGAACACCGGCGTATTGGTGAGGTAGCACAGGGCCAGGCCGACCGGGAGCGTGAAGATGAACAGGTACGCGACGACGCCGTCGACGCCGTGCATGATGCGGGCGCGCTCGATCCGTTCGGCGAGGTTGGCGTTGGGATCCTTGATCTTGAAGTGGAGCCAGTAGACGATGAAGTCGAACAGCAGCCACGCAGCGACCATCAGGGCGTGGATGCCGCGGACAGCGATTTCGACGGCGTGCCAGGCGCCAGGGTTCATCGGGTCACGTCCTTTTCCACATGTCGACAGTCGTCAGTGCGCGGCGGGTTTCGCGGCGGTGCCGCTCAGCATCCGCCAGACCCGGGGGACCGCATATGCCCCGCAGGCGAGCCAGATGCCACTGTTGAGCAGGACGTCCGGGCCGAATCCGGTCTGGAATCCGGCGCGCAGGGCCGAGAGGCCCATGAACCAGCCGCCGATCAAGACGAAGAGCCAGAAGAGCCTCAGCAGGAACATCGAATGCCTCGCGGGCCCGGTCGCGCGGGCCTGTCGGGCCGGCACGTGGCGCCGGCCTCATTGGTAGCAAGAGTATAACATTTGAGTCCATGGTGTGCTATTATCATAATAAGCAGACAAATGGGGACCGGCCCGCTGCGCGGGTGCCCCCGCACGGTGGAGTCGAATCGCTGGCGCGCCGCGCGCGCCACTAACGAGGATGATCATGAGTGATGTTCGGCCGCTGTTGAGACGACTCGGGCTCGCACTCGCACTAATGGTACTGGGGGTCGCGGTCGCCGCGTCCCCGGCGGCGGCGCAGCCGAAAGGCGCGACCGGCATAACCGGCATCGTCAAGGACACGCAGGGCGGCGCGCTGCCCGGTGTCGCCATCACCGCCCTCAACATCGCCAGCGGCCGCGAGATCGCGGCGGTCACCGATGGCAAGGGGCAGTACAGCTTCACCAATGTGGCGCCCGGCAGTTACCGGGTGTCGGCGAAGCTCTCGGGCTTCTCCGAGGCCGGCCGCAGCGTCCGCGTGGTGGGCGGCGAGACGACGTCGGCGGACTTCTCGCTCAGCCTCGGCGGCTTGAGCGAGGAAATCACCGTGACGGCGGCCAAGGGCGAACGGGCCACGGCCGAAGTCAACCAGATCGTCACGATCGTCAGTTCCAAGGACATCGAGGACCGCCGGCCCCAGGGCGTCCAGGACGCGTACGAACGCGCCCCGAACGTGCGCGTGGTGGACACGAATCCCTACCGTGCGCGGCCGCAGTTTCGCGGGTTCTCGAACTCGCGCATCCTGCTCATCGTCGACGGCGAGCGCCTGAACAACGGGCGGTACGACGTCAACAACAGCGGCGTCACGCCCAGCACGATCGACGTCACCCAGATTCAGTCGATCGAAGTGGTCGGCGGCGCGGCGTCGAGCCTGTACGGGTCGGACGCGATCGCCGGCACGATCAACATCATCACCAAGACCGCCGACCGGCCCACCGAAGGGCAGACGCTCAACCTGTCGAGCAGCGTGGACTACAACGGAAACAGCGGGTTTGCCCGCGGCAACTTCGCCGCGACGTACGCCTCGCCGAAGTTTGCGCTGCGCGGCGCCATTTCGGACTTCAACCAGCCGAGCTATCACACCGGCAGCACCGGGTTCAGTGCGGCCGATTCCGTGCGGCTTGGCCAGTTCATTTCCACGGGCGGCGCGCTGGTGGGCCGCACGGTCGCGTCCACCTACACCGTCTACGATATGCCCGGCGGGGCGACGATCGTCAACGGCACCGCCAAGGGCTACACCTACAACCTCGACGCGTCCGTGTTCCCGACTGACAAGCAGCTCCTGCGCGTGCGCTGGATGCAGAACCGGTTCAAGAACCTCGGCATGCCGTTCTCGGCGCCGCCGTACGACACGGATCTGCGGAGCAGCGCCTACGCCGACTTCGACAAGTTCAGCGGGCGGTACGAATTCCGCGAACTGGCGGCGTGGCTGCCGCGCATTACCGTGACAGGCTATCGGCAGGTGATGGAGCGGCCGCAGGACGACCTCTTGTACAGCATCGTCGCCGGCAGCAGCTACAACGGCAATACGTTGACCGGGAATCCCTCGCAGTTCCTGCTGGGCAGCAACACCGAGACCGTCAACCACATCACCAGCAACGGATTCGACGTGCAGTTCAACCTGCAGCCGTTCCACGCGCTGCAGTACACGACGGGCGTTGCGCGGTCGCAGGACCTGTCGGTCGACGTGTTCAATCGCAGCACCTACGCCGCTACCGGGGCGACGCTGACGTCGGTGACTGGCGCCAAGACGACGCCCGACACGACGTATAAGAACCTCGGCTGGTACAACCAGGCCGAATTGACCCTCGTCAAGCGAGTGAAGCTGTCTGGCGGGTTCCGGCTGGACAACTGGAAGACCGAGGCGAATCCGTCCAAAGGGTTCCCGGCCGGCAACGAATTCCTGACGATTCAGGCGGCGCTGCCCCAGATCATTGCGAACCCCGGCTCGTTGAACGTGGCTGGCATCCAGGGCTTGGACAAACTGGCGGCCGGCACCGGGTCGCTCAGTACCAACAACACGAAGGTCACCGGCAATGTCGGTATGACACTGCTGCTCCCGGGCGGGTTCAACCCGTACGTCCGGTATGCCACGAGCTTCCGCGAACCGGAAATCACGGTTCGGTACCTCGTTCGCAATTTCGGGTCGCCGTCGTACTCGATTCCCAGTCTGCCCAATACGGCCATCCTGCCCGAGACCGGCAAGAACATCGACATGGGCGTAAAAGTCGAGCGCGAATGGCTGCGCCTGCAGGCGGGATTCTTCCGGAATACCCTCTCCAACGCGGTGTCCACCGTGTACGCGCCGAACTACTGCATCTCGGTGGATCCGGCCAACGGTAGGACACTCACGCCGTTCCCGCCGTGCCTGTTCACCGGGCAGCACGCCGTGCTGTTCTTCCAGCGCGTCAACATCCCTGGTGACACCGTCGTGAAGGGTTTTGAGACGACGGGTGAGGTGGCGATTCCGGTCGGCACCCACGGCAGCCTCAATCCTTATATGTCGCTCGGCTGGCAGAAAGGCACGGTCACCAACCCGACCGCAGCCGCTGTCACCCTGATGAACGCGTATTACAACCGGACCGACACACCCATCAAGCTGACCGGCACGCCATCGGATGCGCCGTACAGTGAGATTCCCGGGCTGACCGGCACGTTGGCGCTCAAGTACACGGATGCGAAGGGCCGGTGGTGGGGCGAGTACGAAGTGCGGTTCGCCAGCCAGATTACGCGCATCGACCCGGACGCCGTGTTCTCCGCCAACTTCCCGCTATATGCTCAACTCCGATCGTACGAGGGCTACAACAAGCAGGCCATTCGTATCGGATACGACTTCAAGGAGAAGGCGCCGCTCAAGCTCACGGTGGTGCTCGACAACCTGACCGACAAGACCATCGTGTTGCCGTTTCAGACCGGTCCGTCGCCGGGCCGCTCGCTCATGGTGGGCGCCACTGTCAACTTCAACACGAAGTTCCAGTAGGGCCCGTGTTTACGGCCTGGGATCGCGGCTTCGCGTTGGGTCGCGTGAACGGGTCGTGACGCCGTTCGTCCGGTCGATCTTCACGACGTGCCGTGGCGACGAACCGTTGTAGACTCGAACTGGCTCGGGATGTCGAAGGGCGTCCCGGGCCAGTGATGCGCCGGACGGCATCTCGGGCTGGCGCCAGTCAGGAGGTGCCTTGTGATTCGCCATTCCTACCTGGTGCGCCGTCAGTGGCTCGGGGCTTCCGTGGTCGGCTTGCTGCTCGCTGCATTCGCTCTGCCGGCCGCCGCCGCCGAGCAAAACGCATCCAAACTGCTCGGGCCCGACTCGTGCAAAGACTGTCACAAGCAGGCGTTTGCGGTGTGGGATCACACCCGCCACGCGCTGTCGAGAGACACGTTGAGCCGACCGGAAGCCCAGCGCATCCGCGAAGCGAAGAGCATCAAGATCGCATCCGACGAAGGCGAGGCGTGTGCGACCTGCCATGCCACGCCGAAGCAGGACGGCAAGAAATTGAAACTGGTCGCCGGGGTGTCGTGCGAGTCGTGCCACGGCGCTGCGGCTGACTGGATCAAGGTCCACTCGAACTTCGGCGCCGGGAAGACCGCGGCGACCGAGACCCCGGAACACCGAGACGAACGGCTTGGCGCCAGCATGGCGGCGGGGCTGCTTCGCCCGGTCAATATCTATCGGGTCGTCCAGAACTGCTTTCAGTGTCATACCGCGCCCGACGAGGCGCTGGTCAACGGCGGCGGCCATTCGGCCGGCAGCGCACTCGAGATTGTCGCCTGGTCGCAGGGCGCGATTCGCCACAACTTCACGTCCGCGACAGACGGGCAGAACGCGGAAGCGTCCATCGAGCGCCGACGTCAACTCTACGTAGTCGGTCAGATTGCCGAGATGGAATTCGCGTTGCGCCGGCTCGCCACCTCGACCACAGACGGGCTGTTCGCGAAGGCGCTTGTGGCCAAGGCCAAGGAAGCGGTGGCGGCGCTGACGAAGATTCAGGGCCTGGTCAAGGTTCCTGAAATCGCGACCATCGTGAAGGCGGCGACCGCTGCGAAGCTTGGTCCAGGCCCTGCGAACGCGACCGCGCTGGTGACGGCGGCCGACGCGATCTCGACAGCGGGCCAGGACTTCGTGGACCAGGCCTATACGAAGGAGCTCGCCGCCCTGGACAGCCTGCTCCCGCCAGCGTCGAGCTACAAGGGCACGCCGTTCCGCCAGTAGGCGGCGGCGAGGGCTGGCGGCTGGCCGACGGCCTCAGCGCTTCGAGTCGCAACTGCGGCCGCGTATCGGGTGCGGCTGCCACGTCCGCAATCGCTCCCTCAGCACTCCGTCCAGAGGGCACAGATACCCTGGCGTCTGTGTGCGCCTGCCTCCTTAGCGCTCGATACGCCGGAATTGGTACGCTTCGCCGTTGCGCGGACCGAACGTTTGTCGGTCGGCCGCATCGAAACCGCGATCCAGCGTGTCCTGCCCGGCGGCAGTCACGGTCATCTCAGAGATGACGTACGTCGACCCGTTCCAGGTCGAGGCGCACGTCTTGCCTTGAATCGCGCCGCGGAACCGATCGCCCTCTCGTGTAAAGACCACGTCGCAGCCCGTTTCGTGCGACACGTCGGCCGGCGAGAGTGGCGCCAGCGTCGCCGGGTTATCGGCGCCGCCGACGAATCGCAGTGGCGTTTTGATGCGCCAGACCTCCAGAACCGGATGCTGCTCGCGCACCACCAGCCGGTAGAGTCGCTGGCGATAGGGCTTTTCGAGCGTCGCGAACTGGGCTTGCTCGACGTACAGCAATAACCCGTCGCCGGCCACCGACGGCATCGACACGGGCCCGGCGACCTTCAAGCGCACCCGGTCGTGCACGTACGCCAAGGCCGCCGTGGCGTCAGCCTCTGCCTGCTTCGACGTATCGAAGGTGCCGACGAGCCATTTCGCCAACTGCTCGAGGTCGGAATCGGGCCGCGTCTGCGCCGCCGTGCCGGCTGCCGCGCACGTCGCGACGATGGCCAGCCCAAAGACAAGTCGCGTCAGGCCGTTACGGGACCTTGGGCGAGCAGCCGACCTGGATCCACCGCAGGTTGATGCCGATCCGCACACTGGTGGTCTCGGCCCAGGAATACGCAAACGCTTGGTCGTGTGTGGTGTCATACAGAGCCAGTTTCATCACGGGCAGTTGCTGGTTATAGCGCAGTTGAGACAGCTCGAACGCGTACTTGGAGGGTTCGCCGGCTGCGCCAGGAATAGAGACCATCTTTCCCTGGTCGTGTACCGCGATATCGCGAAAGCCGTCGTACTGATCGGTTGAGCCTTCCTTGCGGACCGCGGCGTAACAGTTGAATATTCGGGCGCGTTTCAACTTGTACGGCGCCATCTCTCCGGCTCCGGCCGCGGCCTGTCCGGACGGGCCCGCTTCCAAAGCCCCCAGCCACAGCTCGTCGGACGCGGCGCGAGACAGCATGAGCGTCGGTGCGGCTGCATGGCCCGCCACACTCGAAACGCTGCACGCGCCAGACGCGAGCGACGCGGCGAACGCCCCGCCCGACTCCTGCCAGCGAATCGTGCACCCCTCGACGGCATGCACGCGATCGAGCGGCAGGCGCTCTGCGCCTCCTTTGCCGGCCGCGGCCGCCGCGGCCCCCTCGTCGGCGAACACGTAGACGCGCTGTTCGACCTCACCGCCAGAGGCCACGGCGATCAGGCTGTAGACGAGCACGCGCGCAATCCGTTCGGGGTCATTGAGGGCGGACTCGGAGGCCAGGAGCACCGCGGATCCAAGCGACGGAGCCATCACTGGTGTGATCACCAGGTGGACCCGATCGTGGGGCCTCCGCGCCTTCGCCTCCTTCTCTTCCGTGAATTGCTGGAAGTTGTCGAACTCGCCCGTCAGCCACGCCTGAAGGGCAGCGACGCGGCTTGCCGGCGCAGCCGCGGACACTCGGGCGCGTCCGGCAACTGCGCCGGGCGTCTGGGCGGCGGCGGATGATGCGAACACCAGCGCCACGAATATCGATGCGGGCAGCACACGCGTCATACGGCCTCCGGGCGACCCCGCTCCCGTACCAATGTTATAACAACACCGGCTTGTATTGGTATTAGACCTATGACATTATATCAATAATTCCACTCGTTCGACATCACTCGGTATTCGACATCACTCCACGGATCAGGCGAGCAGACGGGCATGGCAGACGACATGGGCACAACCGGTTCACTCGAGGGTCTCCGCGTCATCGAGGCCGCCACGCTGTTCGCGGGCCCGCTCGCCGCGACGATGATGGCCGACTTCGGCGCGGACGTCATCAAGATCGAGCATCCCAAGGCCAGCGACCCGGTCCGGTCTCACGGGTACAAGAAGGGCACCTCGTCGCTCTGGTGGAAGATGATCGGCCGCAACAAGCGCACGATCACGCTCCATCTGGGATTGCCCGATGGTCAGGCGGTGCTCAAGGATCTGATCGCCGGCGCCGACGTGCTGATCGAGAGCTTTCGGCCCGGCACGCTCGAGCGATGGAACATCGGCCCGGACGTGCTCCACGCCATCAATCCACGGCTTGTGATCACCCGCGTCACCGGATTCGGTCAGTTCGGCCCGTACAGCGGTCGTCCCGGATTCGGCACCCTGGCCGAAGCCATGAGCGGATTCGCGGCGATGACGGGCGAGCCGGATGGCCCGCCAACCCTGCCGCCCTTTGGCCTCGCCGATGGCATCACGGCGCTGGCGACGGCAGCGGCGACGATGTTTGCGCTGCAGGCCCGCGAGCGCACGGGGCGCGGCCAGGTCGTCGACATGGCGATCATCGAACCGATCCTCACCATCCTCGGGCCCCAGCCGCTCTGGTACGACCAGTTCGGCATCGTGCAGGAGCGCCGCGGCAACCGGTCTGTGAACAATGCGCCCCGCAACACCTACAAGACGGCCGATGGTCGCTGGGTCGCCATTTCCACGTCGGCGCAGAGCATCGCCGAACGCGTCATGCGGCTGGTCGGTCATCCCGAAGTCATCGATGAGCCGTGGTTCACATCGGGGGCCGAACGCGCCAAGCATGCCGAGCAGCTCGACGCGATGGTGGGCGACTGGATTGGCCGCCACCCGCTCGACGTCGTGATGCGCGAGTTCGAAGCCGCCGAGGCCGCGGTGGCGCCCATCTACGACATTCGCGACATCATGGCGGACCCGCAGTTCAAGGCGCTCGACACGATCATTCCGGTCGAGGACCCCGAACTGGGTCCGATCAAGATGCAGAACGTCATGTTCCGGATGTCCGAGACGCCAGGGTCGATCAAATGGACCGGCCGCGATCCTGGCGCGGACAACGCCGAGGTCTACGGGCAGGTGCTTGGAATGGACGCGCAGCGGATGGCGGATCTCAAGGCGCGCGGGGTCATTGGATGACCGGCGCGATCGGGCGACGAGCCTGCCGCTCGCACCTGTTTGTGCCAGGTAACAACGAGCGCCTGCTCGGCAAGGTGTTCGGTGCCGGCGCCGACGCCGCCGTCATCGACCTCGAAGATGCCGTGCCCGCCGAGGCCAAGGCGGAAGCGCGGCGCATGGCCGCCGCGGCCGTGGCGACCAGGGCCGGCCTCGCCGGTCCCCGGGTGGGCGTTCGCATCAACGGCGTCGATTCGGCCTGGTGGCGCGAGGATCTCGCGGCGGTGGTCGGACCTGGCCTTGACGTGATTCGCGTGCCCAAAGCGGAGTCGGCCGAGCAGTTCCGCCTCGTCGACCAGATGCTGCACGAGCTCGAAGTCGCTCGACACGTGACGGCCGGGTCGATTGGAGTGGTCGCCACCATCGAAAGCGCGGCAGGCGTGTTGGCGTCTGCCGACATCGCCCGCGCGCCCCGCGTTGAGGCGTTCACGTTTGGCGCCGCCGACTTCGTCCGCGACATCGGCGCCGACACCTCGTCGACCGACGTCGCCACGCTGTACGCCAGGCAGCACCTGGTTCTTACCTCGCGGGCCGCCGGGCTCCAGCCGCCTGTCGCGTCGGTCTACACGCAGGTGAAGGATCTCGACGGTCTGCGGCGGACCAGTGACGAGGCTCGCGCGCTCGGATTTTTCGGACGGTCGTGCATTCACCCATCGCAGGTGGCGATCGTCAACCAGGTGTTTACGCCGTCGGGTACGCAGGTGGACACCGCCAGACGGATGCTCGCCGCGTGGGATGATGCGATGGCGAAAGGCCGTGCGGCGTTCACGATGGAAGACGGGCAGTTTGTCGACGAAGCTGTCGTCGGTCGGGCTCGTGCCGTCGTCGCGATGGCAGAGGCGCTCGGGGGAGACTCGAACCATGGCTGATCCGATTGCCGACCGACCGCTGTGGGAGCGATTCGCCGGCGCCCGGTTGATTGACCTGGCGCAGCCGCTCGAACAGGGCATGCCCGTCTCGCCCAACCATCCCGGCTACAAGATGGCGCTCCAGCGACGCCACGGCGACATGGTGCGCGCCGATGGCGGATCGGCCTCCAACGAGATGTTGTTGCTTGGCGGCCACACCGGGACCCACATCGACGCGCTGTGCCACGTCTCGCACCAGGGCAAACTGTTCGGCGGTCAGGACGCGGCGGCGGCGCAGACCGGCGGCCGGTTCAAGGCGCTCGGCGTCGAGACCATCCCGCTCATCTTCTGGCGCGGCGTCATGCTGGATATTGCTGCGTTGCACGGCGTGCCGGTGCTCGCGCCAGGCACGCCGATTACCGCCGAGGATCTCGAGCGGGCAGCCCATCGGCAGGGCGTCGAGGTGCGGGCCGGCGACGCTGTGCTGATTCGGTCGGGGTGGGCCGCGCACTGGAAAGATCCTGACACGTTCGTGGGCCATCACCACGGAGTGCCAGGGCCCGACGAAAGTGCGGCCGAGTGGCTGTCATCCCGACGTATCCGGCTGACTGGCGCAGAGACGATCGCCTACGAATGCATTTATCCGGAGCGGGGGCACGCGCTGCTGCCGGTGCACCGGAAGCTGCTGGTCGAGCAGGGCATCCACATCATCGAAGTGCTCGACCTGAGCGCCTTGGCGGCGCATGGCGTGAGCGAGTTCCTCTTCGTCGTGACGCCGCTCAAAGTCGTCGGCGCGACCGGCGTGCCGATTCGTCCAGTGGCCGTCGTGGGCTAGTGGCACAGGGTGTCGGGCGCGCGGCGTCGCGGCCGTGCCGACAAGCGTGGGATGATGACACCGGCCAATCGTAAGGGCCGAACAGGAGGAATCGCGGTGCCCGACCATCGAACCGACGGCAGGACGCAGGCTCCGGCATTCGTTGACCGCAGCGTGCCGCTCTATTACCAGCTTGCCAACCTGCTCAGCGAGAAGATCGTGTCGCAGGAGTTGCGCACCGGCGACCGCCTTCCCACCGAAGTCGAAC
>Ga0194060_10000669_pt1 | contig 24840 bp, 25 predicted proteins | sample SepL225m_MetaG_FD_163427 | JGI IMG/M metagenome (GOLD analysis project Ga0194060, IMG submission 163427) | Anoxic zone freshwater microbial communities from boreal shield lake in IISD Experimental Lakes Area, Ontario, Canada - Sep2016-L222-5m | ecosystem: Environmental > Aquatic > Freshwater >... | reverse complement strand
ACATAAACCAAACCAATATTTAGCATATACATTTGAATTGTATAAGTAACATCCTGCGAAAGGGTTTGTGCGGGTATTCCAATTTTATTTCCAGCAAAAGTAAAATCAAAACGATCTATTGTGTATGCCCTGCTTTGTTTGGTAGTTGCATAAAAATACTCGACACCAGGTCGCAAACAGATTGAATATTTAATTTTCTTTTCGGGTTTTGCATTTGGTGTTTCATAACGCAATGTGGTTTCATCTGTCTTTACTGTTTTTTTCTTTTTTACGTATATCGGATAGCTATAATACAATCCTGCTAAGCCTCCAACTCCTATAGATGAAATAGAAGGAAGTGCCATTGCAACATTTTGTCCGGCAACTGATGCAGCCGAATTATAATCGCTAGAAGTTACATATGTTGCTCCTACCAAAATTCTCATATCAAAATAGCCTTTCAAAAATGACTGTTCATAATTAGGACCAATCATAATCGAGTGCATTTGCCAAGGCTTACCTGTTGATGAGCTAGTAAATGTATATGGCAACGGACCTACATCACCACCGGTAAGTAAGCTCGAATGAAAGTTCATATAAATTGTTGGTTTGTATCCATCTCCATTAAAATCATTCATACCATATTTATACATGGCTGCAATTCCAAAATGCTTCGAAAAGTTGTATGAATAATCGAGTGAATAGCTATTTCCGTTTTTAGCTCCACCTCCAGTTAATTCATCAAACACTCCATCAACCTTAAGTGGAACAGGCAACGGAAATCCACCAAAATTGACAGTGATATTTATATCTTTCGAAAAGGCTGTTGAAAGAAATGAAGTCGTTCCAAAATCTCCAGAAGGAATAGATAACCCTCCGCTCACGCCAAATTTCCATTTATGAACTTGTGTAAATGCCTGATGGGCAAAAAGCAAAATCAAAAGGGTGTAAAATATTTTTTTCATATAAGCTGTAATAATTTCAAATCTAATCCTTCCCTTTATCGCCAACAAACTGGTCGTGTGGAAACTTAAACAACACATTAAAAGTTGTAAGCGAACCATAAATTTTAGTAATGTATTGCTGCATGTTTACCTTATCCTCATCACTCAATTTATCATGAGCATTGATGCGCTGCTCCATAACTCTTAACCTGTCGCGGAGCATAACAATTTTATGAAAAAATGCATCGATAGGAATTTCTTTTGCTTGCATATTGGTATCACCTGGATAAAGCACCATTTTTCCACCTGTCCATTTGTTTCCCAAACTTACATGCTCTGGCATTTCAGTCCATCTTCTCAAAATCGAAATCAGTGTTCGTTCAATATCAGCATTGCTAATCATATCATCCGGAGGTTCAACAGCTTCAACAATTTCAAGAACGTTATTTTCTCGCGATATTTCTTTGCGGCCTTCGTTTATAAATGTAATAGAATATGATGCTGATTTAACATTTACAACAACGCCATCGCCATAAGTTGCGTGCTTCACACGTGAGCCAATACCTAATTCTTCCATTGTGATTAAAATTAATTATAACGCAAGATGCAAAAAAGCTGTGATGAGTTTGCTAAAATCTTTATTAATATTGAAACTGTTATGAGTAACACATCGTTAAAAATTAAAAACATTACTGCACACCTTGAAAGTGTTGCCCCTCTTTCGTACCAAGAATCCTACGACAATGCTGGGTTGCTAACAGGTAATCCTGAAACCGAAATTACTTCGGTACTAGTTACTCTCGATTGTACAGAAGAAATAGTTGACGAAGCGATAAGTAGAGGATGTAACTTAATTGTAGCGCATCACCCCATCATTTTTAGTGGACTAAAAAAAATAACCGGACGAAATTATGTGGAACGAACGATTATTAAAGCCATAAAAAATGATATCGCTATTTATGCCATACATACCAATATCGATAATGTACACAACGGAGTAAACAAAAAAATTGCCGATAAAATTGGATTAAAAAACCTACATATACTAGAGCCTAAAACCGGATTGCTAAAAAAACTAACCACTTACGTTCCTGTTGCACATTTAGAAAAAGTGAGTGCAGCCTTATTTGATGCTGGAGCAGGCAATATTGGCAACTACGACCAATGTAGTTTTTATGCAGAAGGTACAGGAACTTATAGAGGAAATGAAAAAAGCAATCCGTTTGCAGGAACCTTAGGAAAATTGCATCATGAAAAGGAAAATAAGTTAGAGGTTATTTTCCCGTCTCACCTTCAAACAAAAATCACACAGGCTTTATTGACATCACACCCTTACGAGGAAGTTGCCTACGATATATTCTCGCTTTCGAATGAAAACAGTTTAATAGGTGCCGGAGTAATTGGAGAGCTCGAAAGCAGCGTAACTCCTGAAAATTTTCTTACCTTTCTTAAACAAAAAATGAATTTGGAATGCATACGTTTTACCCAAACAAACCGAAAAGAAATCAAACGTGTTGCTATTTGTGGTGGTTCGGGTAGCTTTTTGATAAAATCGGCATTAAATCAAAATGCAGATGCATTTATAACTGCCGATGTAAAATATCATGATTTTTTTGATGCCGAGAAAACCCTTATGATTGCTGACATTGGACATTATGAGAGCGAAATTTTTACTAAAGAATTGTTAAGAGATATAATTCTCGAAAAATTCCATACATTTGCCGTCCTTTTAACAGAATTAAATACTAATCCTATTAAATATTTTTAACATATGGCGGTAGCTACAGATATCAGTGTTGAACAAAAATTAAAGGCCTTGTACAAATTACAGGTAATCGATTCGAAGATTGATAAATTGAAATCGGTTCGTGGTGAACTTCCTATGGAAGTATCAGACCTGGAAGATGAAATTGCAGGACTTGAAACTCGTTTAACAAATATTACAGCTGAAATAAAACAGCAAGAAGAAGGCATTTCGGCTAACAAATCAAAAATTGTTGACTCAAAAGCCCTTTCTAAAAAATTCGAAAAACAACTCGATAACGTAAAGAACAATCGTGAATTTGAGGCATTGAATAAAGAAATTGAAATTCAAGGACTCGAAGTTCAGGCTGCCGAAAAACGTATCAAGAATTTTCAGTTCGAAATTGAACAGAAAAAATTATCTCTTGAAACACTTGCAGTTGAGCTTGAGGGACGTAAACTCGACCTAAAAAACAAAAAAGCTGAGCTTGATACAATTGTTGAAGAAACAGAGAAAGAGGAAAAAGATTTGATGAAAATTCGTTCGAAAGCTGTTGTTGTTACTGAAGAACGTTTATATACTTCTTACGAGCGAATCAGGAAAAGTGTAAAAAACGGTATTGGTGTAGCAATGATTATTAGAGATTCGTGCGGAGGTTGCTTTGCTAAAATACCCCCTCAAAAACAATCAGATATTAAACAACGTAAAAAAATACTTGTTTGCGAACATTGCGGTAGAGTATTGGTTGATAACCAACTTGCAGAAGAAGTTAGCTTCTGATAAATACGATGATGAATTTCCCGAAAAGAGCAGGAAGACTTTTATGTATTCTGCTCTTTTTTTATGCCCATTTTGTTACGGCAACGATAACCAACTATGAATTTTCATTTTCGAAAAATTGTATCGATGCTCAAAAAAATATTAGCATTTTAAAACTCGATAAAGCCAGAGCAATACTTATAAACGAGCATAAACAAAATCCTCAAAATACATTTACTGACTACCTTGATGATTACATTGATTACTACACGCTCATCACCAATCAGCAATTAGAAGAATTACATAAGCTTGAAAAAAATAAAACGACACGAATAGATCGCATCAAAAATGCTGATCAAAATTCTCCCTACTTTTTATACACTCAAGCCGAAATAAATTTACACTGGGCTTTATCGAGAACATTTAATCAGGAATTTATTACAGCAGCTTTCGAATTCAGAACAGCTTACCAATTACTTACCGAAAACTCCAAAAAATATCCATCTTTTGCGCCAAACAAAAAAAGTTTGGGAATGCTTAAAGCTGTATTGGGAACAATACCCGACAACTTTAAATGGATTCTAAATGTAATTGGAATGAAAGGAAATTTTAATGAAGGACTGAAAGACATTAAATTATTTCTTGATCAAAAAAATTTGCCACAAGAGCAGGAAATAGAAAAGCAAAGCGCTGAGTTTTATTATACATTTTTGTTACTCAATTTTGGTGAGAAAAAAGATTGCTGGAAATTTTGTGAAAGTGTAACAGGAAATTATGAAACCAATTTACTCAGTTCATACTTACGTGCATTTGCGGGTATAAAATGTGCTCACAACGATGATGCGATTAATGCTTGCATACATCGTCCAAAGGGAAATGAATACACACCTTTTTATATGATGGAATATTTTACGGGCGTTGCAAAATTGAACAAACTTGATAAAGATGCAGAAATCTATTTTAAAAAATTTGTCACATTTTATAAAGGTCAGAATTTTGTGAAAGATGCATACAAGCGGCTTTCGTGGTATTACATTCTTGAGGGCGACACCTTAAAATTTACCACCTACCGAGGGCTTGCAGGAAAATATGGCGCACTAAATAGTGATGAAGATAAAAACGCACAAAAAGAAAGTGCTGCAGGAATTTATCCGAATACCGGAATTTTAAAAGCTCGTTTACTTTTTGATGGAGGATACTACATGCAAGCCGAAGAAATGATGCAAAATATTAAACTTCAGGATTTGAAAACAGATTACCAGAAGATAGAATATTATTATCGTTACGGAAGAATTATGCACGAAAGCAACAAGATTGCTAAAGCTATCGAATTGTATAAGCGTACCATTGACGAATCGGATATTTCTGGTAATTATTTTGCACCAAACTCTTGTCTTCAGCTTGGTTTAATTTACGAAAAACTTGGCTACAAAAATTTAGCTATCCAGTATTTAGAAAAAGCGCTTGCCTACAAAAATTATGAATACAAATCGGGAATTACGCAGAAAGTGAAAGCTGCGCTTAATAATTTGGAACAATAAATTATTGTTCATTCCACCTCAACGATTCGATCATTTTTATCACATCGTATTTTATAAAACTTAACACAGGTGCAACCGAATCGTTGTTGGTTTTAACATTAAAATATAATGCACCTCTTAGATAGTGGTGGGCGCTATCGGTAACATAAAATTGAAAATTTGTAGCAGTATTTCCGCTTAGCTCGTACAACATTCCATGCAAATATTGATTTGAAATGAATGTCTCATAAATTTCGTCAGCCTTGATGGTGTGTTTGTAAACCAACGTTCTCGAATCCTCAGTCATCTTTATCAAATCTTCTTGGTTTTTTATTGGCTTATAACTTAAGTGTAATGTTGCACTAAAAGGTTCGAAAACCAAGTTATACCAGCATTTATCTGCTCCTGGATATTCATCAGGAAACACATTTGAATAAACAGGAATATCGCAACTGTAACCACATTCGGAAACATAATGTTTGTATGCTTTCTTTGGAAACTCAATGCGTTCAAATCCTCTTGGTTTTGGGGTATAATCGGATTGGCAAGAAAGAATAAAGAAGGATAAAAAAATCAACGTCACAATTCGTAAATCGTAAATCAAAAATCTAACATCATCATTTATCTTACGTAATTTTCTCATTCCTCCTCCCCGTCAATTATCGGTTCTACTATAACTTTTACGCGGTTTATTTTTCGCTTATCTACTCCTTCAACATGAAAAGTAAAATGCTTGTATGTTAATTTATCGCCAAGTGAAGGTAAATCGCCCGATAACTCAAGCAACATTCCTCCTATCGTATCTGCATCGTTTCGTATTTCTTCAAAAGTATCTGCATCAATTTCCATGTACCTGCACATATCGTTTATCAGCATTTTGGCTTCAAAAACATATGTATTTTCGTTTATACGTAGATGCGAAACTTCATCTTCATCAAACTCATCATTAATCTCACCAAAAATTTCTTCCAAAATATCCTCCATGGTAACCATACCTGATGTTCCACCAAACTCGTCAACTATGATGGCAACATGAACACGCTTTTGCTGAAAATCTTTTAATAAGTCATCAATCTTCTTACTCTCAGGAACAAAATATGGCTTACGAATTAATGAAAGCCAGTTATACTCATCCGTATTTTGCAGTTGTGGAAGTAAATCTTTGATGTATAAAACACCGATAATATTATCTAAATTTTCGCGATAAACAGGAATACGAGAATAACCCCAATCGGTAATTTTATTGATCAGTTCTTTAAAATTAATATCAGCCTCAACTGCAGAAATATCGGGCCGCTGATGCATGATTTGTTTCACGTTGATATTACCAAAATTCACAATCGATTTAAGAATGGTTTTTTCTTGTTCTGTTGTTTCTTCTTCGGCAGTAATATCTATTGCATGTGTAAGTTCATCAACCGAAATAGTATGCCCTTTGCGTGTTATACGTTTATCGATAATTGAAGTTGATTTTACCAAAACATACACGAATGGTTTAAACGCCTTACTCAAAAAATACATAGGTGCTGCCATAAAACTGGCAACCTGAATATTGTTTTGCGCTGCATATATTTTAGGCAATACTTCACCAAGTAATACAAGAGAGAAGGTAATCAGCGTAAGTTCGAGTATCACACCAAAAATATGATTGGTTCCAAAATCAAATACCGTATCAAACATCAAACTCGAAACCATTACGATAGCGATATTGACAAAAGTATTGGCAATTAATATGGTTGCCAGTAGCTTTTTGGGGTTGCTTAATAAAAATAAAGAGAACTCTGATTTGCGTGTTTTCCCTTCAGTTAACTCTTCAATCTGTGCTTTGGTAAGTGAGAAAAAAGCATTTTCGGAGCTCGACACCAAAGCCGAAAAAACAATGAATAAAACGATTACTACCAAACAAACTACAACAGTTATAATGTCTGCCGTTACAAGTGTTGATCTAATAAGCAACATTATTCCTAAAGGCATATTAGCGGGAGGTTCTCCTGATATATTTTCCAAAATTATTTGATTAAGTTAAACATGTCAGAACGGTAAATCATCGGTTAAACTATTACTGTCTGAAATTGCCGGAGTATGATGTTGTATTTCAACTTCTGTATCGTTTCCTTTCGGGCTATTATTTAATAAAGTCATCGAAGTAGCTCTTATTTTTTTACCCGAAATTTCGTTCCCTTCTTTATCTCTCCATTTATACGATTTGATTTTCCCTTCGATATAAACCTGCATTCCTTTTTTCAGATATTTTTCGGCAGTAATAGCCATTGCATCCCACATCTCTACATGATGCCATTCGGTATCAATGCGCTTTTCACCATTTCGGTCGGTATAAGTTTCGCTAGTGGCAATACTTAGTTGTGCAACAGCTTTATCTTTATCAAGATATCTCACCTCCGGATCCTTACCTAGATTACCTAATAAAATTACTCTGTTAACTGCCATTATTTATTGATTCGAATGCAAGTTAAGATAATTTAAAAACTTATCAAATAATCGCGACACCGCATATAATTTGAGGTCACTTTGTTTTACGCTTTTACACAATTTATCTTTTATAATTATTTTTTGTAAAGAGGTGATTTTATAGAAATGCGCAAAAATAGTTTGATGAGTAAGCTGATGTTTTGCCTGATAAATCTGCTCGATATTCATCTTTTTGCTCTCATCAAAAAGACACTTCCATTCATCGGTATTGATCAAATGATTTATTTCTGCTATTTGCTCCAATTCGATATTGGGAAGTTCGTACAATCCCTTCCAAATGCCTTTACCTAAGCGTTGTTTAATAAAAGTTGTTCCTTTCTGATCAACCAAAAAATAAGCAATAAATCGTTCACGTGGTTTTGCTTTTTTACTTTTTACCGGGAAATTATATATCGTTTTATTTTTATAGGCATTGCAAAATAATCTTACAGGACACTCTTCACACAATGGATTTCGGGGTTTACACACCAATGCTCCCAGTTCCATTATTCCTTGATTATAAATACCCGGATTTTTTTTACTGAGCATTTCATCAGCTAATGCCGAAAAAACTTTTTTCCCATTTGATGAATTTATTGCGTCTTCAATTTCAAACAATCTCGAAAGAACACGATAAACATTACCATCCACAACAGCTTTGGGTTCATCGTAAGCAAAAGAGGCAATTGCAGCAGCTGTATAAGGACCTATTCCCTTGAGTTTTATTAACTCATCATATGTTCTGGGAAAAACAGATTTGTGTTGTTTTGCTATTATTCGGGCAGTATTTAACATATTTACAGCACGACTATAATACCCGAGTCCTTGCCACAGTTTCATCACTTCATCATCTTTTGCATTAGCAAGTTGGCTAATATTTTTATAGCGATGAGTAAATTTCTGATAATAAGGTAGTCCTTGTTCAACGCGTGTTTGCTGCAAAATAACCTCCGACAACCAAATTTTGAAAGGGTCGGTTTCTTCGCGCCACGGCAGATTACGCTTGTTAATTTTATACCATTTGATAATCTCTTTTGAAACCTGCATGAGGCCGCTAAAATACATATTCAATATTTTTTTTTGAGTAGGTATTGATTTTATTTTGAAATAGTTACATTTGCACCCCCGAAGTGCGTTTTGGGGGAATCAGTAAGTAAGTGATTGACTTATAAATTATAAACAGACATAAATAACATAATAACAAAATGACAAAAGCAGAGATTATTGCAGAAATTTCAACAAAAACAGGAATTGAAAAAGCACACGTTCAAGAAACAGTTGAATCTTTTTTTAAAGTAGTTAGATCTTCAATGATCGAAGGAAAAAATGTTTATTTCCGTGGCTTTGGAAGTTTCATCATTAAAAAAAGAGCTAGAAAAATTGCACGTAACATTTCAAAAAATACGGCAATGGTAATTGACGAACATTATATTCCTAGCTTCAAGCCTGCAAAAACTTTTGTTGATAAAATCAAGAAAAGCGAAACTGTAAAAGCAAAAGCTGCAAAACTTTCGGCTAAAGCATAGTTAAATTGGCAGGAAAACAATTTACACTCATTTTATCAGTCCTGTTATTTATAGGTATCCTATTTTACTTGGGCTATAAATCTTCGGTAGCAAAAACATCCGAGGCAGTTGAGAAAAAAAGTGAATTTAATTTTCAGTCGTATTTAGAGCAAAGCAGAAACAAAATTCCAGCTGAGTTGAAAAGCAAATTCATTCAGTTAGAAAAAAATAGCAACGACCAAGTTAGTTTATTTACATTAACTAGAATGTGGGACTCACTTGGATATCCTTTTTTGTCGGCACATTATGCATTTGATTTAGCCCAGGCTGAACCAAACAAAGAGAATTGGAAAGTTGCAGGAATGAAATTTTACAATACGGCAAGTATCAGCAACGATAGTAATATACAATCTGCTGCTGCATCGAAAGCCGAAAAAGCACTTGAAAAAGTGTTAACCTATGATTCAACCGATGAGGAAGCAAAAAATGCATTGGGCATTTTATACATCCAAATCGACAAGGATATAATGAAAGGTGTTAAAACCTTAAAAGAAATTATAACCTCCGATTCAAATAACATACAAGCTATTTTTACACTTGGCATGTTATCAATACAGTCGGGGCAATTGGATAAAGCCGAAGTACGGTTTTTGAAACTAATATCTTTAGAGCCTTTTAACCCGGATTATTATTATTACCTTGCCGAAGTATATGCAAAATCAGGAGATAAAGAGAAAGCTCTGAAATCTTATGAAACATGCAAATCATTATTAAAAGACAATAAGGCAAAAAAAGAAATAGAAGCTTTAATTAATCAACTTAAAAATACTTAAAATATGCCAAGCGGTAAAAAAAGAAAACGTCATAAGATAGCCACTCACAAGCGTAAAAAACGTCTAAGAAAAAACAGACATAAGAAAAAATAATTTCTTACGCATTATTATTTCAAAAAAGTTCAGTTAATACTGAACCGAATCTTCATTTAATTCGTCTCAATTGTGAGTAGTGAACTGATTATTAACAGTCATCCCAGCGGAGGAATTGAAATTGCGTTATTGCATGATAAGAGACTCATTGAGCTACATCATGAAAAAGCCGACAACAATTTTGCCGTAGGAGATGTGTATCTCGGAAGCGTGAATAAAATCATGCCCGGGCTTAATGCTGCTTTTGTGGATGTGGGACACGAACGTGATGCTTTTTTGCATTACCTCGACCTTGGACCACAGATAAAATCACTCGTTAAGTTTACTAAAATTGTTAAAAATAATACCCGCGAAAGTATTTGGCCTCGTAAAGAAGAAAACGAAGATGATATTGAAAAAACGGGGAAGATTGGAAATATCCTTAGCCGATTTCAGCAGGTTGTTGTTCAGGTTTCGAAAGAACCCATTTCTAATAAAGGACCTCGATTAACAGCACAACTTTCGCTTGCCGGAAGATTTGTTGTTTTAATGCCTTTTGATGAAGGTGTTTCTGTATCCAAAAAAATTGTTAAGCAAGATGAACGCAATCGTTTAAAAAAACTTGTTCAGAGTATAAAGCCTCAAAACTTTGGTGTAATTGTGCGAACAGTTGCCGAAGACCAAAGTGTTGAAGAGTTGCACAAAGATTTGCAAGACCTTACCAAAAAATGGGAAACACTTTGTGAGCAATTAAAAACTGCCGAACCTAAACAAAAGATATTAGGTGAGAGTGACAGAACATTAACTTTGGTTCGCGATTTATTGAATGACGATTTCTCTGCTATTCATGTTAACGATTCATTATTATATAATCAGCTAAGAACATACATCAAGGCTAAAGCTCCCGAACTCGAAAAGATTGTAAAACTTTACTCGGGGAAAGCTCCCATTTTTGAAGCCCTTGGCGTTGATAAACAAATAAAAGCCTCTTTTGGAAAAGAAGTTAATTTTCTAGGTGGTTGTTATTTAATTATTGAACATACCGAAGCTTTACATGTTATTGATGTAAACAGTGGAAGCACTGCTGGTAAAGAAATTAATCAAGAGGAAAATGCATTAAAAGTAAACCTTCAAGCAGTAACCGAAGTTGCCCGCCAACTTAGGCTTCGCGATATGGGTGGAATTATTGTAATTGACCTTATTGATTTAAAAACACCTGGCAATAGAAAAAAAGTTTACGAAAAATTGAGGGAAGAAATGAGCACCGATCGTGCTAAACACAAAATTCTTCCAATGAGTCCGTTCGGACTGATGCAAATTACCCGTCAGCGTGTTCGCCCTCAAATGAAAATTGAAGTGAGCGAAAAATGCCCTACCTGCAAAGGTTCAGGCGAAATTGCTTCGAGTGTTGTGCTGATGGATGAAATTGAAAATCGCCTCAAATACCTTATTCATAATATGAACATGAAAGGCATCAACCTACATGTTCATCCATACATTGCCGCATTTATTACAAAAGGATTTTTAAAATCGAAACGTTTCCAATGGGCAGTGAAATATAAACGTTTTGTTAAAGTTACTCCGGTTACCTCATTCCATTACGGTGACTATAAATTCTTCAATTCGGCAAACGAAGAAATTGACGTTTAATTTCTCCTACTAATTACCCTTTCATTTATTTCAGGTTTTATTTTTCTTTCAAACATGTATATTTGAAAAGCCTTATCGTTTTTCATGCGTATAAAATTCATTGTCTTATTTTCACTGTTATTGTTGCTGGGTTCTTGTGTATCTCAAAAGAAATACAACGATATGTATGCATTGTGGGTTTATGCCGATGGGCAATATCAATTACAAAAACAACGAACATCTGTAAATGATAAAAATTGGAAACTTTTACTAATAGAAATTGAACGACTCAGAAAAGATTCAGGATTTATTGATTCATCGTATCATTCATTTATGAATTTTGCTGAAGCTGAAAAATCTAAACTCAAAGAAAATATTTCTTCTCTCAATATTCAACTTACTACAAGCTCTACTCGCTTAAAATTATCTGCCGAAAAAATTGCCGAACTCGAAGCATTGCTATATCGCAAAGATTCGATTATGAAAGTTACTCGCGATAGATTAACTGCTGCTTTGGTTGGATTTAAAGATAAAGGAGTAAATGTTCATGTGGTTGGTGGTAAGGTTTATATTTCACTTGACGAAAGATTGCTTTTTAAATCGGGGCAAATTGATGTGAACCCTGATGGAAAAATTGCTTTGCTTCAAATTGGTAAAGTCTTAAACTTAGATACAACAACTAATCTTACTGTTGAAGGACATACAGATGATATTCCATTTAAGAGCAAAACAAAACCATATAAAGATAATTGGGATATTAGTGTGCTAAGAGCAACTTCGGTTGTGAGGCTTTTGCAATTGCAGGGATTTGTTTCTCCCAAACGTTTCATTGCATCGGGTCGTGCTGAGTATTTTCCTTTAGATCCTGCTAAAACGCCTGAAGCAAGAAAGAAAAACAGACGAATTGAGATTATTGTTACGCCTGATTTGGATGAAATTGCACGACTGCTGAATAATTGATGATGAATGGAGATTTACTCCTGAGGATATAAATTGAAAAGCCGCCAGAACTTTAGTTACTGGCGGCTTTGAATTTTATAATGAAAAAAGTATGCAACCATATATGAAACAATAATGCCAAACATGGCATATGCCCAAAGATATTATTATACCAACTGATTTTCAGTGATTTATTTTATCACTACAAAATCCAAAAAATTGAATATTTACCCAATTGGATAATATTAAATACACATCGTATAAAAAAAATAGACAATTATACCATGACAATAAACGAAGCTCAACAAACAATTGATAACTGGATAAAAACAAATGGTGTTAGATATTTCAGCGAATTAACCAATACAGCCATTTTAATGGAAGAAGTTGGCGAAGTTGCCAGAATAATGGCTCGTAAATATGGCGAACAATCTTTTAAAGAATCAGATAAAAATATTGACCTGGGAGATGAAATGGCTGATGTACTTTTTGTATTAATTTGTTTGGCAAATCAAACTGATATTGATTTAACCGAAGCCTTGCAAAAAAATTTAGAGAAGAAAACAATTCGTGATGCCCAGCGACACAAACAAAATGAAAAACTGAAATAGTTTTATTGCTGATTCATCTTTACCAAATACTCTCCTACCATAATCGGAATAATATCGAGTGTATTTAATTGCACACAAAACTTCACATCATCAAAATTACCATGCAACAAACTAAAGCGCTTGGCATGTGCCGATTGTAATACAACTTCCTCGAGTTTATTTTCGGCAACCTGATATATAGTTTCGGCCATTAAAGCCGAATCACAATTAATTTCAAAATGCTCTTTAATATTTTTAACAACCGCACCTGCATATAATGTATCTTCAAGGTTGGTTTTATCTTTCCATCCAGCACATAACAATACCACATTATTATTATCTTTTATTAAATAATCACTTAATGCCAGCAAATTTAAAAACGCCCCAATTACAATTTTTGCTGCACCTGCCTCTTTCGAAAGTTTAATGGCTTTTGTACCATTTGTAGTGGTCATTGCTATCGAAGCATCTTTTAACAAAGGATTTTGATATTCAAATGGAGAATTTCCTAAATCAAACCCATCTACTTTCTGGGCGTTTCTTTCGGCTGCACATAAAAAATCAAAATCTCTGAACATCATCGATTCTTCGGGTGTTGATACCGGAACTATTTTTTTTACTCCTGTTTGAAATGCTACACAAATGGAAGTTGTAGCACGAAGTATATCGATGATAACAACAGTTTTTCCTTTTAACTCGTAATTTTTTAATAATGCCGGTGAAAGAATTACTTCTATTGATTTTTTTATTTTGGATGAGCCCATTATGCAATTATAAACTCATTAGAATTAATAAAAACATAATAAATATTAGATGAGGATAAATTTTAATGATTTACAATTATTATACAGTTTACATTTCATTGACTATTTTTTCAAATTCAACGAATCTTTTTTATTCTACTATACAACAAATTTTGCCACAGATTACACAGATTTATTCTTGCGAAAATCTGTGCCATCTAGGGATAAATAGCTCGCCACAGATTACACAGATTTATTTCTTCTGCGAAAATCTGCGCCTTCTGCGGGAAAAATAACTCGCCACAGATTACACAGATTTAATTCTTCTGCGAAAATCTGTGCCATCTAGGGAAAAATAACTCGCCACAGATTACACAGATTTATTTCTTCTGCGAAAATCTGCGCCATCTGCGGGAAAACTAAGTTGTTAAAATTTACTTATACAATAAAATAAGACTGTCTTTATTTTTAGGATCGGCCCACTCCTGCACACTTTGTAATATTACCGAATGATTTTTTTCGAGCCCTAATACGTAATGATTTTTAAAAATAATGGTCAGATTATTTTCATAGCGCCAATAAGTTGAGGTATCTTTTGTTCCTCGTTTAACGGTTTTAAACCTATCAATAATTTCGGGATTGCCAACTACTTTTTTAACCTGCGCTTCGCTCATTCCGGGTTTAACTTTTGTAAAATCTTTTTTTATTTCGGTATCGTCTGTTTGTGCACTTGCCGAAAAAACAAAACCCATAAAACATAAAAAAAGCGTAATCAATTTTACAAACACAAATTGCATATGCAAACTCATTACGCTCTCTTTTTTATTTAGCATGTATTATAAAAAAGGAATTTTTACAACCTTAGCTTTTACTTGCTTTTCGCGTATTTCAATAAATATTTCGGAATCAACTTTTGAAAATTCGGTTTGAACATAACCCATACCAATGGCTTTGTTTAACGATGGCGATTGAGTTCCAGAGGTTACTTCGCCAATGGCATTTCCGGCAGCATCTTTTATAATGTGGTGCTGACGAGGAATACCTCCACGCTCAACCATTTCAAAACCTACCAATTTTTTTGTTGGTCCGTTTTCTTTAATGGCTTTATGATAATCAGATTTGGTAAATGTTTTGGTAAACTTAGTAATCCAACCTAAACCAGCTTCGATTGGCGAAGTTGTATCATTAATATCATGTCCGTATAAACACAAACCTTTTTCTAAGCGTAAAGTATCGCGGGCTCCTAAACCAACCGGAATAATATTAAATTCCTTTCCAGCTTCAAACACAGCATCCCATAATTTACGTACATCTTTATTATCGCAATACAATTCAAAACCTCCAGCTCCGGTGTATCCTGTGTTCGAAATAATGACATCTTTAATACCGGCCATTTCGCCCATTTTAAAAGTGTAATATTCCATTTCAGAAAGAGTTACCGCTGTAAGTTTTTGCAATGCCTTAATTGCATTCGGACCTTGAACAGCCAGTAAACTCATGCCATCGCTCATGTTTACCATTTCAACACCAAAAGTATTGTGCTTGGTAATCCAGTTCCAATCTTTTTCGATATTTGATGCATTAACCACCAAATAATATTCGGTTTCGCTGTAGCGATAAACCAATAAATCATCAACAATACCGCCATCATCATTTGGCAAACAACTGTATTGAACTTTGCCATCAAATAATTTAGAAGCATCATTTGAAGTAACCGATTGTATTAAATCTAAAGCTTTATCACCTTTAAGCATAAACTCGCCCATGTGGCTAACATCAAAAACGCCAACCGAATTGCGAACAGCCAAATGCTCTTGAATTAAATTGGTGTACAACACAGGCATATTATAGCCTGCAAACTCAATCATTTTTGCTCCCAAAGAAGCATGAAGATCATTAAGTGCAACGTATTTCATTAATTTTTTATATTTAAGTTTTTAGTAAAGCGAAAATAACGATTTGTACCAAACATACTAATGAGATTTATATCATACTTAATGCATGGTTAACCAACCATTAAAATAATTTTTATATTTGAGTAAAGTATTTGCTGCCTCAATTCGATTTTAAATGTTTATGTAAATTGATATTCTTTTAAAAATTAGAAAAGTAGCAGTAATCTACAAGTTAGTGGGATTTTAAAAAGACACAGGAACAGATAGAAATAAACAAGTGGCCGGATTTTTATACATAGGATTTTTTGTTTTAGGTTTCATAGGACTTCCAATCGGACTTGGACTGCTATTTTATTTTGTACCAAAAAAACTTGGCTATCCAAAGACAGGAAAATTTTTGACAATCATTTTCGGATTATTCATTTTGACAATCATACTAATGGCTGTTTTTGAAGAACAACTTTTTACAAAAAATGACGCGAGGAAGTTAATTGAGGAGCAAAAGTTTAAGCTAACAGACGAATTTGATATAGAGAATTATAAATCAGCTTCATTATTGGAGGACTATTACCATACATTCACTTTGACAATTTCAGAGAAAGACAGACTTAAATTAATACAACAAATTAAGCATTCGGAGGGTTATAAAAAATTAGGACAACCGACTACTGACTTTATAGACTACCGTATTAAGTACAGATATATAGGACAAGAAAAGACTCAGGATTATGAAACAGAAAATGAATATGTTAGAGAATTTTTTAAACCTAACGGGCAAGGTTACGCACCAACATTTAGACGAATTTCAATTGACAAAAAAGTAAACAAATTAACGTTTGAGGAATATTGATGGAAATAAAAATCCCGTTCTCGTTCCCGCGCATCTGCGATGCGTGGTTTTTATAAAATTATATTCTCCACTTTTGCAAGAGCTGGAACGTTAAACCCATTCCCAAAAAACTCAAACATTTTAGCCGTAAAAAATTGCTGCAAAAACTAATTTAAATACCCTCCAAAATATTTTACTATGGCTCCATAACATTTTTTGAGGAGACCAAAATGTTTGTTGAGGAGACGGATATATTTTCTGAGGAGACCAAATACTTTTCTGAGGACTCCATATTGTTTTCTGAGGACTCCATATTATTTGCTGAGGAGACCATATTCTTTTCCGAGGAGACCATATACTTTTCTGAGGACTCCATATTGTTTTCTGAGAACTCCATATTGTTTTCTGAGGAGTCCAAATTATTTGCCGATGACACCATATTATTTTCTGATGAAGCCAAAAACAATTACCTGTCGGCCACCAAATGACAAATATCGACCTATAGAAAATACGATTTATAATGTTTTGGTATTTTAAAATGATTAATAGGAATTGAATGCGTGTGGCTGGCGTCCACCAATAGTGTGAACCAAAAGTTTTGAAGAAAACTTAATATACTAAATCAAGAATCTTGAATCTGTGCATCCTGCATTATCCCTAAATCGTTCTATCAGCCCAATCGCGTCTGCGGGTTTGTTTTAACTCTTGCAGTATTGATGATTTTACGTGAATTGTAAATAAAAAACTTTGGCGGTAGCCAAATGGAATCCAATCAAATTTCCACTCCCAGCAATGCAAATCTCTGATAATATTTATTGAAGTAATTGATGGCGCATTGTTTCTAAAATCGTATCCCGAGCTAAACATAATTTTCCATTTTTTGGTTAAATTAAAATCGCCCGAATAACTTAGTGTTTGCGCAAAATTATTTGCGGTTTTATCATTCAGTGTATTATACTTATTATAGCTAACTACATAGTTTACACTTAATGTCCAGGGCACATTAAAATCAATATACTCGCTCGGAAAATCGTTTAAATATTTAAGCTCGCCTTCGTAACCTTTTTTATCGTAAGTTTTTCCTCTTATCATATCGCGGTTAAACGATGCCGAAACACCAACTTGCCCATTGGTAATTGTACCCAAACCGCCATTGTTGTTTAAACTAAATTGATTGATGCGCCTCACCGATTTATAACCTGTACTCGATACATCAAAAACATTTTGATACGGATCGAGATTTGCGCTACCATTAAGTGTAATGTTTTTAAACAACCTCGTGCGTGCCGATAATGATATGGTGCTTAAATTTAACGAGTCGGCAAAGAAATTATAAAAACCTCCGGCACGTACCGATTCAAATATTTGCACTTTTTCTTCTTTACGTGCGGTATCTTTTCCCTTCCACACTTTTAATTCAAGCGTATTGTCGAGCGAAAAATCGGCATTGCCTTGTTTATAATTTCCCGGACCGCCATAAATTCCTCTTTCAAAAATCGAGTACTTTACTTGCTTACCATATTGGTCGGTATAGGTTTTATAATATCCGTATATCGATTCGCTCATGTCGGGTGTATATGATACACCAAGTGATGGACTGATTACATGCCTTATTGCCGAAATAGGTCCTTTCTTAAATTGTTTTAAACCATAATATTTTGTTGCCAGTTGCAAACTTGGTCTGTACGAAATTGCATTTTCAAAACCATCAACTGTTTGGGTTCTCACAATTGGGTGTTCTTTATCAGTTGTGTCGAGTACTTTTCTGATGGTTTTGTAATACATATAATCGGTCATATCAACACGAGCCGACAATGTATAATATTTCATCACCTTAAACGAAGTTTGCACAGGCAAAGAGTGCATCATACCAAATCGTCCGGTTGAATCGTAAAAGTTGTTAAGTTCAGTAGCTGTTCGTGATTTAAATAAAAGCGAATCTTTGGTATTGAGTTCGTTTTTAAACGACATGCTGTAACTGGTTGTAATATTTTCGTACCATTTATCGGCAACAGGTTTGCGTTTAGGTTTAAAAGGTGCAAAGCTACTCACCGAATAAGAAAAATCAGGGAAACCAATAGAGACATCGCGAGTAAGTGTATTTTGCGAAACCCTTGCACTGGTATTAAAATTATACTTTCCGTTTGCAAACGATTTACCAAAAGAAACACTAGAGTTCATTTGATTGGAAACAATGTTTGACAGATTGTATGAATTGTTTGCCAAATAAGTGCTCGACACAATATTTACATTTGACGAGAAATTTGTACCCGGCCTCGCTCGTGGATCTTGCGAATGTTGCCAAGTTAACTGAAAACCTTTATCCTGATGAAAGCTAGGATCTTCTTCCAATCCGTATTTATTTTCGTTGTAATTAAACACCAAATTACCACTGTAATGATAGCGGTTAGAATATCTAAAAACAGTATGCTCACCCCAGCTTAAATTAGAGTAAATATCGCCAGTTAATTGAATATCGGCATGCTCGCCCAAACCAAAATAATATCCGCCACCTCTAAAAAAGAAACCACGGTTAATATCACTTCCGTATTGCGGTATAATTAATCCCGATGACTGTCCTTTTTTTATAGGAAAGATTGCAAACGGAAAAACAAGCGGAGTGTTAATGCCTTCAATAACCAGATTTGGCCAAAGGCCTACAACTTTCTTTTCGGGAATAACTTTTAATTTTGCCGCTGTAATTTGAAAGTGCGGAGTATCGGCATCGCAAGTTGTGTAATACGAATGCTGAATACCAAATTCGTTCGATTCGTTTTTAATTACATCTTTCCCTTTAACAAAACCTTCGCCTTCTTTGGTTTTAAACTCACTTAAATATCCCTTTTTGGTTTTAAAATTATATTTTATCTGATCGGCTTTATAATCTTTTTCGCCTTGTTTAAATACAGGCAACCCTACTCTATTTCCTGCTGTATCTTTTGTATAGGTAGCATGAAGCAAATTATGTGTGAGTTCAATTTTAACATAATCGGCTGTTAACAAAAGGTCTTCGAAATTCACTTTTGCATCGCCATATAAATACACTTCTTTTTTATCGGCACTATAAACAATTGAATCGCGGGCGGTGTATTTTACTTTCGACTTTACAGCGTTTTTCGATTTTCGTAATTGAGTCGTATCAATCGGGTCAACTTTGTTAATCAACAAATTTTCCAACGAATCTTCTACTTCCAATAAATTTGTTATTTCCTTTAATTTTAGCGAATCAGGTGTTTGCTTAACCGTTGTAGCTTTATGTTTAACGGTTTTAGGCTTCTTACTTTTGGCTGCTGGAAGGGTCTGAGCACTAGCAACTGAACAAATTAACATCAGCAGGGGTATAAATAATATCCCATTAGATTTTATCTGTGATAAAAGTACTCTAAAATTGTAAATTGAATATGCCAATGCCCGCAAACTTATATAAACTTAAAAACTTAGTGAAATTAATACCCACCACAACTTTGTGCATATTGTTTTTATTGCTCACTGCAAATAAACCCACTACGCTCCAAAAAACTAAAATAAAATTAATAACTATTGATGCCGGACATGGCGGACATGATGCCGGATGCATGTATGGTGGGGCTAGAGAAAAAGAAGTAACACTTGGCATTGCTTTGAAATTAGGCGAAACGATAGAAAAAATGATGCCAGACGTAAAAGTTATTTATACACGCAAAACCGATGAATTTATTGAATTACACGAGCGTGCCGGTATTGCCAATCGCAATAATGCCGACTTATTTATTTCGGTACATTGCAATGCCAATAAGAAAACTGATGTATTTGGCACCGAAACTTTTTCGATGGGATTACATAAAAGCGAAGGAAACCTTGATATTGCCAAACGTGAGAACGATGTAATTTTATTGGAGAAAGATTATAAAGAACAATACGAAGGTTTCGACCCCAACTCTCCTGAATCACATATTTACTTTTCGTTTTTACAAGGTGCGTACCTCGACCAAAGCTTGCGACTTGCCTCACTCATTGAAAGTAATTTTACCAAAGTTCATTGTGCCAGCCGTGGTGTTAAACAAGCAGGTTTTATGGTTTTATGGAGAAGCAAAATGCCAAGTATACTTATCGAAACCGGATTTTTGAGCAATAAAAACGACCGCTCGCAACTAACCTCCGATGAGGGCCAGCAAAACATTGTTGACGCAATTACCAAGGGAGTTATTGAATATAAAAAGCAAGTTGAAAGCAAATAGCTTTAAAAACTTGAAATTGAATTTACAGAACTTACGCGTATTTGTATATTTTTGCCACAAAACTAATATAGAGTGATTAAGCTATCTAGAGAATTAAAAGTTGGTGCTTTTGCTTTTATGGGCATCACCGTTTTGGTGCTGGGGTATAACTTTTTAAAAGGTTACAACCTGATTAAAGGTCAAAATAAATATTATGTGGTGTACGAAAATGTGGAGGGAATTGTAAAATCTACTCAAGTTACCATTAATGGACTTAATGTTGGCCAGGTTTCCGATATAACCATGCTGCACAAAGGTGATGCAAGCAAAATACTTGTTACCATTACTGTTACAAAAGATATTCAATTACCAAAAGGAACCGTTGCTACCATTTCGAGTTCAGATTTACTTGGAACCAAAATATTGGCAATTAGTTTAACAAATAATAAAGAAATATTAAACGAAGGCGATACACTTATTTCGGCTACTGAAGCTTCACTGTCTACAACTATTTCACAAATGGTTTCACCATTAAAAGATAAAAGTGAGCAAGTACTTGTAACGCTCGATCGAGTGTTGCTGAGCATGAATGATATTTTTGACTCAACAGGCACACAAAAACTGGCCAGTGGTATTCATGATTTTTCGGGAACAATGAACCATTTAAACAATGTTACCGAAAGACTTGATAAACTATCTACAAACGAATTTGAAAAATTGAGCGATATGTTTACTCATGCCGAATCGATTATGCGAAACCTCCGAAACAACAACGAGGTAATTACCAAAATGCTTAAAAACCTTTCATTCATTTCTGATTCGATAGCGGCATCAAATTTAACTTCAACAATAAATAATGTAAACCTTGTGATGAGTGATTTTGCCATCACCATCGAAAAAATAAACAAAGGCGAAGGCTCACTTGGCAAGCTAGCAAACGATAAAGAACTTTACGAGAATTTAAACAAATCGAGCATCGAATTAAATTCGCTCATGAAAGATATGCAAGAGTATCCGGGAAGATATTTTGCTGTTTCAGTTTTTGGTAACAGCCGCGCAACAAAACAAGATAAGAAGAGAGAAAACGAAAAGAAAAAAACGAAGTAATTTTCTTTATTCTATAATAAAAGTTTTTCCTTCAATAGCCAATTCGGTATTTTCAAATTGTGTTTTTGCTTCAAACAACAATTCATTTAAATCGGTATAACGCGAAGAAAAATGCCCAATAATTAATTTATCGGCTTTGGCTTTTTTAGCAATTTCGCCTGCTTGAATAGCTGTAGTATGCATGGTTTCAATTGCTCTTTCAAGTTTCTCGTGTGCAAAAGTCGACTCGTGATAAAGTACTTTAACGCCTTCAACAGACGCAGCTACACGTTCGTCAAAAATAGTATCCGATGCATAAGCATAACTCAAAGCTGAACCGGCATCAAAAGTTAATTTTCCGTTTTCGATATATGTTTTACCATCGGCACTCATGTAATCTTTTCCTCGTTTTAAATCATTAAAATAAGTAAACGGAATATGAAATTTATCGCATGCCTGCATGTTTATTCTTTTAAGTTTTCGCTGTTCCTGAAAAATAAAACCTGTAGTTGGAACACGATGAAACAAAGGAAAAGAAGTAACTTTCACCAAAGCATTTTCTAAAATAATTTCGGTAATCTGATGATTGGTAACATGTCTGATGATTTCAAATTTTAAAGCAGTTTCAGAGTGTTTAAGAAACATATCAATAATCTCAAAAATACTTTGGGGCCCATAAATATGAAGCGGTATCGTTCGCTGATTTAAATTCATTGTAAAAATCAAACCCGGTAAACCTAAAATATGATCGGCATGAACATGCGAAATAAAAATATGTTCAATTTTAGATTTACGAATTTTGTACTTACTCATTTGCGTTTGCGTTCCTTCGCCACAATCAATGAGAATATGATGCTCAAGCAAATTGAGATATTGCGCAGATGGATGTCTGTCGATGGTTGGAGTAGCCGAACTATTTCCTAAAATTGTTAATTCAAAACTCATTTCACAAAAATCTCCTTACTCTGCTTTTTGGTCATCATCCATATCTAAAAACTGTTTCTCGAGCTGATCCATAAAAACAAAATCTCTCGCTTCAACATCGGTGGGAATAAAAGTAATATCTGCTTTTTCGAACAAACGTGTGAATTGCAAATCGGCATAAGTAATAATGAGCATTCCACCATTATTATGCAAATCCAAACCCAGCTTTATCAGTTCACGGGTTCCATCGGCATTACAATCTTTAACATACTGAATATTGACAATAACATATTTACTGCTCGATGCCACCTCATGCAAAACCTTATCACGCAAGCTGTTTGCAGTTTGCTGATCGATTTTTTTTATATCGGGTTTTATTAACGAATATTGATCGCTCTTTTCGATGATATAATTCATACGGTGTAAATGTAAAAAGAATAATTCTATATTTTCGAAAGATATTTTTAAAGTATAAAATAACGAAATTAATATGACTCATAACAAAACTGTTTTCATTACCGGAGCTTCATCGGGAATTGGTGAAGCCACTGCCGAAATTTTTGCTGCAAATCATTTCAATCTTATTTTAAATGCACGAAGAAGCGACAGATTAGAAAAAATAAAGGCAGAACTCGAGAAAAAATATTCGGTAAAAATATTGCTCAGCATTTTTGATGTGCGAAAACTGGATGAAGTAAAAAATGCCATCAAAAATATCCCAACCGAATGGCAAAAAATTGATGTGCTAATTAACAATGCTGGACTTGCCAGCGGCATGTCGACTATAGACGAAGGCGACACCGATGATTGGGATAAAATGATTGACACCAATATTAAAGGTTTGCTTTATGTTACCCGAAATATTGTTCCGTTGATGATAAAAAACAATTCGGGGCATATTGTAAATATTGGTTCGATAGCTGGCAAAGAAGTTTATGCAAATGGAAACGTGTATTGCTCAACAAAATTTGCTGTTGATGCTCTAACAAAATCAATGCGTATTGATTTATTGAAACATGATATAAAAGTTACGGGAATTCATCCCGGAGCGGTTGAAACAGAATTTTCTATTGTACGTTTTCATGGCGATGTAGAACGTGCCAAAAAAGTTTATGATGGTTTTGACAATCTTGTTGCAGCCGATATTGCTGATGCAATTTGGTATGCCGTATCACGACCAAAACATGTAAACATAAACGAGCTAACTATTATGCCAACTGCACAAGCACAAGCAGGAATTATTCAAAGGAAATAGAAATTAATGTTGCGAAAATTCCATCAAATATGCTTTGATAAATTCATCAAGCTGACCATCCATCACACCTTGCACATTTGAAGTTTCAACACCGGTACGTAAATCTTTTACCAATTTATACGGATGAAAAACATAATTGCGAATTTGCGACCCCCACTCTATTTTCTTTTTTCCTGCTTCAATTGCAGTTTTCGCATCGTTTAATTTTCGCATTTCAATTTCGTACAATTGCGATTTCAATAATTTCATCGCACGTTCTTTGTTTGCATTTTGTGAACGTTCAACTTGGCAAACAATTACAATCCCCGAAGGTTTATGTGTAAGCTGAACTTTAGTTTCAACCTTGTTTACATTTTGTCCACCTGCACCACCCGAACGCGAAGTTTGAATTTCGATATCAGCATCTTTGATTTCAATTTCAATCGTATCGTCAACCAAAGGATAACAATAAACAGATGCAAAAGAAGTATGTCTGCGTGCTTGCGAATCGAACGGAGAAATACGCACCAATCGGTGAACACCATTTTCGCCTTTTAAATATCCATAAGCAAAATCACCCTGAATTTCTATCGAACATGATTTTATTCCGGCACCATCACCTTTTTGTTCATCAAGAACAACGGCTTTCATTTTATGCTTATCGGCATACATCAAATACATACGCATGAGCATCTCTGCCCAATCCTGACTCTCGGTTCCGCCTGCTCCAGAGTTTATGCTAATGATACAATTTAACTGATCTTCTTCACCACTGAGCATATTTTTAAACTCCAATTCTTCAACACTCTGAATTGTTTTAGCATATTGCTCATCTACTTCTTCTTCACTTACTTCATCAGCATCAAAAAAGTCTTTGAGTACAGTTAAATCATCAAAAACCCTTTGGGTATTTTCAAAAGCATCTGTCCAGATTTTGGTCTGTTTAATGT
>Ga0194060_10000668_pt1 | contig 24869 bp, 21 predicted proteins | sample SepL225m_MetaG_FD_163427 | JGI IMG/M metagenome (GOLD analysis project Ga0194060, IMG submission 163427) | Anoxic zone freshwater microbial communities from boreal shield lake in IISD Experimental Lakes Area, Ontario, Canada - Sep2016-L222-5m | ecosystem: Environmental > Aquatic > Freshwater >... | reverse complement strand
TGGAAATTTGTAGCGTCCAATGGCGGACCGCCGCTCGATAACCCCTTCGGGCGTGCTACGGCGAGCAGCCGATAGTCTGAATGGACTATTGATGCTTTCAACATCTCCGGCAACCAACACTTCCACCATCAGATCGAAACGCCCCGTCACAATGCTGACCGAAGTGACAAATGGCAGCGCGCCTATTTTTTGCGACAGTTCATCAAGATGCCCTTGCGAGTTGGCGTTGATGCCGACGATAGCGGATATCAGTTCGGGGCGCTCTGACAGGTTCAACAGGCCAACGATCTTCAGAACATTCCTGTCGATCAATGCGCGCAATCGTGAACGCACCGTTGGCGGACTCAACTGCAACATATCTGCCAACTGGTTTACGCCTGGCTGTGCATCGTTCGAGAGCAACTTGGCGATCCGGCGATCCGTTGAGTCTAGGTATTCACGCTTCATCTAAATTGAAAAATATTGTTGCAAAAATTATCGTAATAGAAAATTTTCATGCTTATTTTAATTCTAAATGGAAAGTCGACAGCCAAATTGCAGAATTTACCCTTGGTCGACTCAGGTCTGATGCGGCAGGCCGGTGGCGTATCGGGATTCAACGCCGCTGTTCTAGTAGAAGGCAAGCGAATTTGCCCACACGACGCTGGTCTGGGTCTGCGCAGGATTGGCAAAGCGGTGTGCCAGCGAACTGCTGAATCGAAACGAGTCACCCTCGTACAGGACGACGATGCGGTCATCAACGGTGAGTTCCAACTCACCCGCCAGCACCAGCCCGCCTTCTTCACCCCGGTGCGTATAGGTCTCCGGGCCTGATTGGCCACCGGGACGGATTGTGACAAGGTAGATTTGCATCTCCCCACCCAGATCGGGCGATAGAAGTTCCTTGGTCACGCCATAAGTCCCAAGGTCAAGACGCTTTCGCGAACTGCGCCGCACCACCAAGCCCTTCTCGGCCGGGTTCTCATCTGAACCACTGTCAAAAAGCCAACTCACCGGTATACCCAGGGCTGAGCAGATTTGCGTCATGGATTTCAGGGATGGCGAGGATTTGCCGCGCTCAATCTGGCTCAGCAAGCCTACCGACAACCCGGACTTCTCGGACAATTCAGTCAACGTGAAGTCCTTGATGCGCCGGCGCTGCCGGATCTGCAGACCAAGCCCTGATTTCTGGGCATCAGTCGGTGCGTCCAAACGTTTTTTCATTTAGTTCAAGCCTTGATGTCTTGGTCCGGTGAGCCTGGGTCAATTCTTATTGACACCACCGATTTGCCTATGTATTATGAAATAAGTAGTAGAAATTTTCAATTAAATTGAATTATTTCGTAGTCGATTGAGATTGGAGTGCAAATGTCCGAGTCAGCAAGTTCATGCCTTTGGGCCAATACCGCCGCGCCAGATGTGCAGTCAGAAGCGCTGCGCGGAGCCGTGTCAGCGGATGTCGTGATTATCGGCGCCGGGTTCACCGGTTGCGCCGCGGCACTGGCCCTGGCACAACGCGGTGTGCGGGTGACAGTTCTTGAAGCCAAGACCGTCGGCTGGGGCGCCTCAGGCCGAACCGGGGGCCAAGTGATCCCTGGCCTGAAATATGACCCCGACGAACTCGAAGCCATGTTTGGATCGGAACTCGGTTCACGCATGGTCACTGCTGCCGGGGGTGTCGGCGACGAGGTCTTTGGCTTGATCGAGCGTCACGCCATCTCGTGCGATGCCCAGCGCAAGGGCTGGCTGCAGCCGGCCTATTCCGCCAAGTCGCTCGACCTGGCTTTGCGACGTTGCGACAGTTGGCAGCGGCGTGGCGCCAATGTGACACCGGTGGACCGCTCGAGGATGGCGAATCTGCTTGGCACTGACCATTACCTTGGCGGTTGGGAAGACCGCCGTGCCGGTCATGTTCAACCGATGTCGTATGTGCGCGGACTTGCCTTGGCCGCGCAACGGGCTGGCGCTGAAATCCACATTGAATCACCTGCGCTTTCCTTGAACAAGCAGGGAGCAAAGTGGCGCGTGTCGACCCCGAAAGGCTCCGTCGACGCAGATCAAGTGCTGATCGCCACGAATGGCTACACCGACGGACTCTGGCCCGGACTCGCCAAAACAGTTGTTCCGATGATGAGCTATCAAGCCGCCACCGTTCCAATTCCGGATGCGCTGGGAAAGAACATCCTCCCCGAAGGCCACGCTGCCTCCGACACCCGCAGGCTCTTGTGGTACTTCCGGCGCGACGCGCACGGTCGGTTGATCATGGGGGGGCGCGCGCCCTACCGCGAGGATCTGGGCGCCGCCGACGACAACTATGTACGTACTGCGGTCAACCGGCTCTTTCCGCAACTCAGCAACACCCCGTTCGAGTTCCATTGGGCTGGACGGGTGGCGATGACCCAAGACCATATTCCACACCTCAGTCAACTTGACAAGGGGCTGTGGGCCGCGTTGGGCTACAACGGTCGAGGCGTGGGAATGGCGACTCTGCTGGGTCGCCTCCTGGCCGATCTGGCGACCGGCGTACCCGCAAAGGACATCCCCTTCCCCGTAACCTCAATGCACCCGATCGTGGGTTACCCCTTCACCCGCCTTGCCGCCCGGGTGTTGGTAAGCTATTACCGTTTTCGCGATGAGTTAGAGGCCGCATAAGTGCGCCGTGGCCGCCACCATTTTTTCACTCTCCCACTTCACCCTTGAAAGGAAACATCATGTCGAGACTCCTGCGCTTGTTCGCCTTGTCCCTGGTATTCGTTGGATCGCTCGCTAGCGCTCAAACGACGCTACGCATTGGCTCCACCCCAACCGGGGTTCCATTCACTTTCCTCGATACCAAGACCAATCAGATTTCAGGCGTGATGGTCGACCTGATCAAGGAAGTTGGAAAAGATCAAGGCTTCACGGCAGATGTGAACGCCATGGCCTTCAGTGCATTGATCGCGTCACTCCAGTCCAACAAGATCGATGTCATCGCTGCGGCCATGTACATCACGCCGACGCGCCAGGAGGTTGTCGACTTCAGCGACCCGATCTACACCTACGGCGACGGCCTGTTTGTTGCTGCCAAGGACGCCAAGGAATACAAGAGCTACGATGACCTTAAGGGTGAAATCGTTGGCGTGCAGATTGGCACCGCCTACATCAAGCCGCTTCAGGCTTCGGGCCTGTTCAAGGAAGTCAAGGTCTACGACTCGATTCCCGACATCATGCGTGACGTCAACCTGGGGCGCATCAAAGCAGGCTTTGGCGATTACCCGATCGTGGCCTATCAATTGAGCCAGGGCGCGTTCCCGGAAACAAGGCTGGCAAAAACCTATAAACCGACGGTGGTCGGCAGTGTTGGACTGGCAGTGCGAAAAGGCGACAAAGCAACCCTTGACAAGCTCAATGCAGCCCTCGCCAAGTTCAAGGCCAATGGCACCATTGACCGCATCCTGGCCACCTGGAATCTGAAGTAATCTGCCCAACAAGGTAACGAGCATGTCCGCATTCGCACTGAAAGATCTGGCTGAATTTGTGCCGATCCTGGCACAGGGGGCCTTGGTCACCATTGAGGTCTTCGTCTGCGGTTTGATCGTCGCCACGGTGCTGGGCCTGCTTTGGGCGCTGATGCGGGTCTCTGGGATCCCCGCGCTGGCGGGGTTCTCAAAAGCGTTGATCAACACCATTCGCGGCATTCCGATTCTGGTGCAACTCTTTTTCATCTACTTCGTCTTACCGGATGTTGGCATCCAGATGAGCGCATTCCAGGCCGGCTTCATCGGTCTTGGATTTGCCTACTCTTGTTATATGGCCGAAGTCTTTCGCGGTGGCATCGAAGCGGTTGATCCGGGACAAGTGGAGGCGGCGAAGTCACTCGGCATGAGTCAGGCAATGACGATGTGGCGCGTTATATTGCCCCAGGCATTCAAGGTTGCGCTGCCGCCATACGGCAACACCTGCATCATGCTGATCAAGGATACCTCGCAAGCATCCATCATCACAGTGACCGAGTTGACTTTTCAAAGCAAGGTCATCGCAGCGTCGACTTTCAAGAATGCCGAGGTGTTCACCTTGGTTGCAGTGTTCTATTTGTTGCTCTGCATACCGCTGATCATGGTTGTTGGCCGACTTGAGAAGAGGTTTGGACGCACATGATCTCGATACGCAATATAAGCAAATCATTCGGCACCAATCTCGTGCTGGACGGCATCTCCCTGGAAGTCGCGCAGGGCGAGGTGGTATGTGTCATCGGCGCCTCGGGTTCGGGTAAGTCCACGCTGTTGCGTTGTGTCAACGGCCTGGAAACCTACGACGGCGGCGACATTACGGTTGACGGCCAGCGCGTTGACCAGGTCGGCAGCCACATGAGTGCCATTCGTGCAAAGGTCGCGATGGTTTTTCAACGATTCAACCTCTTCCCGCACCGCACCGCCCTGGAAAATGTGATGGAAGGCCCGATCTACGTCAAGCACGAAGCGCGGGACTCGGCCGCTGCGAAAGCGCGCAGCCTCCTTGCCCAAGTCGGACTCGCAGGCAAGGAGGATGCCTACCCTGGCAACCTGTCTGGCGGTCAGCAGCAGCGCGTCGCTATTGCTCGGGCACTGGCGATGCAGCCGCGTGCGATCCTGTTTGATGAGCCGACATCAGCCCTTGACCCAGAACTTGTTGGCGAGGTTTTGGCTGTGATGCGGGCCCTGGCCGATCAAGGCATGACGATGATCGTCGTAACCCATGAAATGGGCTTCGCGCGCGAGGTTGCTGACCGCGTTGTATTTATCGATAGAGGCCATATCGTTGAGCAAGGCCCGGCCCGTGATGTCCTTAGCGAACCAAAGCACGAGCGCACCAAGGACTTCTTGCGACGGGTTACGCATCCGATCTAGCGATAACTCGCCAATCTCCAAGCTGTTGCATCTACCTATCGGGTATCGTGTCGGGATTCAACGCCCTCAAATCTGAACGTATCAGCCCTATCAAACCGTACGCGAGCATCGCGGTCATGGGCACCGATAGTACTTCTGAGGATGGCCGCTCTCGCAACGATGCGAAAGCATGTTGCATGTATCGATGGAGGTAAAGAAGATGAGACCAACGCTTGTATCAATGATTTATTCAGTCTGTTTCGTCGCCCTGGTTTTCATCTCGACAACCAGCGTCGCGAATGCCGATCTCGCCAAGATCGAGCAGCAGATTGTCACCAACATCGATCAACGGCGCGAAGCCGCCATTGACCTGATCGCGCGCACCGTCAACATTCCGAGTGCCACCAGGAATCACGAGGGAATCAAACGCCTCGCCGACCTGTATGCTGCCGAAATGCAGGCACTCGGGTTCGAGACGCGCTGGGTCGATCAGACCGAAGTCGGCCGGGCAGGACACTTTGTCGCCGAGCGTCGCGGTACGTTGGGAAAACGTCTGTTGCTCATCGGCCACCTCGATACCGTGTTTCAGGATGAGCCGTTTCGCCGCGAGGGACAAAAAGCTTACGGCAGCGGCAGCTCTGACATGAAAGCCGGCAACGTGATCGCAATCGAGGCGCTTCGCGCCCTGCACGCGACCGGTGCTCTGGAGAACCGGCAGCTCATTGTCGTCTTCACCGGCGATGAGGAATTCTCGGGCAAGCCCTACGAGAAGAGCCGCGCGGCACTCGTCGATGCGGCCAAGCGCAGCGACATGGCACTCGCCTTCGAAGGCTACTCGACGGGCACGGCGGTGACCGGACGACGGGGGTTCAGCATGTGGCGCCTGGACGTAACCGGGTCGCAGGGGCACTCGTCCAACATCTTCGGAGACGCGCGGGGGAGTGGGGCCATCTTCGAGGCTGCGCGCATACTCTCGGCGTTCCACAGTGAGTTGCGCGAGCCGTATCTCACGTTCAATCCCGGTGTCATCGCTGGCGGCACAGACGTGAATTTTGACCCGTCAACCTTCGCTGCTACAGCCGCGGGAAGAACCACGGTCGTGCCGCGATCGGTGGTCGTGATGGGCGACATGCGCTTTCTCTCAGGCGACCAACTCGAGCGCGCGCGCGAGAAGATGCGGGGCATCGTCGCGAAATCACTGCCGAAAACATCTGCCGTGATCAGCTTTGTGGACGGCATGCCGGGGATGGCGCCGACCGACGGCAATCGCGCCCTGCTCGCTACGCTCGATAGCGTATCCCGCGATCTCGGCACGGGGCCGATGACGGCACACGATCCTTCCAGGCGAGGTGCTGGAGATGTCTCGTTCGTCGCTGCGCTGTTACCAGCGCTCGACGGGCTTGGCGCTCTTGGCGACAAGGAACACGCGCCTGGCGAATGGGTGAATCTTGACGAACAACCGGCCCTAACCAAACGCGCGGCCTTGCTGATGTATCGCCTGATGTGGGCGAATTAGCTGTGCGAGTGCTTGATGACTCGCCCAAAAGCTGAGGCTGTCATGCCGGACTTGAGCCGGCATCCATGGATTGCGGGTCAAGCCCGCAATGACAACATTGCTTGCATACTGGTTCGGCACTGCAATGAATTTCGGAAACATCAGGAATTTGAAGCAACATAGGGTCGGCCGGTGCAGGACGCAAGCGCTGAAAATAGTGGTCGGAAGCCTTCGGCAGTCAGCCCATTGAGTGCAGACAGGATTATTTCTTGCTGCGCTGTTGCCACGTTCGCAGCCGCGATGCGGCGGAATTTGTCCATCACTTGTTCACGATTCATGGGGTTTGCGACGTCGCCAAGTGGCGCGAGAACCGTCACGCTTTGCGGCCCCTCGCCTTGGTCCAAAATTACCCGGCACGGTGTTGATTTGGGGAAGGACTCGGCGAAGTCCTCGTGTGCGGAAAGTTCGATCCGGGCAGCGAGCGCCAGGACCGCCGCGTCGCGTAACCGTGCAGGATCGACAGGCTGCAACGCCGTGGCACCGTGGAGCGCCGCCAAGGCGCAACTGAAGAAATAACTGTACTGTCCACCTTCGAGTGTCTGCGGCATACGCTCATTGGCGAGTTTGAGACCACGTGGGAACGTCTCGATGCGAAGGCTCACAATCGGCTTGCCCGGCTGTCGCAGAGCGAGGATGGCATCTACGGCCGCATGCATGTAACGGCAGCAGGCGTAAGGCTTTAAGTAACAGTCCTGCAGCCACCAACGTTCACCGAGTCCGCCGGTCAGCACCGACCGCGTAAAACGATCATCCCGGTCCAAAAGGTCACGCGGACCGGTCGCGCCCGCGCGGGCAAGGAAAGCACTGGTCAGCCCCACGACGACGGCTGCCGGAATGAATTCCTTGACCGTGCTGCCCTGATATCTAGAGCTGCCTGACGGAAAACCAATCGGTCCCTCGGCACCTGCGATCGCCATGGCGTGGGCGAGTTCGCGTGCGTCGAGCCCAAGCAGCCGACCGACTGCCGCCGCAACCCCATAGTTCACCCAACGGCCGCTGGCATAAGTTTCGATGGTTGGCAAGGGACGCGCCGTGCCGACTCGCAGGGCTATGTCATACCCAAGCGCTATCGCGTCGAAGATATCCTCATCTGTGGCACTGATCGCTTGCCCCACTGCAAGCGCAGCCGGAATAATCCCGGCTCCTGCATGACCTGCCGCGCCGCGGTGGCCGTCGTCGATGTCAAGCGCACTTGCCGCAGCGGCGTTCGCCATCGCCGCCCCGCCAACGCTGAGTTTCTTCCCGGTCAGCCAGATACTTGCTGGACCAAACCCGTAAACCTGTTCGGCGGCCGTGCAAGCGGATCTCGCAAGATGCGAGTCAAGCCCAGCCGCTGCGGCCCCAACAAGGTCGGTGACAAGCAACGAGCAGGCTTCCCGCGCTTGCATTGGCAGGCCGCCCTTGGCGTGATCAGCGATGAAAACAGCGAGTTCGTCAATTGCGTGCATTGGCCATCCTCGGTTGCCGCATAGGGCCTTAGAACCTGGCAATTCGATAGGGTGACATATCAAACGCATCTGGATGGCCGCTGACCATGCCGGCAATCAATTGGGCCGTGATCGCGGCCAAGGTCAGCCCCAGATGACCGTGTCCAAAAGCGTAGAACACGTTCTTGCAGTTTGGTGAACGCCCAATCACGGGCAAGGAATCGGGCGTCGATGGACGGTAGCCCATCCATTCACGTTGAATCGTCTGTTCGGCAAGGCCTGGCAACACACTGCGGGCAAAGGGTGCTAGCGCGCGTATGCGTCGGTAGTCTGGCGGCGCGCTCAGCCCGGCCAGTTCGTCGCCACTGGCCAAAGAAATGCCGTCGTGCATCGGCGACAAAACACAGTGTCTTTCAGGAAATCCGACCGGGCGACGAAGCAACTCATCACCCGTCGATGCAAACGAAATGTGATAGCCCCGCTCGGTGTCGAGGCTGACGCTGTCACCAATTTGTTTTGCAAATAGTTTGGACCACGCCCCCGCAGCGATGACCACGGAATCAAACTGCCGTGTGGTCTTGTCCGTTGTGATCGTTACAACACCGCCCTCACTGGGGCGCACCGCCAGGACACGCTCCTGAATGTATTGCGCCCGACGTTGTTGCGCACCCGCAAAATAGGCTTGCGTCAGACCCGTTGGGAAGTTGACGAAGCCGCTGTCGGGCTGAAATACGCCGCGCGTATAAGAACTTCTGTTGAGCTTGGGCTCAAGATCAGCAATCTCGTCGGCATTGAGAACGGCAAAATTAACGCCATGGCGCGTCATCAGTTCGCGCGAAAGTGCTGAGTCTGCGAACCCGGCGTCTGATTTAAATACCTTCAACCAACCGACGGGTCGGATGAGTGCCTGGGCACCACATACTTCGGCCAATGCCATATGCGCTTGCATCGACTTGGAGACCAGTGGCGCAAGCGCCTGGGCGATGCGCGTAACCCTTGTTGGCCGACTGGCTTCAATAAAGCGCAGGAGCCAGGGGAGCACCTGAAAGAAATACGATGGTCGCAATACTGCGGCACCGTTCGGATCAAATATGTACGAGGGCATAGATCGAAGAACACCGGGGGTTGCGGTCGGCGTCACAGCGCCGGTGACGATGCCGCCAGCGTTGCCAGAGCTTGTTCCAGCACCCACTTCGCCGTGATCAAAGACCGTTACCCGATAGCCTTGTGTCGCCAGCGCCAAGGCGGTTGCCGCACCCACAACGCCGGCCCCGACGATGGCAACAGACCGGGGCTTTTCCATTTCATTTGTGCTCGCGTGCGTCATCAAATACCTTTCTGAATTCAGCGTCATAAAGCGGGGGGCCGTCTCGGCAACCTATCGGCGTCGTTGGCGGTTGGCAGAGCATTGATGATCAAGTTTTTACGTGCCTTCTTGAGGTTGAGATTGAAGTTCAACGCGACTTGTTTCATGCTGATCATGCCATAGCGAAAAGAGGTTCTTTACAACCAGTCCTAGGGGTTATTCAGAGTTCCACTCACGACGCATATGGGTGTATCCTGTTGCCAGCCGTCGCTGGATGGAAGAATCTGTCTCTGGGTCAAATTCAGGCTTTCCGAACACCGGCGGAGCCCCCAGAAATCCGAGAACAATCGAACAGGAGACACTATGGAAGTAATTCAGGAATTTCGAACCCAAAGCCGTCGCTCGTGGCCGCTGTTGTCTGCGCCGGTCGGATCGAGATCATCCGGCAATGTTCGCCCGGGAAACCCTTGGGGCAAGGGCACTCTCCTGGTCCGTTTGATTGGTCGCGCTACGGCGCTGGCAATGGTTCTTGGCGTGGCGATGCTTGCACAACCGGCGCTGGCGGCCAAGACGGTTCTCAATGTCGGGATGGCGGCGATTGATGCCGGCCGGCTCGATCCGCACCTCTCGGCGACCACGCCGGACAAGACGCTGTTCAACTGGTTATTCAATGGCCTGGTGCGGATGAAGCAAGGCACGATGAGTCCTGATCCCGCGTTGATGGAAGGCGACCTCGCCGAGAGTTGGAAATCGTCCCCGGATGGCAAGCAATGGACGTTCAGCCTGCGCAAGGGTGTGCAGTGCCATCAGGGCTATGGCGAATTCACATCCGATGACGTCGTCTATTCGCTGGCCCGCTCTGCCGATCCCAAGCGCTCTGCGTTCTCGAGCGACTTCAAGGATTTCGACAAAGTCGAGGCGCTCGACAAGTACACCGCCAGGATAACGCTGAAGAACCAGGTGCCGAGCCTGCTCGGGTTGCTCATCAACTATCAGGGCGGCAACATGGTGTGCAAGAAGGCGGCCGACGAGATGGGAGAGAAATTCAGTCAGAAGCCAATTGGCACCGGACCCTTCATGTTCAGCGAATATAAATCGAAGGAATCGGTGACCCTGCTTGCCAACCCGCAATACTTCCGTGGCAAGCCCAAGCTCGACAAGATCGTCTACCGTTACATCCTCTCCGATGCGAGTCGTGATCTGGCTTTCACTTCAGGCGAGATCGATCTGACCTACGGCAAGCAGGACCAGACCTGGGTCGATCGGATGAAGAAGGAGAAGAACGTGATCGTCGACGTCTTCGACCCGGCCGAACTGGCGGTGCTTTATCTCAACGTTACCAAGGCGCCGCTCAATGATCTGCGCGTGCGCCAGGCGATCGCCCATGGGATTGACCGCAACCAGATCGTGCAGTTCAAGGGCAAGGACACGGCGCGCGCCGCCAATTCGATCGTCCCTATCGGCTATGTCGGACAGAGCGCCGATGTGCCGCTGCTGCCGTACGATCCTGAAAAAGCGAAGGCGCTGCTCAAGGAGGCCGGCTATCCCAATGGACTCACCATTCACGTCATCCACACCAATCTGCCAGGCATGTTGGCGGTCATGGAAGTGATGCAGGCACAGTTGCGCAAGGTCGGCATCATCATCGATATGGAAGTGGTCGAACACGCCACGTACCATGCCAATATCCGCAAGGACATGAGCCCGATCGTGCATTACAGTGCCGGCCGTTTCCCGATCGCCGATACCTTTCTGACCCAGTTCTACCATTCGCGCAGCATCGTCGGCACGCCGACTGCGGTGACCAACTTCTCGCATTGCAACGACGCTGATGCCGAGATCGACGCCGCGCGCGTGGAGCCGGATGTGGCCAAGCAAAAGGCGCTGTGGAAGACGGCGCAGCAAAAGCTGATGGCAAAGGTGTGCGGCATCCCGACTTACGAGCAACCGCAGATCTGGGCCCGGAGTGCCGCGCTCGACTACGGTTTCCCACTCAAGGGATCGCTCAGCCTTGGTCCGGTCATCGATGAGGGGACGCACTTCACGAAGTGATCGACCGTGCATCCCCCTGTCCCTGCGGGGCGGGTGGTCATGCACGGCGGTAGCGCAACATGCTCGGCTTTATCTTCAAGCGCCTGCTCCTCGCCGTTCCGACGCTTCTCGCCGTACTCACGATCGTCTTCGTGCTGGCGCGCGTGCTGCCGGGCGATCCGGCGCAGACGATTCTGGGCGACCAGGCGAGCGAGGAGGCGCTCGTCAACATGCGTCACCGCCTGGGTGTCGACAAGCCGATTGGTGTGCAATACGTCGAATTTCTCTTGAATGCCGTGCGCGGCGAATGGGGCGACTCGATGGTGACCGGCAAGCCGGTTGTCGAGGAGGTGCTTAACGTTCTGCCCTATACGATCGACCTGACGGTGACATCGATCGTGCTCGGCACACTCCTGGGCGTCCCACTCGGCGTCTGGTCGGCGCTGCGCCGCAACACCTGGGTTGATTACCTCGTGCGCATTGGCTCGCTGCTCGGGCTTTCGTTCCCCGGTTTCGTCTCGGCCATTATGCTGCTGCTTGTCTTTGCCATTCAGTTGCGCTGGTTCCCGGTGATCAGTACCGGTTCGCTCGACGATCCGGTCCAGCGCTTGCGCAACCTGGCACTCCCGGCGGCCAATCTCGCCATCATCATGGCTGCCTATGTCACGCGGGTAACGCGCTCGTCGATGCTCGAAGTGCTGGGCGAGGATTACATCCGTACGGCGCGCGCCAAGGGCGTGCCCACGCGGGCCGTGATCTGGCGTCACGCTTTCCGCAACGGACTGATCCCGGTAGTCACGGTGGTTGGCCTCTATCTCGGCATCCTGATCGGCAATTCGGTGTTGACCGAGATCGTCTTCAACCGGCCGGGTCTGGGCAAGCTGATCGTCAGCGCTCTCAATCAGCGCGACTATACGGTGCTGCAAGGCATGATGGTCGTCTATGCCTTCGCCATTGTTCTGGTGAATCTGCTGACCGACCTCACGTATGGGTTCATCGACCCGCGGGTGAAGCGCCAATGAGCAACATCGCGGCAGCGGCCCCGAGCGCGTCGCGCGGCTCCTCGTACGCGCTGCAGCAATTGGCTCGCGCCTTCAATGCCAACGCGACCTCGTGGATCGGCCTGGTCACCTTTCTTGTGGTCGTCGCGCTCGCGCTGCTCGCCCCTGTTATTTCTCCGTACGACCCGCTCAATCAGGACATCCTGGCACGTCTGCAAGGACCATCGATGTCGCACTGGTTCGGCACCGATTCCTATGGCCGTGACATCCTCTCGCGCCTGCTCTGGGGCGCCCGCCTGTCGCTTGTCATCAGCACGGTCTCGATTCTCGCGGCGATGGTCATCGGCGGGATCATCGGCATCCTCGCCGGCTATATCGGCGGTCGCTTCGACATGGTGGTCATGCAGGTGATGGATGTGCTGCTCTCGTTTCCGTCGCTCATCATGGGGTTGATGGTGGTGGCGATGCTCGGCGCCAACATGGGCAATCTGATGATCGCCATCGCCCTGACCGCGATCGCGCCCTTCGCGCGCATCGCCCGGGCGCCGACGATCCTGGTCAAGGAGCGCGACTACATCGAGGCCTGCCGCGCGCTCGGCTATTCCGACCTGCGCATCATGACCGTCCATATCCTGCCCAACATCGTCGCCGAGATACTGGTCATGGGGTCGCTTTGGCTGGCCACCGCGATCCGCATCGAGGCCTCGCTGAGCTTTATCGGGCTGGGCGTGAGGCCGCCGACGGCGACCTGGGGCGGCATGATTCGCGAAGGCTTCGAGAACATCCTGGACAGCGCGTCACTGTCGATCTTTCCGAGCCTCGCCATCCTGCTCGTGGTGTTCTCGCTGAACATGCTCGGCGACGGGCTGCGCGATGCCATCGATCCGAAGTTGAGGGGCGGGGAATGAGCACCGAGGGCCGAGGACAAGGCGCGGCGCCTGCGTCGCTCGACACCCCGATCCTCTCGGTCGAGAACCTCGTCACCGAGTTTCGCACGGGTGGCGGCTGGTATCCGGCGGTGCGCGACGTCAGCTTCACCGTACAGCACAACGAGACGCTGGCGATCGTTGGCGAGTCCGGTTGCGGCAAAAGCGTCACCGCCTTGTCCATCATGGGACTGGTGCCGCCCGGCAACGGACGGATCTCCGGCGGGCACATTCGCTTTGCCGAGCGCGACCTGGTCGCGCTTGACGAGGAGGAGATGCGCAAGATCCGCGGCGACCGCATCTCGATGATCTTCCAGGAGCCGATGACCTCGCTCAACCCGGTGCTGACCGTGGGTTTTCAGGTTGCCGAGGCGCTGTGCTACCACCGCGACATGGATCGCCGCGAGGCCAGTGCCGCGGCGCTCGATCTGCTTGAGCAGGTAAAAATCCCGTCAGCACGCCAGCGCTTTGCCGACTATCCGCACCAGTTCTCGGGCGGCATGCGCCAGCGCGTGATGATTGCCATGGCGCTCGCCTGCCGACCGGAACTGCTGCTCGCCGACGAGCCGACGACGGCGCTCGACGTGACCATCCAGGCCCAGGTTCTCTCGCTCCTGGCCGAGTTGAAAGCAACCTATGGCATGGCGATGATTTTCATCACCCACAACCTCGGCGTCGTTGCCTCGATCGCCGATCGCGTCGCTGCCATGTATGCGGGCGAGATCGTCGAGATCGCCCCGGTAAACCAGCTTTTTGCCCGCCCGGCGCATCCCTATACCGAGCTTCTGCTGCGCTCGATTCCGCGCGTCGATCGCGACACGGGCAACCTCAGTGTCATTGCCGGTCAGGTTCCGGCACTCGGCGCGATGCCCACTGGTTGCCGCTTTGCCCCACGCTGTCCGTTGCGCGAAGCGGTCTGCACCCTGCGTGACCCACCGCTTGTTGCGCTTGCCGATGCGCCGGATCACCACGTGCGGTGCTGGCTGCGCGCCCCACCGGTCGGAGGTGGGCATGACTGATTCCATCCTCACCGTTACCGGGCTGCGCAAGTTCTTCACGGTAACGCGCGGCTTTCCACGGACGCAAACGATCACCGTTCGGGCACTGGACGGCATTTCGTTTCATGTACGCAAAGGCGAGGCCTTCGGCTTGGTCGGCGAATCCGGCTGCGGCAAGTCGACAGCCGGGCGGGCCGCACTTCGCCTGGTAGAGCCCGACGCTGGCGAGATCATTTTCAAGGGCGAGAACGTGGTTACGGCAAGCAAGGCGCGCCTGCGCGAATTGCGCCGCAAGATGCAAATCATCTTCCAGGATCCTTACGCCTCGCTCAATCCGCGGCGGCGGATCGGCAAGGCGTTGATCGAGCCCATGCGCGTGCATGGCGTCGCCGACGCGGCCGAATGCGAAGCGCGCGCGCATGCGCTCCTGGCCGAAGTTGGGCTCCCCGACAGTGCGATGATGCGCTACCCGCACGAGTTCAGCGGCGGCCAGCGCCAGCGCATCGGCATCGCCCGCTCGCTCACCCTGGAGCCGGAATTACTGGTTGCCGATGAGCCGGTTTCGGCCCTCGACGTTTCGATCCAGGCGCAGATACTGCTGCTGCTACAGCGACTGCAGGAGCGCCGCGGACTGGCCTTTATCTTCATCTCACACGATCTCGGCGTCGTGCGCTATTTCTGCCAACGCATGGCAGTCATGTATCTCGGCCGCATCGTTGAGACTGGGCCGATTCCTGCGATTTTCAAGGAACCGCTTCACCCCTACACGAAGCTGCTGCGCGATGCCTCGCCGGTTCCCGATCCGCAGCTCAAAGTACTGATGCTGCGCATCGAGGGCGAGGTGCCTTCAGCGGTCAATCCGCCCTCGGGCTGTCATTTCCACACGCGTTGTCCACATGTCATGCCGATTTGTCTCACGACCTATCCAGAGTGGCGGCAAATGGACGACGAACGTGGTGTTGCCTGTCATCTGCACACCCAATGAATTACGCGCGCCGTCCCATCCTTGTTCAGACCTGCCACTGCCAGAGGCAGGGGCGCACACTGCCCTTCGGTCGGCCGAGTGGGCGCTAGCAAAGGCACACCATGCTGTCACCAGAAAATCGCGTCATCATGGTGTCGGGGGCCAATCGTGGGATCGGCCTCGCCGTGGCACGCTGCCTCCTGGCCAAGGGTTATCGGCTGAGCCTGGGTGCCCGCGATGCCGGCAAGATCGAAACCGCGCTTGCGGGTGTCGACCCCTCGCGCGTCATTGCCGTCACTTTCGACGCGCGGGATCGCGCCAGTTGCGAGGCCTGGGTCGAACGCACGGTGCGCCATTTTGGCCGGATTGACGGCCTTGTTAACAGTGCCGGGATCTCGCTCACGGTTGGGATCGAGGATGACGACGAGAGCGCCTATGACGCGATGTGGGACGTCAATGTCAAAGGGCCGCTGCGCCTGATCCGCATGGCCATGCCCTATCTGAAAAAATCCGGGAGCGGGCGTGTCGTCAATCTTTCGTCGTTGTCGGGCAAGCGCGTGAAGAACGCCAACGCCGGCTATGCGATGAGTAAATTCGCCGTCATCGCCCTCACGCATGCGGTGCGACGCCTGGGCTGGGATGACGGCGTGCGCGCGACGGCCATCTGCCCGAGCTTCGTCGCGACCGACATGACGGCGCAGGTCACGGCGGTTGCGCGTGACGAGATGATCCAGCCGGTCGATCTGGCCGAACTGGTGGCCACCACCCTCGCGCTGCCGAACAACGCTGTCGTCGCCGAGTTGCTAGTCAACTGCCGGCTCGAGGACATGTTCTAGAAGGTAGAAAAAGTAGATGGAAACAACCCTGTTCCGACGACTCTGCGAGACCGATCGGCCCGTCATCCGGTTCGTGCTCGACGGCCGCGACTGCGAGGCCCTTGCCGGTGATACGCTGCTGACTGCGTTGCTGACGAATGGGCAACGACTGCGATCGTCGGAGTTCGACGATGGGTCGCGCGCCGGATTTTGCCTGATGGGGGCGTGCCAGGATTGCTGGGTCGACCTCGATGACGGCACAAGATTGCGCGCCTGCACGAGCTTCATCGCCGAGGGCCTGCGAATCGTCACGCGAAGCGTCAAGGGTGCCCTATAGTGAACGATGAACCGCCAATCGTTGTCGGTGCCGGCCCCGCTGGTTGCCGCGCAGCAGCGACCCTGGTGGCGGCAGGGCTCGCTCCGATCGTCATCGACGAGGCGCCGCAGAGCGGCGGTCAGATCTATCGCCGCGTGCCCGCCGGTTTCACCCGTACCTATCGGGCGCTATACGGTTTCGATGCGGCAAAGGCGCGTCGACAGCACGATACTTTCGACACTATCAAAGCCAGCATCGACTACCGGCCCAATACCCTCGTCTGGGATCTCAAGCCAGGTGTGCTGCACTGTTTGTCTGACGGGCGAAGCGAGGCGCTTGCGTATCGCGAGGTCATCCTGGCGCCAGGCGCACGCGACCGGATCATTCCCTTTCCGGGCTGGACGCTTCCCGGCATCTATACGCTGGGCGGTGCGCAAATCGCGTTGAAGTACCAGGGTTGCGCCATCGGCGGACGAATCGTTTTTATGGGCACCGGACCGCTCCTCTATCTGGTCGCCTACCAATACGCCAAGGCGGGCGCTGGGGTCGCCGCCGTGCTCGACACCTCCTCCTTTGCCACAACACGTCGCGCCGTGCCTGGCCTGCTGCGCGGCGGCAGTACTTTTGCCAAGGGCCTGTGGTACGTGGCGGCACTGCGTGCCCGTGGCGTTATCGTGGCAAACGGCATCAGACCGGTCGCGGCCGAAGAAAAAGACGCTGCCGTTTCGGCCTTCCTTTATCGGGACGCAGCGGGAAATCAACACCGGCTTGCTTGCGATGCCATCGCCTTCGGGTTCGGTTTGAGCTCGGAGACGCAGCTCGCCGATCTGGCCGAAATTCCGTTCGCGTTCGACCCGCTCCAGCAGCAATTTCTGCCGGAGCGCGACATCACCGGTCGCACGCCGGTTCGCGGTGTCTACCTGGCCGGCGACGGCAGCGGCATTGCCGGCGCTGACGCAGCCGAACTCGCCGGCGAGCGCGCAGCGCTCGCTCTGCTTGAGGATCGCGGCCATGCCGTCGACAAGCGGCGCCTGGCGGCGCTCGAGCGTGCCCTGCAACGGATCGCCGGGTTCCGGCTTGCACTCGAGGCGGCATTCCCCTTCCCGGTCGATATGGCCGCCGGGATAGCCGACGAGACCATCCTTTGCCGCTGCGAGGGTGTGACCGTTGGCGAGTTTTGTCGGGAGGCGCGCGCGCTCGACGCCGATGAAATTAATCGTGCAAAGGCTTTCAGCCGCTGCGGAATGGGGCGCTGCCAGGGACGCGTTTGCGGGCCGGCTGCTGCTGCCGTGCTGGCAGCAAAACTGAATCTGCCACCCGAGCGCATGGGCAGACTACGCGTCCAGCCACCGGTTAAACCGATCCCGATGGCGGTGCTGTCCGATGACTGAGCCTATCGCCGCAGATGTCGTGATTATTGGCGGTGGCACCGCCGGCTGCTCAACGGCGCTGCATCTGCGCCGTCGCGGCGCCACCGTCGTTCTGCTTGAGCGCGGCGTGTGCGGCGGCCAGGCAAGCGGCGTCAACTATGGCGGAGTGCGCCAGCAGGGCCGTGACCTGGCCGAGTTGCCTTTGGCGCGACGCTCGCGCGAAATGTGGGGCAGACTTGCCGATATCGTCGGCAGCGATTGCGAATTTGTAGCCAGTGGCCATATCAAGCTGGCACGCTCCGACGCCGACATGGCCGAACTCGAAAGCTATCAAGCAGCCGTGCGCCCGTACGGGCTGGCGCTCGAGTTGCTCGGCCGTGACGAACTTCGTGCGCGCTATCCCTTTTTGGGCGATGCGGCGGTCGGCGGCTCACTCTGTGCCGAGGACGGCGCGGCCAACCCGCGGCTCGTTGCACCTGCATTTGCTCGCGCCGCCCGTGCCGCCGGCGCCGACATTCGCGAGCACGCGCCAGTGACCATGCTCGAGCGCGACGGCGCGCGGTTTCGCCTGCGCACGACAAACGGGATCGAGGTCAGCGCCGCAACCCTGGTGAACGTCGCCGGCGCCTGGGGGCACGAGGTCGCGGCCCGTTTCGGCGAAAGCGTGCCTGAAGACGTGGTTGCCCCGAACATGTGCGTCACCGAACCGGTGCCTTTTTTTATGGTGCCGAATTTCGGTGTCTGCGGCGGCGGGGTCTATGTCAGACAGATCCGGCGCGGCAATGTCATCTTCGGCGGCGCGCGCGGGATTGCCGATCGCGCTCGCCTGCGCGCCTACCCTATCGCTATGTCCAGCCTCAATTCGTGCCGCCAGACAATCGAACTGATACCGCGCCTGCGCTCGGCGCAGATCATCCGCAGCTGGACCGGCATCGAAGGCGTCATGCCGGACGATCTTCCGGTCATCGGGCCGAGTCGGACGACACCGGGCCTGTTCCACGCCTTCGGTTTCTCGGGCCATGGCTTTCAGCTTGGCCCGGCGATGGGCGCCGTGCTGGCCGAGCTCATCCTGAATGGGGCGACGTCGACGCCGATCGCCGCCTTCGATATTGGCCGTTTCGCGCCCGCCTTGCATACCAGACAGAGCAACCCAGCTTGAAATATTCAATTTTCTCTCTCGCCCGCAACGCGCTGTCGAATCATCAGCATTGGCAGCGCGCCTGGCGAAGTCCGAAACCGAAAGCGCGTTATGACGCGGTCGTTGTCGGTGGTGGTGGACACGGACTTGCCACGGCCTACTACCTGGCCAAGGAACACGGCATGACCAACATTGCCGTACTTGAAAAAGGCTGGCTCGGGGGCGGCAACACGGGGCGCAACACGACCATCGTACGTTCCAACTACCACCTGGACGCGAACGCGCATTTCTACGAGTTTGCGATGAAGCTGTGGGAGGGCTTGTCGCAGGACCTCAATTTCAATGTGATGTACAGCGCGCGTGGCGTGCTGAACCTGGTTCATTCGCCGGCCGAACTGGATGCAGCGATGCGCCGGGGCAATGCAATGCGCCTGAACGGCATCGATGCCGAGTTCAAGAGCCGGGATGAGATCGAGCGCTGGATCCCCAATCTCGACTGTTCTGCGACGGCACGTTTTCCAATTCACGGCGGCTTGCTGCAACCGCGCGGCGGTACCGTGCGTCATGATGCGGTGGCATGGGGCTATGCCCGCGCCGCTGACGCGCTTGGGGTTGACATCATTCAGCAATGTGAGGTGACCGGGATACGCATGGAGCATGGCGCCGTCACCGGCGTCGATACGACGCAAGGCTTCATCGCAACACCAAAAGTCGGTCTGGCCGTGGCCGGACACACGACGCAACTCGCAGGAATGACCGGGCTGCGACTGCCAATCGAATCGCATGTGCTGCAGGCGATGGTCACGGAGCCCGTTAAACCGGTGCTCGACACCGTCGTCACCTCCGGCGCTGTCCATTTTTACATCAGCCAGTCCGACAAGGGCGAACTGGTGATGGGTGGTGATCTGGACTTTTACAACTCGTATGCGCAGCGCGGAAACCTTCCCATCGTCGAGCATTTCGTGGCAGCCTGCATCAGCTTGTTTCCCAGTTTTGGGAGATTGAAACTGATGCGCACCTGGGGCGGCATTGTGGACATGACCATGGACGGCAGTCCGATCATCGGCAATTTGCCGATCAAGGGCCTCACCATCACCGGCGGCTGGTGCTACGGCGGATTTAAAGCAACACCGGCATCGGGTTGGTTACACGCCTACACCATGGCCAAGGGTGAACCGCATCCGCTGAATGCACCCTTCACGCTGGAACGCTTCGCACAGGGGCGCATGATCGACGAAAAGGGTGCCGGACCCTATGCCTGGGCGCACTGAGATGGGAGAGCGCCAATCATGATGCTGATTTCCTGCCCCTGCTGTGGCCCACGCAACCAGGTCGAATTTACCTACGGTGGCGATGCCACGCTGGCGCGGCCGGCCAATGACGCACCGCAAGCGCTGTGGTTTGACTACGTTTACCTGCGTGACAACCCCAGCGGTCCCCATGATGAGCTTTGGCTTCACAGCGCTGGTTGCCGCCGCTGGTTCAAGGTCCGGCGCGACACCGCAACCCACGCCATACTTGGCAGCGCCAAGCTCGATGAGGCTTTGCCCAACACGATGGGGGCCGTATGAGCCAGGCCTTCCGTTTGAAACAGGGCGGCGTCATCGATCGCTCTGCCGAGCAAAGTTTTCGCTTCAACGGCCGTGACTATCGGGGATTTGCCGGCGACACGCTGGCCTCTGCGCTGCTGGCCAATGGCGTGCATCTGGTTGGCCGCAGTGTCAAGTATCACCGAGCGCGTGGCATCTTGAGCGCCGGCGCAGAAGAACCCAATGCGCTGGTCCAGCTTGGCGTGGGTGCGCGCACCGAGCCCAATGCGCGCGCGACGCAGGTTGATCTGTTCGACGGCCTGGTAGCGGCCAGCCAGAATTGCTGGCCGTCCGTACGCTTCGATATCGGCGCGATCAACAGCGCGCTATTGGCGCCGTTCCCGGTTGGCTTCTACTACAAGACCTTCATGTGGCCAACGGCGCCCAAGTGGTGGCTCAAGTACGAGCACATCATTCGCCACGCCGCAGGCATGGGCCGTAGCGCAAGTGCGCCCGACCCCGATCATTACGATCATCAATATCACCATTGCGACGTTCTGGTGATTGGCGCCGGTCCCGCCGGGCTCGCTGCCGCCCGGGCCGCCGCGCATTGCGGCGCACGGGTCGTGGTCTGCGACGAAACGGCGATGGCCGGCGGCGCACTGCTGGGCACCAATGAAATCATCGATGGCCAAGCTGCCGGCGCGTGGCTGGCAGGCGTGCAGCGCGAATTGAGTGCCAATCCGGAGGTCGTGCGACTGCAGCGCACGACCGCTTTCGGCTACTACGACGACAGCCTGGTTGGCTTGATCGAGCGCGTTGCCGATCACATGACGGCACCGCCGCAATATGTCCCGCGTCAACGCATGTGGAAAGTTCGCGCCAAAGCGGTTGTGCTGACGAGCGGCGCGCATGAGCGACCCATCGCCTATGTCAATAACGACCTGCCCGGCACCCTGCTTGCAGGCGCCGCACGCACCTATGTGGACCGCTACGGGGTGCGACCGGGATCGCGCGCGGTGGTCTTTACCAACAACGATTCGGCGTACGCCTGCGCCTTGGCGTTGCAGCGCGCCGGGGTAGTGGTGGCGGCCATCGTCGATGCCAGGCCCGGCACCGAACTCAATCCAGAATGGGTGACGCAGGCGCGCACTGCGGGTCTGCCGATCATCGCTGGCAGCGTCATCGTCAAGGCCCACGGCCGACTGCACGTCGTTGCAGTGGATGTTGCGCCATCGGGCAGCAATGGCGGCGCAGGGCAACGCATCGATTGTGATCTGGTGTGCATGTCGGGCGGCTGGAATCCGGCTGTCCACCTGTTTTCGCAAGCACGGGGGAAACTCCGGTTCGACGAAGCTCTGGCCACATTTGCGCCGGATGTGTCGCCCTTGCCCATCATTGCTGCTGGGGCCGCCAATGCGCGCTTTGACCTTGGCGCCGTGCTGGCCGATGGGCATGCTGCGGGCCTGGCTGCAGCCGCTCGCAGCGGTTTGGAGCCGTCTGGCTTCATCACAGCACCCTGTGCCGAAGCGGTTGCCAGTGCGCCGCTGCGGCCGCTTTGGTCGGTGCCGACACCCGAAAAGTCGGCCAAACGTTTTGTCGATTTTCAGAACGACCTCAGTGTCAGCGATATTGAACTGGCGGCGCGCGAAGGTTATCACTCGGTGGAGCATCTGAAACGCTATTCATCGCTTGGCATGGGAACCGATCAGGGCAAGACGAGCAATATCGTAGGCCTCGCGCTGCTCGCCGAACAACTGACCATGCCGATCCAGAAGGTGGGTACCACAACCTTCCGTCCGCCCTATTCGCCGATCACACTGGGCGCATTGCCCGGTCACGCCAGCGGCCAGCATATCGAGCCGACGCGCCTGACGGCGATGCATGACTGGCATGTCAGCCATGGGGCACGGATGATCAATACGGGCTTGTGGAAACGGCCGCACTCCTATCCCAGGCCAGGCGAATCCGAGTTCGATGCGGCCAACCGCGAGGCAAAGAATGTCCGCACCCATGTCGGCATCGTCGATGTTTCGACGCTGGGCAAGATCGAGCTGCAGGGCCGCGACGTGGCCGAACTCCTGAACCGGATCTACATCAACCGTTGGGACACCTTGGCCGTTGGACGCTGCCGCTACGGGGTGATGCTGCGTGAAGACGGTATCGTGATGGACGACGGCACAAGTTCAAGACTGGCGACGAACCACTACCTGATGACGACAACAACCGTCAATGCGGTCAAGGTAATGCAGCAGATCGAACTGCTCTTGCAGCGGGACTGGCCTGAGCTTGAGGTATTTGTGACTTCGGTAACCGAGCAGTGGGCTGCCGCAGCCGTGGCGGGACCGGACGCGCGCAAGACCTTGGCGAAGATTCTCGACATCGATGTGAGCAACGCAGCATTTCCATTTTTGTCGGTCAGCGAGTGCCTGCTGCGCACGGCCAGCGGATCGATTCCGGCCCGTCTGTTCCGTATGAGTTACTCGGGCGAGAACGCCTATGAACTGCACGTCCCGACTGAGCAGGGTTGCGCGATGTGGGAAGCCGTGATCGCAGCCGGGCAGGAATTCGGCATCATGCCGTATGGCACCGAGGCGATGAGCACCTTGCGAATCGAGAAAGGCCATGTCGTCATCGGTCCGGAGGCCGACGGTCGCACGACAGCGGACGACCTCGGAATGGGCAAACTGGTCAACGCGACCAAGTGGTGCATCGGCAAACCCTTGCTGGATCGCCCGGCCTTGACAGCACCGGAGCGCTGGCAACTGGTGGGGCTAACCACGCTGGACAAGGCTGAGATGCCACGTGCGGCCAAGCTTGTTGCCGACCCTGACCACGCATTGCCGAACCCGATGCTCGGGCATATCACTTCGTGGTGCTGGAGCCCCACCCTTGACGCCTGGATTGCGCTGGCGCTGCTCGCCGGTGGACGCGAGCGTCATGGACAGACGCTGTGGGCGGTCTCGCCACTTGCCAACGCCAAAGTTCGGGTGCAAGTCGGCCCACCGTGTTTCATGGATCCGGATGGGGGGCGCCTTCGTGTCTGACCAGAAAACAATCGACTCGACCCGGCCCGGCCACTACGGCATGGCCACGACAACACTGCTCAATCTGCAGGAAGTCACCATCGCTGCCGCCTGGAATCTGCAGGGCGACCCGGGCAATCCCGAATTCCTTGCGCAGGCCCACCGCTTGTTCGGGGTTTCGCTGCCAACGAAACCGAATACGACATCAAAGGGCGGCCTTTTGAATGCCATGTGGCTGGGACCGATGTCCTGGCTTCTGGTGGCGGGAGGACCCCTGTCGGACACACATCCTTTGACAGGGTTGGCAGCCAAGCGCGATGCGGTGAACGCCACACACGGCGCATTGTTTGACGTATCGAGTTCGCGCGTCGCCTGGAAGCTCGCCGGGCCGCGTGCGCAAGCCCTGCTTGCGAGCGACTGCCCGCTTGATTTTCATCCGCTTGCATTTCCGAATGGGTCTTGTGCGCAGAGTCTCTTCGGCCATGTCGGGGCCTTGATCTGCCGTGACGCTGACGGTGATTTCACTCTGTTGGTAGCACGAAGCTTCGCGCGCGAAGTGTGGTCGATGCTATGTGCAGCCAGTGCACAGCACGGCTACGATGTCAGTTGCCCGGCGCCCTTTGGCTTCATGTAGGTTCTGAACCGCTCTGGTTTGCGCGGCAAGAACGTGCTGCCGGCGGTGAAAGAGCACCCGCAAAAAAAATGCCGCCCGGCTTGAGCGTGCCAGCCTCATCGAGGTCGACACGCCGCAGCACGGGCGGCTTGGATGAATCGTCTTGACTTACTTGACGACCATCAGCGTGAACGGGAAGACGTAGGCTTGCAGCGTCACGAAGACACCCACCAGGCAGGCCAGCGCGATCGAGTGGAAGAACACATAGCGCAGGATGTCGCCTTCATGGTCAAACCAGCGCGTGGCGGTAGAGGCCACCACGATCGACTGCGCGTCGATCATCTTGCCCATGACGCCACCCGAGCTGTTGGCCGCACCCATCAAATTGGGTGACAGACCAAGCTGTTCCGCCGCCACTTTTTGCATGCCGCCAAACAGCACGTTCGATGCCGTGTCGGAGCCGGTCAGCGCCACGCCGAGCCAGCCCATCAAGGTACCGAAGAAGGGGTAGAGCACGCCGGTTGTGGCAAAAGCCAGACCGAGTGTGGTGTCCAGACCGGAGTAGCGCGTCAGCGTTCCCAGACCCAACATCAGCACGATGGTGAGCAACGAGTAGCGCACCAACCACAGCGTGCGGCCGTAGGCGCCAATCAACTGGCCGAAGCTGAACTTGAGTGTCAAACCGCCAACGATGGCGGCCAGCAAAATGCCGGTACCGGTGGCTGACAGCAGACCGAAGACATAGACTGCGCCTTCCTTGGTCGGCTTGGAAACCACGGGTGCGACTTTCTCAATCATCTGGTGCAAGCCTTCCATCGGGAACGCTGGCGCAAAGATGCCGTTGAAGAAGGTCTTGACCACCGGCAGGCCCCATGCAAAGACAAACACGGTCAGGATAATCCAGGGCACCCAGGCGCGGATGACATCGGCGCGCGGATGCTGCGTGATGGCGACCGGTGCACGGGCCTCGCCGCCGTCGGCTTCATGGCCTTTGAGCGAGACCGAGCGCCAGATTTCCTTGGGTTGCCAGA
>Ga0194060_10000667_pt1 | contig 24897 bp, 10 predicted proteins | sample SepL225m_MetaG_FD_163427 | JGI IMG/M metagenome (GOLD analysis project Ga0194060, IMG submission 163427) | Anoxic zone freshwater microbial communities from boreal shield lake in IISD Experimental Lakes Area, Ontario, Canada - Sep2016-L222-5m | ecosystem: Environmental > Aquatic > Freshwater >... | reverse complement strand
TGGGGGGGAGAAGCAATACTTCCTGATTCTCGAGTTCCTGGAGGGAATGCCCGGTTGGGCTTTGCGAACCCGGCTGAAAAATGAGAGTCGGCTGGAGGCGTCCGAGGCGATACCTCTCTTTATCGGCTATTTGTCGGCGCTGCAATTCCTGCACGAAAATTCACGACCGATCATCCACCGGGATATCAAGCCCGGCAATCTGTATGCCCCGGCTGGACAGCCCACAAAGGGTAAGATATTTGATCTCGGCGTGGCCCGGGACGTCAGCGGCACAGTGACGGTCGGCGGGGTGCCGGGAACCCTCGATTACATGCCGCCAGAATTTGCTGATGTGGGCGGAGATCGCGGGTCCCCGCAGTCTGATATTTATGCCTTGGGCCTCTGTTTTTATGAATCGATTGCCGGGCGGCCTGTGTACGACCGGCTCCCTTCTGATATTAATTCCGCCTGGATGGCCTTTCAGCAGCGGCTGCGCAAACCCTTGGAGTTAACCTTCGAAGGCGATGCGTTCAGGCAGTATCCCCGGTTGAAGGGCGTCATCATGAAGGCGCTGGCGCCGCGTCCCGCCGACCGGTATAGCCGCGTCGCGGAGATGAAGAAACATCTGGAAGATGTGTTGGCGGGAACCGGGTATGAGGATCGCCATGGGGATGAATCCGAGGCGGAAATGACCGTTGCCACGCTGCATTCGTTCTCCGATGATATAAGTTCCCCGCCTGAGCCGGGCGCCACATTGGGAACGCGCGCTCTCGACGAGGGAGGGGGGGGTATGCCGTCGCCGGTTGACCTGATCGCCGCCGGAAAAGCCGAAGTGGATCGCCGCCAGCGTCGCAAGTTGATGCTGGTGGCCGGGTCGGTGGCCGCCGGAATCGTTCTGCTGGTGGGGCTTGTCAGTTGGATTGTGACCGGTATGAGTCGCCGTAACGCCGAGGCTTCCGCCCAGCGGGTTGAACAGGCGATACAGGATGTTGAGCAGTCGGCGGGCGCCGTGAAAACGCCGATTCCCTCCGCCGCCTATGTCAAGTCCCTCTCTCTGGCCTATGCACTGGCTGTCAAGACCGGGGAGAAATATCCCGAAATAGGCGATCGCGTGGATGAACAAAGGCGGATAATGCGGAAAGCGGGGGCTTCCCTGCCAGCTGAATTCAAGAGGGCCTTCGATGCCGCCATGGATGCGGATAAGCCTGCAAAGGCGTCTGGATTGATGAAGGAATGGCAGGATTCTGAAGCCTATGTCGATATCATGGGGTTGACCGCCCCGCGTTTTGCCGGACTGCGGGATGAGATGAAGAATGCGCTCCAGCGGACCGAGATCGAACGAGAACTTGCCGAATTGAGTCAGGCGATTCCGGAATCCCTGCTGGATGAGGACGCCCTGGGGAAGGGTGAAGCCGTGGCGCTGAAGTTGAAGGCTCTTAAAGCCAGGGCCTGGAGTGGATATGAGGACGCCGAAAAGCAAAAACGTCTGGCGGCGCTATCCACCCTTCTGGCGGAACGGGCGGCGCCCTATATTGTTCGGGTGCGTGATGCCGCCCTGTCGAAATATCGCGGAGGACAGGATGGGGATCCTGAGCGTGACATCCTGCTTCGTTTTGCCGGTAAGAACCCCGCACTGGCGGAGTTGATCCAGTCGGTGTATGCCGACGCCCGGAGCGGTGTTGAGGCGGCGCGGCAGAGCCGGCTTGCTCAGGGGGGATTGTCCAAAATCATGGACCGGGTCGCGAATGCCAGGGACCTGGAGGCGATCAGGACCGTCATCACGGAATTTGACGCCCTAGAAAAAGATCCGGACACCAAACTGCTTCGCGCCCAGTCCAAATCGGTTGAGGACGCCATGGCCGCCAAGTATCTTTTCTTTGCCAAGGACTACGCCCAGCAAGCCAAGGCCGCGTACGACGGGGACCGGATGGCGGAGGGGGCGAAGGCAGAGGAGGCTTGGTCGGTATTGGCGGCTTCGGTTCCAGCACGGTTTGGCAAGAGCGCTGTGTCAGGGTTGGGCCGGGATATTGATGCCAGCCGTATGGCCGCCCAGGCCCGGCAGGATCAGACGGTGACCACCCGGCAGAAGGAGTTGAAGGCCGCGACCGAGTCCCTGTCCGACTTGCACGGGAGAATCGGAAAAGGCAATCTCGAGGCGTGTGTTGACGGCGTCAGGACGGTTGCCGGATTGTCGGCGGCAGCCCTGTCTGATCCCGGGGTCAAAAGCCAGCGGGAGTCGGTTCTGGACGACTATGCGATACTCATCGACAGAACGCTTCTTCAAAAAGACCCGCTGGAACAGCGGATCCGGCGCATCAAGGCGGCGGACGAAATCCTGAATGACACGATGGCCGACCCGGTTTTAGCCGGACGTGTGAAGGCGCTGCGCGACAGCCTGTCGAAACAGAAAGTCGGGTTCATTTTGAGGTTCGTGAATAAGGCTGGGGAGGAGGTCAGGATCTCCAGTCCGGAACTGCGGGATAAAATAACGTTGCCAAAAGAAGCGACGCGTGAGATTGAATTGCCGGTCCGGTCCACCACGGTGTCGGCTTCCTTGTTGATCGAAGGGCGTGTGGAGATGAAGCCCCGCATTGAGACGGTCATGCTTGGGGAGGCGGGCGGCCGGGAATTGGTGATTACCCCATTGGAGAAAGCGCCGGTTCTGAATGAATCGAATGCGGAAAGGCCCGTTACGGTTGATAAAACGCCGACGATGGGCGGCGGCGTCTCCACGGCGGGAGTCAAGCCGATGGTGATGTCCCGGGGTAAAGGCGTGCTGGATATTACCGTGGCGCCCAGAACGGCGACCATCATGGTGGATGGCAACCTCGTGAAGGCGGGAAGCCTTGAGGTTGCGCCGGATGATAATCATAAGATCATGATTGAGGCGCCGGGGTATAAGATGTGCCTGCAATATTATCGTGTGCGGGCCGGTGAAGTCCGGAAAATCGAAATTTTCCTCGAGAAGGAAGCCAAACGTTCCTTCTTCGGGTTGTGAGTAAACAGTAATTGAAATGAGTGTATTCGGGAGAGAATGGGTATGAGTAAAGTATTGATTATCGGGGCGGGTGGAGTGGGCGGTGTGGTGACGCATAAGTGCGCGCAGATGGCGGATGTGTTCGAGGATATCTGTCTGGCCAGTCGGACGGAGTCAAAGTGCAAAGCCATTGCCTCCCAGTTGAAACGAAAAATCCAGACGGCCCGGGTGGATGCCGACAACCCCCTTGAAGTCGTCCGCCTGATCAAGAAATTCAATCCCGACGTTTTGATCAATGTGGCGCTCCCGTATCAGGATCTCGCGATCATGGAGGCCTGCCTGGCCACCGGCGTGGATTATCTCGACACCGCCAACTATGAGCCGCCCAACAAGGCGAAGTTCGAATACAAGTGGCAGTGGAAATATCACAAGGCCTTCCGCGAAAAGGGGCTTCTGGCCGTGCTCGGCTGCGGCTTTGATCCCGGCGTATCCAATATCTTCTGCGCCTATGCGAAGAAACATTACTTTGATGAAATTCACACGGTGGATATTCTCGACTGCAACGCCGGTTCGCACGGGAAGGCGTTTGCCACAAACTTCAATCCCGAAATTAATATTCGCGAGATCACGGCACGGGGCAAGTACTGGGAAAAGGGGCAGTGGAAGGAGACCGATCCGTTGTCCGTCCACCAGACCTTCAACTTCCCCGAAGTCGGCCCGAAAGAGATGTATTTGATGTATCATGAGGAACTGGAATCCCTGGTGAAGAACATCCAGGGGCTCAAGCGTATCCGGTTCTGGATGACCTTTGGCGAACAGTACCTGACGCATCTCAGGGTGCTGGAAAATGTCGGAATGACCGGCATTGCGCCCGTGATGTATGAGGGCCGTCCCGTGGTGCCGTTGAAGTTTCTCAAGGCGATTCTGCCGGAACCCTCCTCGTTGGGAGCCAACTACACGGGCAAGACCAACATCGGCTGCATGATCGAGGGGATCAAGGACGGGAAGAAGCGGAAACTCTATATCTATAACGTCTGTGATCACGCCGAGTGCTGGAAGGAAGTCAAGGCTCAGGCGATTTCCTATACCACGGGCGTACCCGCCGTGATTGGCGCCCGGTTGATGGTTACCGGCGCCTGGTGCGATGCCGGGGTGTTCAACGTCGAACAATTCAACCCCGACCCCTTCATGGAAGAACTCACGCTTCGCGGCCTCCCGTGGAAGATCAAGTCCTTGCGACCGGGCCAAATGACGGTGAAATAACCTGCCGGATCAACCGGCAGGGAGCCCCCGCGTAAGTGACTCTTTAATATAGGTTGTGGGTTTCGCGAACCCACCCCCCTGTATTTTGATCGTCATCACCATTTGTGCGCATAATCGGTGAAAAGTCCTACTTTAATATTGACTTCAAGGGTCAAAGACGAAATACTCTCGCCCGTTTTTTGACGAAAGTCATTCGATTGTACTACAGCCCCGCTTCGAGCTACCCGGGATCCGGCCAGCGGGCGGTTTTTTGTCCAGATTAAGGGAGTGCGACTATTATGCAGACACAAGAAGCGTTGATCGCCTTGCTGGTTTTGGGCCCTCTTGTTTTCGGGCTCCTGATGTTAACGGGAATCAAGGGAATCCTCCGAAATGCCCTGGTGGTGGTTGCGGGGGTGGTCACCATCGCTGCGGGGGTAGCCCTTCCCTTCTTTAGCGGTTCAATGGTTCCCGATGTCGGACTTCCTGTCATGATCACCACGTTAGGCAACTGGATTGAACCCCTCGTCATCCTCATCGTCATGGCTATCGGCGTCTCCATCCGAAGCTGGCCGGTCCGGATCATGGCCGCCGTACAACTGGGACTGTGCGCGGTAAGCTTCCTGATGAACCACCAGGAAGCGGTGCGGGAAACCAAGCTGGTCGTGGATGCGCTCGCCCTGATCATGGTGCTCATTGTATCGGTAATCGGCAGTCTGATAGCCCTGTATGCCATCGGTTATATGAATGTGCATGAACACCATGCGCCTGCCACGGCAACCTCAACCAACCGGTTCTTCTTCATCCTGATTTCCTTCCTCGGACTGATGAACGGACTGGTCCTGGCGGACGACATGAAGTGGTTGTCCATCTTCTGGGAAGGTACAACCCTCTGCTCGTTCTTTCTTATCGGCCATGATGGAACGGTGGAGGCGAAGGCCAGTGCCCGCCGTGCCATCACACTCAATGTATTCGGCGGGTTGGCCATGTCGCTGGGTGTCTTCCTGGCCGCCCACACCGCCGGTTCCGAAAGTTTGTCGATGGTGTTGACGAAGGGGCCTGTGATCCTGCTACCCCTCGCGCTGCTGGCGTTGGCCACGATGACCAAGTCGGCCCAATTACCCTTCCAGAGCTGGTTGTTGGGTGCGATGGTTGCCCCCACGCCGGTCTCGGCACTCTTGCATTCCAGCACTATGGTCAAAGCCGGCTCTTATCTCATACTCCGCCTGGCCCCGGCCCTTCAGGGCACCGCGCTGGCGCCCGTCATCGCCATAGCGGGTGCATTCACGTTCGTCGTCACCAGTGCGCTGGCCGTGGGGCAGAGCAACGGCAAAAAAGTGCTGGCATATTCGACCATCGCCAACCTCGGGTTGATCGCCTGCTGCGCGGGTATCGGCACCCCCCTGGCCTACGCCGCAGGGATAACCATCCTGATTTTCCATGCGGTTTCCAAGGCTCTGCTCTTCCTGTGTGTCGGAACCATTGAGCAGACCATTGGCAGCCGCGACATCGAGGATATGGGCGGCTTGCTCTTCAAGATGCCTCTCACCACCAATGTTGCCATGATCGGCATGGTCTCGATGATGATGCCGCCCTTCGGCATGCTGGTGGGCAAGTGGATGGCAATCGAGGCCTCGGTCAGCAATCCGGTGGTGCTGATCCTGCTGATTCTGGGCAGTGCGCTCACGATCTTCTTCTGGGCCAAGTGGCTCGGCCGTATTACGACCACTTCCTACCACGAGAAGTACAAAATAGAGACGGTCAGTCCCTGGATGCTTTCCGTGTTGATCGTCATTGGCCTGGGAGTGCTCGCGGCCTCCGTTTGTGCCACGCCGATCTACGCGAAGCTTATCAAGCCGATCAGTTTGGCCACGTTCGGGGTGGAAGGTTGCGCGGGCCATATCTCAATCCTCGACTCGGTCCACTCCTTCCTGGGATGGCCGATGTATGTGGTCTTTGGAACCATCGCGCTCGCCCTGCTCGCCGGAGTGCTGTTGTTCAAGCCTTCCCAGATCCGCCAGCCGTTCCTCTGTGGGGAGAACATGGACTTGGACGACAACAGCTTCACTTTCAGGAGCATCGCCGACGGTCCAACGACCGCGCTGCTGACCAGTTACTATCTCCCGCTGTTTGAGGAATCGAAAATTTCCGGCTGGGGCAATCCCCTGGCGGCCTTGATCATCCTGAGCCTCTTTGGAGTCCTGTTCATATGAATATTCCCCATACCCCCTTGATGCTTGTCCTGGCCATCCTCGTGCCCCCTTTCTTCGGGGCGCTGCTCTCCGGTATTGATCGCCGGATCACGGCGCGCGCCCAAGGCCGGATGGGGCCGCCCATCCTGCAGCCGGTCTATGACACCATTAAGCTGCTTCGCAAGGAACCCATTCTGCTGAACCGGATGCAAATCATCTATGCCTACCTGCATCTCCTGTTTATGGTGATGGCGTTATTGTTGCTTGTGTTTGGGCAGGACAGCCTGATGTTCCTTTTCGTGTTCGCTTTTTCCACCCTGTCCCTGGTGCTGGGAGGGATGTGCGTCCGGTCTCCTTACAGCCGCATCGGCAGCCAGCGTGAAATCATGCTAATGGTGGCCTACGAGCCAATCCTCGTTCTTATCATGATTGGTCTTTACATGGTAAATAACCACAGTTTCATGCTTTCGGCCCCCTTGACCTCCGCGAAGCCGATGCTCATTTCGCTGCCGTTGCTCTTTGTGGCGTTCCTGATCGTGCTGGCCATCAAACTCCAGAAATCCCCATTCGATATTGCCACATCCCACCACGCCCATCAGGAAATCGTGAAGGGCATCACAATCGAATACTCCGGCCCCCACCTGGCCATCCTGGAGATCGCCCACTTCTATGAAATGGCCCTTCTGTTTATCTTCATCGTATTGTTCTGGGCATCGCCCCTCTGGGTCGGGATCCTTCTGGCCTGCGCCAGCTTCTTCCTGATGACCGTGGTGGACAATGCCTTCGCCCGCCTGACCAAGATGTGGATCTTCAAATTCATGTGGACCGGCGCGCTGATGCTTGCCGTGACCAATGTTCTGTTGCTCTATTGGGTTTCAAAGTAAGAAAGGCTGACCATGACCGCCGTTCCAAAATTTAACAAGTCACCCTGGGTGGTACACTTCAACTGTAACAGTTGCAACGGGTGCGACATTGAGTTTCTCGCCTGCCTGACCCCGCTGTATGATCTCGAGCGCTTTGGCATTCTGCATGTCGGGAATCCCAAGCATGCGGATGTCCTGGTAGTCACCGGATCGGTCAACCACCGGAATGCGCGCGTGTTGAAAAACGTGTACGACCAGATGCCCGACCCCAAGGTGGTTGTGGCCATGGGAGTCTGCGCGTCGACGGGCGGCATCTTCGCCGATGGTTACAATGTGCTGGGGGGCGTCGACAAGGTTGTCCCGGTCGACGTCTTTGTTCCCGGCTGTCCCGTGCGGCCGGAAGCCATGATTGACGGCATCCTCAAGGGCGCCCAGGTCCTTGAGGCCAAACACAGCGGGAAGACGCCGCTGGCTATGAAGCACGTGTTAACCCGCACTCCAACCCCGGCCGCGGTTTCCGCCACCCCGGAGAAAGGCGCCCCCCATGCTTAATAACGTTTCAGAAATCGCCCTCGATCACATTTCAACCGAAGTGTGGAAGCTGAAACAGGATGGCTACCGGTTTGTGACCATGACCTGTTGCGACCGGGGAGAATCCCATGACATCCTCTATCATTTCGACAAAAACTATCAGCTCAAACATCTGCGTGTAACCCTGCCGAAAGGCACGGCACTTCCCAGTATCTCCTCCATTTTCTTTGCCGCGCTCCTGGTGGAGAATGAAATGAAGGATCTCCTGGGCGTGGTGGTCAACGGTATGGCCATCGACTTTCAGGGGCACTTCATGATTGCCGAAGGTTGCCCGACGACCCCATTGAATAAATCAATTCCCGGAATCGGAATCCAGGTACAAACCCAGACTCCCGCGGTTGCGGAAGGAGCGGTGAAATCATGATTCGTCGCAATATCATCCCCTTTGGTCCCCAGCATCCGGTTCTGCCTGAGCCGATCCAGCTCCACCTGGTGATGGAAAATGAGATCATTATCCAGGCGCTGCCCGCCGTCGGCTATGTCCATCGCGGCCTTGAAAAAATTGCCGAGAAAAAGGACTACATCCAGGATGTCTACCTGGCGGAGCGGATTTGCGGCATCTGCAGCTTCATGCATTCCCAGAACTACTGCCAGGGCATCGAGGAGTTGATGAAGGTTCAGATCCCCGACCGCGCCAGGTACCTGCGCGTAATCTGGGCGGAAACACACCGCATCCACAGCCATCTGCTCATCCTCGGGCTCGTGGCCGACGCCTTCGGGTTTGAAAACCTGTTCATGCGGCTTTGGAAAGTGCGCGAGCAGATTCTTAATATCATGGAAAAAACAACGGGGGCGCGTGTGATCCTCGGTGTTTGCGCCATCGGCGGCGTAAAACGCGACATCACGCCCGAACTGGGTGAGTATGTCCTGCGCGAACTGGAAAGCGTCGAAAAGCAGCTCCCTGAATTGGCGGATTCCTTGCTCAAGGACTACAGCGTCAAGCAACGCCTGATCGGCGTCGGCGTCCTCCCCAAGGATAAAGCCTACGAACTCGGCGCGGTGGGCCCTGTGGCCCGCGCCAGTGGCCTGCGAATGGATCTCCGCGAGACGGGGTATGCCGCCTACGGCGATCTTGACTTCAAGATGGTCGTCGAAGAGGCGGGCGACTGCTATGCCCGGACGGCCGTACGCGTCAAGGAACTCTACACCTCGCTCGAGCTGATCCGCACCGCACTCAAGCGCATGCCGCAAGGCCAGATCTCGGTGCCCGTCAGGGGGAGTCCTCCCAGCGACGAGGTGCTGGCCCGGATTGAGCAGCCGCGCGGTGAGTTGAATTTCTACATCCGTGGCAATGGCACCCGGAATTTGGAACGGTTCCGCGTCAGGACGCCGACATTCGCCAACCTGCCGGCCCTGTTGCACCAGTTGACGGGCTGCGAACTGGCGGATGTCCCGGTGATTGCCATTTGTATTGACCCCTGCATCAGCTGTACGGAGCGATAATACCATGATCAACCTCATCAATAGCATTTTCCGGAAGCTAGTCAGTCCCACCGAGTGCCTGCGTTATCCCTTTGTGAAGCGGGAGTTGCCCGAGGGGACGCGCGGCCGGATCGATATCGAGATCGACAAGTGCAATTTTTGCAGTGCCTGCGAAAAAAGGTGCCCGTCGAACGCGCTTAAAGTGACACGCGACCCCAAGTCGTGGACTTTGGATCCCTATTCCTGTATCATCTGCGGCTACTGCATTGAGGTGTGCCCCAAGAAGTGCATCATCGCGCACAAGGAACACTACTCGCCGAACGTGTAGCCACGGTTCCCTGCCGGTTTGCGCGGCAGCGGCCTGCCTTCTGGTTTTTGATTCTGATTACGCCTCGTGATTTTCGTCATCACTTTATTTAATTAAATAAAAATCTAAATAATACTTGAACTATTTTCGGCGGTCGGTTAAACCATGCGCTATCTTAGTAGATAGTTAAATAAAGGCATGATTATGACTAGACGGCCGGGTGGGGTTTTGAAAATCGTGATGGGGGCGCTCTGCCTGGGTGCGCTCGAAGGGGGGGTGGCCCTGGCCAATGAGCGTCCCTTGAATGCTGAGTCCCGGATCGTCCTGACACCCCGCCCGCCTGTCGACGGAATCGCGCAGCTCCAAATTGATTATCCCGCGGCCTTTTCCGACCGCCTCGACATCTATGTCTCGTCCAATTTGCAGTCGGGGGTTTGGCGGCTGGCCGGAACGAATTTAATCACGTCAGGCTTCAGCACGCTTTCGTGGATCGATCCTGACGCCGCCGTATCGGGAGTGCGATTCTACCGGGCTGGAAATGCAGACTGGGATACCGATGCGGATGGACTCCCCGACGCCCGTGAAATTCTAATTCATCGCACCGATCCCCTGGCCGCAGACACCGATGGCGATGGGGTTCCGGATGGCGCCGAGATTCGGCGCGGAACTGATCCCGTCGCTGGAGATGCCCGGGGAATTACCGTTTTCGCCGACTCGGACACCGGCTCGGATAGTTATGACGGGCTGTCTCCGGAAGCGGCCGGGAATCACGGTCCCAAACGCACCCTCGGGGCCGCCTGCGGAATGCTGTATTCCCGCGATGTGCTCCAACTCAGAGGCTGCGGAGTTTTCCGGGAACCGTCATTGTGTGTTTCTGGGCGTGATTGGGTGATTCGGCCTGTGGGCGACGTTGTGGTGCAACCCTGACAGAAAGGAAGGCGAGGTAGTGAAAGCGATGATTATGGGGATGAGTGTGATGGGAATAGTGGTTTGGAGCGGACTTGTTAGGGAGGTGTCCGCCGGTGAATTGACGGTGGAGGGCAGCATGGTGGTAAAGACCAATCTGACCGTTAACGGTCAGTTGAGCAGTGGCGCCCTCACGTTGACCAACCTGGCCATCAGCGGGGAGGCGACCATTCAAAAGGCGGTCATACAGCATTTGCCACCGCAGGGAGATTTGGGAATGGGCCCCTATACCAATGGGGTTGCGCATTGAATAAAACAGGGGCATGGGTTTGTCTGGCCTTGGCGTGTCTTGGGGAACATTCCGTGTATTCCGCCCCGCAGGCGGCACCCTCCACGGTAGTCGTCAAACGGTTTTCCGAGATTCCGGTTGAGATGGCCACGGGCGAATGGGTGCAGCGGGAGGCGCCTGATCTCCGCCTGAAATCACGCGGATTAATGCTGGAGGTGGCCCGCAATTACAGGAGCCGTCGCGAATCGGCTGGCCCGTTCGGTTTTGGATGGGAATGGAACCATGGCGAGCATCTTGAGTTTCCAGGTGATTTCGTCATCCTCTATGTTACCCCCGATGCCACCATCCCGATCATTCCCGATGTCTCCTATACCAGCGCCTATGCCAGGGTCTGTCTCAGCGCCCCGTCCTGGGGCCAGGGAGAGCGGGCGACGGGCGCGCCGGATGCCATCGGCGGGTATGGCAACGTCGCCCATTTCTATGGGGCCATCGCCTCGCTGCAGCCGCTGGTCGTCGGGGGTTGGGATTTTTTGCCGCCTGCGGGTCCCTCCACCATTATTCAGGTCGATCTCACCTCCATTGGCGCCACGGCGTATGACTTCGATCATCCCCAGCTCGGTGTTACGATGAAACTTTCGGCGGGCGGTTCCAATGCCGTCACCTGGGGACACCATGCCTATGATTTTGATTACGTGAACATTACCTCCGACCGGCCGTTTTGGAGTTGGGCGGATGTGAATGCGGTGCAAGCCCGGTTGGAACTGGCGTCTTTTATTCAGAATGTTCCGATGGATGTGATTGCGGACACGTTTCATCTCGGGATTACCTACACCCGGAACGAAAGTGGTGAGTATAAATACCTCCCCGGCGCCACATTCACGATGGTGAAAACCAATAACGAGTATTGGATCAACAACCATAACAAAACCCGACTGGTCTTTGGGGTCGATGGAAAGCTGCTCAGGAAGACTGATGCCAACGGCAATTCCCTGACGTTTCAGTATGACGATGCGGGGCGGCTGATCCGCCTCGCGGATGCCCTTGACCAAACGATTACCTGTGCTTATGAAAACACCCTCCCTGGCGCCAGGATTATCCGGATGGAAGATCATCTGGGGCGTTCGGTGGGCTATGCGTATTCCGGGGACAATCTGGTGGCCGTGACCAATGTGCTGGGGGATGTTACGCGATATGCCTATGCCGAGACGGAATCCCGGGAGGAGTTGCGCCACAATCTGGTTTGCCGGACAGATCCAGAGGGGCATGCCGTCAGAATTGCTTATTATACCACCAACAGCACGCCGGATCGGGTATGCCGTTTCTGGGACGGCGACATGGCGGAGGGCCTGACGAATGAGGTGGATTACCTTTACCTGAAGGGAACCACCTATTCCTGGAGGCCGGGGTCGCAAAGCATCCAGGGCGTTGAGTACAATGCGTCCAATGATATCAGCCATGTCTATATCCGTGAAGGTGATCTGACCTATCAGGAAAACGATGGAATCAATCTGGTGGCCAATCATCCGGCGCGACGAGTCTATTCGCCCAACCCTTCAGTTTGGGAAAATATCGAGGGTGCGCTGGGCTCCACTAACGGGGTCATGGCGCATAATCCGACGCTTGGCACGAACAGCAGTCTGGAGGTGTCCGCCTGGGGATTCAATGTCCCGGGAATGAGTAATGACATCGTGCAGGTCGTTCTGTCCGTGCGGGGGATCGCCACGAATCCGGTCTGTCTGTCGGCGGTGGGCATCGCGTCCACAAACTGGAGTTCAAGCCATAGCACCTGGGTCGCATTCGATATTACCCGCGAGAAAGGCCGATGGACCTGGGCGGATGTGAGTAACCTCACGGCGCGGATTTCGTTGCCATCCGGCGCCATCAGTGCGGCGGACGTGTGGCTCGACGGCTTTAGCCTGAAGGTCTCCTACCGGCATTTCGACCCCGGGCGCGATCCCCAGGATTTATTCTACTATTACGACCTGTCTCACAATCTGGTGTCCACCGACCGGGGCGGCTGTGTCCATCAGTTTGCCTATGACGCCAGGGGTAATCTGGTGGCGTGGACCGATCCGGAGAAGCATACCCGCCGCTACGAATATGACCCGATCCTTAACAAACCGGTGCGGAGTTGGGATGCCCTGGGGCGGGTCACAACCATGGAGTACGACCCGGCCGGCCGGTTGATCCGGACAACCGATGCCCTGGGCCAAGTCTCGACGCTTGAGTATGACCGGTATGGAAATGTTGTCCGGACAACGGATGCCGCCGGAGCGGTTGAAGAAACGATCTATGATGTCCACGGCCTGAATGTGGTGAGAACCCGGAACCGGCGTGGTTATGAGACGGCGTATGACACGGATGCCTATGGGAATTGCATCCGGATCACGGCGCCGGATGGAGGAAGTCGTCATGCGAGTTACAATGCGATGGGGTGGAAGATCCGGGAGCGGGATGAGGCCGGTGTTGAAACCCGGTTTGACTACGACCGCAACGGCCGCCTGACCACGGTCGCCACGGCTGCCGGAACGGTTGAGGAGGCGACGACGCGGCACGGCTATGACGGCCGTGGCCAGGAAGTGGAGATCAGGGATCCGCTGGGGCGCGCTGAACTCGTTGAGTACAACGCCGATGGCAGGGTCTTGTGTCGCACCGACCGGATGGGCGGCCACACGGTCACGGAATACGATGAAAACGGGAATCCCTGCCGGATCACCGATTCACTGGGGCAAACAAGCGAGTCCCTTTATGATGAGCGTGGGAATGTCATCGCCACCTTTGATCGCCGTGGATTGGGGATGACCCTTGCCTATGACGGCAACAATAATCCGGTCTCCTCCACGGATAAGAGCGGTAACCGTGTGGTGACAACCTACGACGCCAACGGGAACAAAATAACCGAGACCTTTTACTGTGTCGGTTATCCCGGCTGTTCAAAAGGGGAGATTCCCGAACCCATAACCATGGCGTACGAGTACGACGCCTTGAACCGGCTGACGAATACAACCGTCGGTGTGGGGCGTCGTGACGCCCGCTCCTTCAGCCGCCTCTACAATGCCGCCGGTTTCGTGGTGCGGGAGACGGATCCGATGGGCATGTGCCGGGCCAAGGATTATGACGCCAATGGGAATGTCACCAACTCCTGCCTGAGTGATGCCGCCGGGCGGGTCATCAGCCGGGAATCGGCAGTCTATGACAGCGCCGACCGGCTGGTGATGGAAATCAGAAGCGGCCTGGCGACGAACCGGTATGACTACGATTCGCGCGGCCTCAGGGTGGCCGCTTATGATTCGAATGGGCGCCGAACGGCATGGGCCCATGACCGGCGCCGGCGCCTGGTGTCCGCCAGCGATCCCGAGGGGACACAGCGCCGGATGGCCTATGATCTGTGCGGGAATAAGGTCGCGGAAGTCACCGGTACCGCCGCCACGACCGGGTATGAGTGGGATGCCGCCGGACGGCTGATCCGCAAAATCTCGGGCGTCGGGATACCCGATGCGCGGGTGAATTCATACACCTATGACCGGCTTGGCCGGCTGATCACAGAAACCGATCCGCTTGGGCAGGTGTCCGGTACCGCCTATGACGAAGAAGGCAACGTGATCCGTGAGACCAATAAACTCGGCTCCGTAAAAACGTATTTCCATGATGCCGCAGGCCGGGTCACCAATACGGTTGATGAAATGGGGTTTCAGATCGCGCAGGGACTGGACGGAAGGGGAAAACTTTGGCGCTTCAGCGATAAGCGGGGGTGTGTCACGGCGTCGGCGTATGATGTCTATGGACGCCTGATCCGGATAACCGATGCGTTGGGCAACACGGCGGCCTTTACTTACGATTCCAATGACAACAAGGTTACGGAGACGGACCCCCGTGGATTAGTCACCCGCTACGGTTATGACGCCGCCAACCGTGTCACCAACAAAACCGTCGGCGTCGGGTTGGCGGACGCCGTGATTTCGGACACGGTCTATGACGGCCTCGGGAACGTTGTGGTTTCAGAAATTCACGGAACCGCCACGTCGATCCCGGTCCATATCACCCGGCGCTTTGACCCGGCGGGTAATCTTGTCTCCCTCACCGATGCGCGCGGGGCGGTGACCCGCTACGTTTATGATGGAATGAACCGGCAAATCTCAGAGTATGACGCCGCCGGGGGGCTGACACAAACCTCCTATGATGACTGCGGAAATGTCGTTTGCCGGATCGATCCTCTGGGGGGCAGGACGCGTTATGGGTATGACGCCTATGGTCTCAAGCGGAGCCACACCGATGCGATTGGCGCCACGACGCGGTATGACTATGACCGGCTGGGTCGCTTGACCAATACCGTGGATGCCCTGGGCGGGCAAGAATCCAAAAGCTATGATGCGGATGGGAATCTTGTCAGGACACGGGATAAGAACGGCGCCATTTCGGTATTTGATTATGACCGGCTGGGACGGCTGACCAACACGGTGGATGCGTTGGGGTATCACACCCGGAAGTCGTATGATGCCGCTGGCAATGTCCTTTCCGAGATTGATAAGCGCGGCAACGGCACGCGGTATATCTACGATGCCCTCAATCGAATCGTCTCCATGAGTGACCCAGCCTCCAATACCCTGGTCATCGCCTATGATGCAGGCGGGAACAAAGTTCGCGAATCCCTGCCCTCAGGCCTCGTGACCACGTACGGTTACGACAGGTTTGGAAGACGGGTTGTTAAAACCGTCGGCGCGGGGCGGGAAGACGCCCGGCGCACCCGTTATGAGTATGACTTTGCCGGACGCATAACGGCTGAGATTGATCCGCGCGGGGGTGCGGTGAGAACGCGGTATGACGCCAATGGGAACAAGATTCAGGTCACCGACAGACGCGGCGTCGTGACCGAATTGCATTACGACGCGCTCAACCGGCTGGTTCAAACGGTCGATGCACTGGGGAAAACGTCGTGTGTGGACTATGATGCAATGGGACGTATCGTACGCGCCACCAACCGGCGCGGTGCTTCAACCGTACATGAATATGATGCCGCCGGGCGGCTCATTTCCCTCAGGGATGCAGAAGGTAACCTGAAAAGCAACCGGTATGATTCCCTCGGGCGCTTGATTGAGGAATGGGAGCCTAATCAGCTTCGGACCCAGTTGCGTTACGACGCGGCCGGACAGGTGACCAATCGGATGGCCCTGGCTGCGGGGGGCGAATGCCGGGGCGAGTCGTACCAGTATGATCCACTCGGGCGGCGTATCCGGTTGACCGATGCGCTGGGCGCGGTGACCGCCTTGATCCGTGATGCCAATGGCAATGTGGTGACGGAGTGTGTGTATAGCGCCACGGGAACCCTGCTGAGGACAAAAACCAATCAATTCGATGCCCGGAATCAGCCCGTGCTTGAGGTGGACGCGCTGGGTTCAGCGTGGCGAACCGATTATGACGCCATGGGCCGGAAGACGGCCGTGATTGACCCCTATGGCAACCGGGTGACGACGGAGTACAACATCTTTAATGAGCCGACGGCTGTGACGGATCCCTTGGGATATCGGGAGGTGACCACCTATGACGGTTGCGGGAGGGAAACTTTGAGGCTTAATGCCTTGGGGCAGCGGACGCGTTATCACTATGATCCGAACGGAAACCGGACGACGGTGCTGGATGATAACGGGAATGCCGTCCTGACGGCCTACGATCCGTTGAATCGCGTGAGTGAAGTTAACCGGTCCATGCCGGAGGTTCCCTTTGATGTCTTGTTGCGAGCCGATGTCAACGGGGATGGGGTGGTGGATGACGCCGACGTTACGGCGCTGGAGGAGAAACTCCAATGAGACCGCATCGCTATTTCTCCTTTTCGCGTTCTTTGAGCGCTTCTGTTCACATTCTTTTTCTGTCTTCATGCCTGTGTGCAAGCACATCCTACGCCTCACCCGACTGGTGGAACGCCCGGCGGATCCTTGACACAAACTCCGTACCCAACGACTACGCGCCGGTTATTCAGGGGCAGGTGCGGTGGTTGGCAACGAACGCCTGCGGGGAACTCAATGCAAAGTTGCCCGGTGGCGCCGGGGAAGCCATTCAGGGAGTGGTTAACCAACTGACCGCCGGTGATCATGATGCGCCCGTCAACCTTGGACAACTCAAACAGGTGGCAGCGCCGTATTATCTGCGACTGATGGAAGAAGGCGCTGTCTCCGGGTATCCTTGGGATGATCATAGCGCTCTTGCGGACTTTGCGCCGGCCAACATTGGCCAGGCCAAGCAGGCCTTCGCATTCTCCCTTGCCGGGATCACCTTTAATCCTTCCCTCAACGGTCTGATCGGGTATTCCGGCGTACAGACCGGCCTGATCCGGGTGGTCGCGAGTCCGGCACTGGGCAACGGGCTGGACGCTCAGACGACGCTCACCGGCACCGGCGCGTATCATCTCGTGGTGGCGCGCCAAGTCGCAAACTGGACGGTGGAGGCGTGGCGTGATTCCGATGGGAATGCCACGCGGGAATCCTGGGAGGCCGGGGGCGCCTATGCGTTCAACCCTGTTTCAGTCTCCGGCGTGGTGGCCGGGATTAATATTGAGTTACAGGATCCCGACGAAGACGGCGACGGTATCCCGGGGTATCTCGAACATCAACTCGGGCTGGATCCTGACTACCCGCTCGACGGGGCCTTGGATGCGGATGGCGACGGACTGACGCTGGCGGAGGAACTCCGCGCGGGATCAGATCCTTTGAACGGGGATTCGGATGGCGATGGAATGGGAGACGGGGCCGAGGTTCTGAATGGCTATTCGCCAACCAACAGGCAGGCTCACGCCGCACTTCCGTTTGCGGAATCCTTTGAATCACCCAAGGTGCTCCTTGGTATTCTTGCCGGCCAGAACGGTTGGATGGCCGGGCTTAGCAACGTGGCGGTGGTTGTGACAAACCCGGCAGGTGGTGGATCGCAGGTAGTGTCTCTCAGGGCGGAAACCAACGCGGGCGCGGAGATTTCTCATCCCTTGGCCGCCCATGGCCATGAGGTGGTGTGGATTGACTTCCGGGCGGTGCCGGTGCGGAGAATCGCCAATGGATCACCGGTTGCGCAGGAAGGGGTCGCCTCGGCCTTCACCCTCAACCGGGAGGGTCGGCTGATGGCTTATGATCGAACCTGGCGACCCGGTGAATGGATATGCCTGTCCAACGTGCCGCCGCTTGAGGAGGGCGTTATGACCCGGTTTACCGTGCGTCATGATTATGTGGGGCGCCACTGGGCACTCTGGATAAACGGAACCAACGTGATCCGGAGTCTGCCCTTCATCAATCCGATGCCCGAGTTGGCCCGTATTCGTTTTCACAGTGCGGCCTACCGGGATTCACTCCTCGACGATATTGTGGTTTCCACCAACACCCCCTCCGGATTTAGCGTTGACTCCGATAACGACGGCATGCCCGATGATTGGGAACGGGCCCATGGCCTTGATCCTTATCATCCGTCGGATCCGTCCGATGGCGACCACGACGGTCTCTCCAACCTCGACGAATATCGGTACAACCTTGATCCCTGGAATCCCGATACCGATGGCGACGGGCTGAGCGATGGCGCCGAGATAGCCTTGGGAACCTCGCCGACTAATGCCGACACGGCCATCACGGCAACCGTGCCGTTTATGGAATCTTTTGAATCCCCTGCGGTTATCCCCGGCGATCTCAAGGGACAGCATGGCTGGATGGCCGGTTCCACAAACTGGGCCATGGTTCAAACCACTCGACACAGCGAAGGGCTTCAGGCGTTATGCCTGACTGCCTCCACCAACAATTCAGACCGTCTGGTGCAGATTGTCAAAGGCGGGATGGGCGTGACTACCTGGACTGATTTCCGGACGATTCCAGTGCGGCGGTTGCAATCGGCCCGGCCGCCGATTCATGCCGCATCAACGGCGGCGTTTTATCTTGATGCCAGCGGTTATGTCGTGGCCGCCAGTGGAACCAACTGGCTGGCGCTTACCAATGCGCCGGTGACGGCCAGCACGAACTGGAGCCGGTTTACGGTCATGCAGAACTTCTCAAATCAAGTCTGGAGCCTTTTTCTGGAGGGCCAGCCGATCGCCGAAAATCTAAGTTTCATTCATCCGTTGACCAGTTACACCGGCCTGCGATTTACCGGTTCGGGTTATACCAATGCCTGGCTTGATGATATCCGCGTGACACTGGCCGCCCCCGGCGACCTTGCCGCCGATGGCGAGGGACTGCCGAATATCAACCCCGACAGCGATGGCGATGGCATGGGTGATTCCGTGGAACTCATGCGCGGGTTTTCGCCAACCAACACCGCCCTGTTTCACGGTCTTCCGTTCATCGAGTCATTCGAGCCGCCTGCGGTAACGAATGGCGATTTGGCAGGTCAGCATGGCTGGCAGACACTGTCGCCAGGCGATGAGGCCATCGTGCAGACCAGCCGGTATTTTCAGGGAAATCAGGCGTTGCAATTGGGCGGCCTCACCTCTGAGGCCGCCATATATCAACCGGTGGCCGCGGCAGGGATTCCCGTCGTCTGGACCGATCTGCGAAGCATCCCGGTATTCCGGAACCTCGCTACCAATCCGGCGCTTGAAAAAGCCACAACGGCAGGTTTCTATGTGAATAAAGAAGGGCGGCTTGTCGTTTGCGATGCCGGTAGCTGGACCACGCTCACCAATCATCCCTCGCTGGCGACCAACGCCTGGATTCGTTTCACGACCTGTCAGGATTTCAGTAACCGGGTGTGGAGTCTCTATCTTGATGGTTGGCCGGTGGCCACCGGTCTTGGTTTCGCCGCCAGCTCGCCGGGCGAATATTCCGGGCTGGTGGTGAAACACTCTGCGCAACGGCCAGCCTATCTCGATTCCGTTTTGGTTTCATCCAACCGATCCGACCTATCTAACCGATTTCCCTTCTCCGATTGGTCCGATCTATCCGATACCTCCGATCCCGACCACGACGGCCTCGTGAACGGAGACGAGTACCGGCTTGGCGTGGATCCCCGCAAGGCCGACAGCGATGGCGATGGGATGGGCGATGGGGCGGAAACGCGCCAGGGATATCCCGCGGCGATTTCAAACACCTTCGCCGGGCTTCCGTTTGTGGAACCGTTTGAGCCGCCAACGGTGACCCATGGGGCGTTGAACGGGCAGCATGGATGGCGGGTGACCGGCATAAACTGTGCCCTGGTTCAAACCAACATCGTCTTTGAGGGCGGCCAGGCCGTGTCCCTGATGTCGAATGGGGCCATTTCGACGGTCATCGCCGCGTTCGGGAATCCGGTGGTGTGGATGGATTGCCGGGCGCGGCCGGTTCGCCGTTATCTGGTGGAGCGGCCGGTCATAAGTTCCAACACGGCCTCGGCTTTCTATATCAATCCGACCGGCCAGGTGTTGGTTTGTGAAGGCACGTGCTGGAAAATCCTGCCTTCTGAGGCGCCGGTTGCCACCTCGCAGTGGACGCGCTTCACCGTAAAGGCGGATTATGTAACACAGCGCTGGGCGCTCTGGGTCAACGGAATCTGTGTGGCCGACGCGCTCGGCTTTGCCAGTCCGGTCAGTGAGTTCTCGGGGATCAGGATGTCGGCGCCCAGCCTGTCACCAGGCTATCTTGATGCCGTGAGCATCACCACAAACGAGCCCCTCAACCTCGACGACGACGGCGATGGCTTGCCAAACGGGTGGGAACGTTTGCATGGCCTCAATCCGTCCGATCCCTCCGGTCTGTCGGATCCTGATCAGGACGGCCTGACCAACCTCGAAGAATACCAGCGAGGTTCTGCCCCGCTCAATCCTGATAGCGACCATGACGGGCTGGTGGACGGCCATGACGGGGTCATGCCGATCGGGCTTTTCCCGGACGGTGTGGATCGCAACGGCGATGGCTTTGCCGATGGAGAGGCGGATCAAGGCTGTGACCCCCTGAATGCGGATACCGATGGTGATGGTCTGACCGATGGCGCCGAGGCGGCTCTGGGATTGAACCCGGCGTGCTCCACGCTCGGGCAGGGATTGGCCGCCTGGTACCGGCTCGATGAAACTAACGGGCCGGTCATAGCGGATAGTTCGAGTAACCGCCTGGATGGAACGTGGCTGGGCGGGGGCGCGCCGACGGGCACGATGGGCTGTCTGGGCGGCGCGCTTGAATTCGACGGCCTGACAAACGGGGTTATGATTCCGGGTTCGGCTTTGCTGAATCTGGGGAACAGCATGACGCTTTCCGCCTGGGTACGTTTGAATCCCGCCAGCTCAACCGGGACCCGGACGGTGGTGGCCCGCGATGGCGGGTACAGCCTTCAGATTGCCGATCGCCGGATGGAAGTCAGGTTGCCGGGGTATTGGCCGTCGGTGGTGACTGCTTCCCCGGCCATTGAGGTCGGCGCCTGGGTGCATCTCGCGGCCAGTGTCAGCAGTAACACGGCCATACTGTATATCGATGGGGAACTGGTGATGGCCACCAATCTGACCGGGACGGCGACCGGCACGACGGGATCGCTGGGCATCGGGTGCAATGGGGGCGGAACAAATGGCTGGTTTGGCGGCGGACTGGATGATGTGCGGCTTTATAGCCGGTCGCTCTCGTTGCCGGAAGTCCGGGAACTCCACGCGCTGGGCGCAGACCCGGATGGCGATACGGTCGGCGCCCAGGATGAGTTGAAAGCCGGAACGGATCCGGCCGGTGGCCGGTTGGCAGCGGGACTGGCAGGCGATCTCGATGGCGACGGGCGGCTGACGTCCCGCGACCGTGACCGGCTCCAGTCCCTGGTGGCCGGGCTGAAGAGGGATGTCACCCGCTTCGCTTATGATGAAGAGGGAAACCTGATCCGGAAAACCGACGCTTTGGGTAATGCCACGGTCATGGCTTACAACCTCAATAACCGACCCGTGACTACGAGCGATGCCAATGGGCACGTGCAGTCTAACGCCGTAGATGCCATCGGGGCGGTGACGGCGGTCACGGATGCGCTGGGGAGCACAATCCGGTTTTCCTATAATGCATTCGGCAACGTGACCAATGTGACCGACCCGGGCGGCAATCAGACCCGGATTGAGGTGAATGCCGCCGGGCAGGTTACCCGTACCGTCAATCCGCAGGGTGTCGCAACGGCAACCGTATATGATGAACTCCGGCGGGTTCGCGTTGTGATTGCCGCCGAAGGTCTGCCCGAGGAACAGCGGACCTGGTCTTTCTACGACCTTGCCGATCACCTGGCGAGCAACCGCAATAATGCGGGGGTGGTCAATACCTGCCAGTATGACGCCCGGGGCTTGCTCGTGAAGCAGGTGTCGGCCTGCGGGACGGCCGATGAGGCGATTGAAGAAACCACCTATGACGAACGCGGGTTGGCGGTCAGTTGGAAGAACCCGCGCGGATACGTCCTGCATAAGACCTATGACGCCCTCGGCCGGCCGGTGGACGCCGTCGATGCCTTGGGGAACATCACCCGCACCGGTTTTGACAATCTCGGCCATGCCGTGACCACCCTTCAACCCAATGGCCGGGTCATCCGGCAGGAGTTCGACAAGTGGGGCCGGGTGGTTCGTCGGCTTGACGGGAGTGACCAGATGGCCACGGAATACGATGTCCTCAGCCGGGTGACGGCCAGGGTTGACTGGAAAGGGATCCGGTCGGAGTTTACGTATGATCCCGTTGGCAATCTGATCCAGACCCTTGAGGAGAAGGGCACGGCGGCGGAGTCAGGAACCTCCACAGCCTACGATGCGGCCAATCGTCCTATCCGTGTGACGAACGCCAAGGGCGCTGTCGCCGATTACGCCTACGACGCATGCGGTAACAAAGCCGGGATGACCAATGAGCTCGGTCAGGTCACCCGTTGGTATTACCAGTATGGGAAGCGGCTGGCTTGGATGGTGAAACCGGACGGAACCGTGGTGTCAAACCGGTACGATTCCCTTGACCGTTTGACTGCGGAAATGGCCAATAATATTGCTAGTAAAACGTTTTACTACGATAATTTATCCAGAATTACCAATGCCGTTGACTTCAATAATCCGGGAATCAGTACCGATGACAACCGGGTGGAATATGCCTATGATTCGCTGAATCGGGTGGTCAATGAATGGCAGAATGGCCGGCTGATTCATCGGCATTTTGATGTTTCGGGGAATCCCGTTCAGGTGACGGCTCCCTCCGGGGTGGTGGTCAATCGGGTTTTTGACGGGAATAACCGGTTGGCGGCGCTGAAGAATGCGGCGGGGACGGTATCTTACGCGACTTATGCCTATACTCCCAATGGCCGGGTGCAGTCGGTGTCCTTCGGGAGCGGCATGGTGGAGACGCATGGCTATGATTCCCGGGACAGGCTCCAAACGCTCCGGCAGGAGGGTGTCGGTTACGAGTTTGCCGCGACTCTGGCGCATGACCCGAACGGGAACATCACGCTATCGTCCGAAAGCACCGGCGAAGGGGCCGCCTATGTCTATGACGCCGCCAACCGGGTGACGGCCCGGAAAACGCTGGGAGACCTGTTCCAGGAATCGCTCCAGTATGACGCTTTGGGGAACTGGCTTTGCGCCTCGAATCCGGCGCAGGGCGAACTCACCCGCAGTGTGAATGCGGGTAATCAATACACCCGGATCGGTGGCGAGGCCCTTCTCTATGATCCCAATGGAAACCTGACGGCACGGGACAAGGCCGGGTATGTCTATGACTATGGCGGACGCCTGGTGGAAACACGTTCCAACGGCGTGACGCTGGCCCGCTATTCTTATGACGCGCTGAACCGCCGGGTGGGCAAGGACAGCGGGGTGGGGCACATCGCCTATTATTATGACGGCGAGAACCTGGTTGACGAATCGGTGAACGGGGCCTGGGGGCGAAGCTATATTTTTGCGGACACCATCGACACGCCGGTGGTCTTTCTGCGGAGCGGGATTCCGTTTTACTACCTGAGGGATTGGCGCGCCAATATTGCCCTCATTACAGACTCCTTCGGGCGGCCGGTGGAAGCCTACCGGTATTCGCTGTTTGGGCAGATGCAGGTTCTTGATGCCTATGGAAATCCGCTGACCAGGAGCGCTCTTGGGAATGTCTGGACGTTTTCCGGGCGGCAGTGGGACGAGGAATCGGGCCTGATGCACTACCGGAACCGGGCGTATTCGGCTGAACTGGGCCGCTTTCTGCAACGGGATCCGGCCGGTTATGCCGACGGCATGAATCTGTATGCCTATGCCGGGAATAATCCGTTGCTCTTCTCCGATCCCTATGGCCTGTACCGCTGGAGCCATGGGACGCTGGACAACCGTGTCGGCGACTGGATTATCGCCCAGTATGGCCAACTTCGGGAGATCGAGCGGCAGCGGCGCGAGTACGAGGAGGCGCTCCGCCGGGCGGAGGAAGAACGCCGTCGCCAGCAGGAGGAGGCCAATGACCGGGCCGCCCGTGCGTTCAGCCAATACCAGAGAGACCATAAGAATGAAATCAAGGACATGGTCAGCCGATACAAGCATCTGGGGGTGAATGAGAAGGAGGCGACCCAACTCCTGATGAGCGGCATCTCTTCGATTCCCCGGCTGGGCGCGACGGTGGGGCCCAACGATATGCGTCGGGACTGGTGGCTGGATTATTACCTGCGGGGCGGCCAGGTCAATGACGTCATGCGGGGCGAGATGAATCGCATGGGCACCGCAAACGTGGATCAGTATTTTGCAAAAACATCCCAGCAAGAGACCCAGTTACGCGACAAACGAAAAGGGATTCAGCAGCAATACACGATGGCGGCGGTGGCCATCGTGGCGACCGTTGTTACCTGCGGGGCCGGGGGTGTGCTCGGGGCGGCGTTGCTGGGCACGGTGGGCGTGACGGCCACCACGGCCTCTTTTGGCGCTTTTGTGGCCGGTGCGGTGGCCATTCAGGGAGTGTCGGCGGCGGCCAATACGATGATATCGCACGGAAGTATCGGCGATTTTGCCCAGTCATGGGCCATCAATTCGGCGGCCAGCGTGGCGGGCTACGGCGCCGGGTATTCGGTGGCCGAGGCGGGGGGCAAACTCTCGCTTCAAATGGCCACCCAGTCAGCGGCCAGCACGTTTGTTGCATCGGGGGCGCGAACAGCGATAGAGGGGGGCGGCTTCAAGAACGTGTTCCGTGACACCGCGATCAGTTTTGTGGCGGGCGGGGTGATGGGCACGGTTATGTCGG